>Ga0105044_10000937_pt1 | contig 37764 bp, 35 predicted proteins | sample MAT01_FD_78092 | JGI IMG/M metagenome (GOLD analysis project Ga0105044, IMG submission 78092) | Freshwater microbial communities from Lake Fryxell liftoff mats and glacier meltwater in Antarctica - MAT-01 | ecosystem: Environmental > Aquatic > Freshwater > Ice > Liftoff microbial mat | place...
CACTCCGCGGTGTATGCAACGTCTGGAGGGAGCCCGATGGCGCTGTGCGAATGTGCGGTGTGCGCGGTCATAACACGCGCACTACGCCGGCGGTATGCGGAACGGGTTGGTCGTGTCGCGCGCGGTACGCGCGCCGGCGCTTTCGCCCGGCGCTCTCGCCCGGCCATCGGTGCACGGCCACGTCGGCTCGGTGCCCATCACGAAGTATTCGGTCACGACGCTTCCCTGGCACGCAGCAGTCGCGAGTTGGCCCGTGAGGGCATCGACGTCCCGGACGATCACGCCGTCGGGGCGTGGCCAGTCCGGCGGTTGGGGCTTGCGACGATAGACCTCGGTCATGAACGATGTCCATGCGGGTGCGGCGAGATCACCGCCCTGGGCGTTGGCCTTAATCTTCTGCGGCCTGTCGAAGCCCATCCACACACCCGCGACGAGATCTGCGGTGTAGCCGATGAACCAGACGTCCGCACCGTCGTTGGTGGTGCCCGTCTTGCCGCCGGCGGGGATGCGAAAACCAGCGCCCCAAATGTTTTTCGACGCGGTGCCCCGGATGACGACGTCCTTCATCATGCTGACCATCATCCACGCTTCTTCGGGAGACAGCACGGCTTCACGCAGCGCCTGCGGTTCCCAGACCGTCTTGCCTTGCGCGTTCTCGACTTTGACGATCGCGTGCGGTGTGGTGCGAAGACCGAGATTCGCGAACACCGAGTACGCACCGATCATCTCGATCGGATAGACGTCGGCCGATCCGATGAACATCGATGGATAGGGCGGGATCGGTGTGGTGATACCGAACTTCCGCGCCATGGAGATGACCGGACCGACCCCGACCTGAGTGCCGGTGTTGATCGCGGCAAGATTGCGCGACATGTACAGCGCTTTCCGCATGGGCACGGGGCCCATGAACTTCATGTCGTAGTTCTGCGGCTCCCAGTTTTCGCCGGAGAGCTGCTCCACCGAGATCGGCGAATCGTCAACGATGTGCGCCGCCGTGAAGCCGGCATGAATCGCCGACGCGTACATCACAGGCTTGAAGGTGGACCCGGGCTGCCGGAGTGCCTGTACCGCACGATTGAACTTCGAGTCGTCGTAGTCGCGGCCACCGACCATCGCGCGCACCAGTCCACTGCGCGGGTCGATCGCGACAAACGCGCCCTGCAGATACGGTGAGTTGGCCGCGCCAGACTCGCCGCCTTCGGCGCTGCGCGCGACGTAGCCTTCGTAGGTGAGATGCTTGTATGCGCCAGCACGTCCGGCTTCGATCGCCTTCAACTGATTTTCGAGGGCACGTTCGGCTGCGCCCTGCATATCGATATCGAGCGACGTGTAGATCTTGAGTCCTTCGTCGTACAGACTCTTGCCGAAGTGCTCTTCGAGCTGCCGACGCACCCATTCGAGGTAGTACGGCGCTACGTCGCCCGACTCGGTGCGCTGTGCGAGTTGCAGCGGAAACGCCTTGGCCAACGACGCATCGGTATCGTTGACGGCGCCTTGACGTCGCATCAATTCGAGCACGGTGTTGCGCCGGGAAATCGCGCGGTCGGCAAAGCGACGCGGGTTGTAGCGCTCCGGTGCTTTGGGCAGACCAGCCAGCATTGCCGCTTCAGCCACGGTCAGATCGCGTACCGACTTCCCGAAGTAGCGTTGCGCCGCCGTCTCAACGCCGTACGCCCCGTTGCCGAGGTAGATCTGATTGAGGTACAGCTCGAGGATCTTGTCCTTCGTGTAGCGCTGCTCGATCGCGCGCGCGACGCGCGCTTCCTTCAACTTGCGGAAGAGCGTCTTCTCGCGCGAAATCCGATCGGAGAAGACGTTGCGCGCGAGCTGCATGGTGATGGTAGAAAAGCCCTGCGCATATCGGCGCGCAATCACGTTGCGGGCGGCGGCACCGGCGATCCGATAGTAATCGATCCCGGAGTGCGAATAGAAGCGTCGATCTTCGACGATGATGAACGCATCCCGCACATGTTTCGGAATGTCATTGACGCGCACCAGAGTGCGTCGCTCGAGTCCCAACTCCGAAATGAATCGGCCATCAGCCGCGTACACCTTGGATGTCTGCTTGGGCACGTACTGCTCGAGCGACGCGATCGAGGGGCAGCGCCCTTCGCGGCACACGACAGCCCACGCGCCGCCAAGAATACCGGCGCCGACGGCCCCGCCGAACACGCCAAGCAGGACCAGCCATCCCAGCACTGGATAGCGGGCAAATGCGGAGCTGATGGCGGCCATGGGGCCGGAGCCGGAGCGCTTACGTGACGTGGAGGTCGCCACGGGCTGGAATAGCGGAAGAGAGGGACATCGGTCTGTCAGAACGGTATCGACGAGCCCCTAGGCGCGCCAAGAGCATCGGTGCGGATATGTTTGGTAAATGTCCGAACATCCAGCCCCGATCTCCGAGCTTGCATGGCGCGAGCTCCTCTTTCAGCACACCGAAGGCCTTGGCGCCGCGCTCCGTGCGGGGACCATCACGGGGTACTGCGGCTTCGACCCGACGGCGTCGAGCCTCCATGTGGGCAACCTGATCCCGGTCATGGGGTTGGTGCATCTACAGCGCGCGGGCCATCGGCCGATCGCGCTGGTGGGTGGTGGCACCGGGATGATCGGTGACCCCAGCGGCAAGAGCAGCGAACGCAATCTGCAGGATCTGAACACGATCGCGGCCAACGCCGAAGCGATCCGCAAACAGCTCGAGCGCTTTCTCGACTTTGACGGACCGAACGGCGCGAAGCTGCTGAACAACGTCGACTGGCTCCAACCGTTGTCACTGCTCGATTTCCTGCGTGATACGGGAAAGCAATTCTCGGTCAACGTGATGTTGGCAAAAGACTCGGTGAAGTCGCGTCTCGAGACGGGCATTTCGTTCACTGAGTTTTCGTACATGCTGCTGCAGGCGTACGATTTTCTGGAGCTGCATCGCCGTGAAGGCGTCACGCTGCAGTTGGGCGGCAGCGACCAGTGGGGAAACATCACGGCGGGGACGGACCTCATTCGTCGCACGACAGGCAAGGAAGCGCATGCACTGACGTTTCCGCTCATCACGAACTCGAACGGTACAAAGTTCGGCAAGAGTGAAGCAGGCGCAGTGTGGCTCGATCCGGCGCGCACATCGCCCTATCAGTTTTACCAGTTCTGGATGGGCGCGGACGATCGGGATGTCTCGCGTTTCCTGCGCTACTTCACGCTGTTGTCGCAGGCCGAAATCGAAGCGTTGGATGTCGCTGTTCGCACGGAGCCACAGCGTCGTGCGGCGCAGCGCGCACTTGCGGCCGATGTCACGGCACGCGTGCATGGTGTGGACGCCGCGCGCGTCGCGCAGGAGGTGTCTTCGCTGTTGTTTGAGAAGGGTGACCCCACGGCGTTGTCGGCTGCCGCGATCGATGCGCTGCGGGCGGAGATTCCGTTTGCAACGTATGTGCCTGCAGACGAGCCAGGCCCGAACGATGATTGGCTCCCGGCTGCACCGAGCGGCGGCATTGAGGTCATCGAATGCCTGACCGCCGTTGGCATTGCCCCGTCACGGGGTGCGGCTAAGCGTCTGCTCGAACAGGGCGGGATCAGCGTGAACGGGGTGAAGCTTGGCGCGACAGACAAAGAGATCGGTCATGATCGACTGATCACCGGTCGTCATCTGCTCATTCGCAAAGGCGCGCGGGACTTTGGGCTGGTGTACGTACCAGAGAAACGCTGAATCGGAGCAGCTCGGTGCGAGCCGGATCCGTCGTGCGATGTGCGTCTAGCCAAGGGCCGGATTGACCCCGGACCGCAGGCCGTGAGAACTGCCGATCGATGTGACCCGCATCGTCAGCGAGTGTGCGAAGTCCACGAATCCGACGGCATTCGACAACGCACGCGCAGCGATGTCGTTCACGGCGAGTCGGCAAAACGGGAGCAGCCCCTGATCGATCACATGTCGCGAGAGCGCCCGCAGCACGAGTCGACCGAAACCACGGCGACGATGCGTGGGAGCAACGACAACCCTGATGCGCGCCATATGCCCGATGGGGCGCATCACTGACGCGAGCGCGACAAGCACACCACCCGACATCGCGCCAACACGGTGAACCGATTCGCCTGCGGCGCCACCCTGACTCCAATCGTGGGGTGTCACTTCGTGCCGGAGCATGTCCAGCACGGCGGGAGGCGGATCGTAGACGAGTGACGCGGGCACTCGCGGCTCTACCGTCAACGTCTGATCATCGACCGCTGCCAGCGCCGCGGGTTCGTTCTCGACTTCCAGAATCGCGTCGCGAAGCTGCACCGTTTCGCCAACGTGCGATTCGGAGCGTGTGATCGCGATCAGCGTTTGGAGTTCGTCGGGCTCCAAGTCGAAGTCCCGCGAATCGGCATTGGGCAACGACACCAACCCGACCGATCCACGCGCAAACGTCATGACGAACGGCGCATCCGAGCTGTCCCGCTCGAGCCAGTCCACGCGCTGCGCCTCGAGATATCCGACAGGACAGTCGAGCAGCAGTGCCCATGAACGCAATGCGTCGCTGACGCTACGTCGTGCAAGCGACACCTGCGGGAGCCTTCTCGGCGCGCCGAGCGTAAGGGGATCGGGTCTGTCCGGAACGATACCTTTAATAGTAGCGGGGAGCTGTTACATATCGAAGTGGACAGCCGCTGCAAGTTCCGGACTCGCGAGTCCTAATCCCCATGGTCTCTAAGCATCGAGGTGCGCAAGCACGCGGTCGATCTGCTCGAGCGAGTTGTAGCAGTGTGGTGCGAGCCGAATCATGCCCTCGCGATTGGAGTGCGTGACCCGTGCCTTTTTGAGCCGGGCACTCACCTCGTCGATGTTGGCCGGCGCGAAGGCGACCACGCCCGACCGCCGATCAGGATCAGCAGGGGTGACCAGGCGGACATCTGCCCGCGCCTCAGCCCAGTCGGCAATGCGTCGGCCAAGCGCCTCGATGTGCGCTGCCAGCGTCGGGACACCGATTTCGAGGAGGATCGCGGTGGAGGCGTTGGCGACGGCGAAGTCGTGGTAGGCGAGGGTCACAACCTCAAAGCGTCGCGCGTCGGGGAAAAAATCGAATTCGTATTCGGTCAGCCGGGTGTAGTCGGTGGTGGCGCGCATGCACGCCCAGCCGACATCGTGCGGTTCTATCGACTCGATCAGATCACGACGCACGTAGACAAATCCCGTCCCCCACGGGCTTAACTGCCACTTCTGCGCTCCACTCGCGAAAATGTCGACCGGAAGCGCGTGCAAATCGATTTCGCGAATGCCGCAGCCTTGGATCCCGTCGACGATGAAGAAGACACCGTTGGCCCGACACGCGTCGCCGATGCGTTTGAGATCAGCGACATACCCCGTCGCGAACTGCACCCACGAAATCACCACGGCAACGACATCGGGGCCGCCGATCTTGAGCACGAGCAGGTCTTCGTCGGGGAGTCCGTCTTTGCGCGGCACAAGCTCCAGCGAAATGCCACGGGACGACAGCGCCTGAAATGGATAAACGCAGCTGGGGAATTCGCCATCGAACGTGAGAATGACGCCCGGACGAAGTGGTAGTGCCCGTGCAGCGAGATTGAGCCCATATGTTGTATTGGGCATCAGCGCGATCTCTTCGGCATCCGCACCAACCAGCTGCGCGAACTGGACGCGTGACTGCTGAACCGTGTCCTGCATCAGCGTAAACGGAATGTGGTGCGGTTGCGACCGGAGCTCGCTCCACTTGCTGGCGGCATCCACGGCGGCCTTGGGCATAGGCCCGGTGGACGCGGCGTTGAGATACACACCGGGATCGTTGGCCATCCATGGGTACTCACGTGCGCACAGTGCGGCGACGTCGATTGCAGCGGGTGTCATGGCGGGTGTCATGGCGGGTGTCATGGCGGGTGTCGTGGCAGTTGTAATGGCAGTCATGTCAGCAGCGTTCCGAGTGGGCCCGAGAGTCTCGACGAACGTATCAGTTGCGAACGGTCGTCGCGCGCGGGTCGAGCGCATCGCGGAGCGCGTCGCCGAGCAGGTTGAAGCCGAGCACGGCGACGCCGATGGCGAGACCAGGCGAGAGCGACGTCCATGGTGCCGAGCGAAGCTGCGAAAGATCTCGGCCATCTGAAATCATGGAGCCCCAGCTTGGTGTGGGTGGCTGCACGCCAAGTCCGAGAAACGAGAGCGCCGCTTCGGCCATGATCGCGCCGGCGATGCCAAGCGTGGCCGCGATGATGACCGGGGCGATGACGTTCGGCAGGATGTGTCGCGCAAGAATGCGCGGGTCCCGCGCGCCGATTGCGCGCATTGCCTGCACGTACTCGAGTTCGCGCACAACGAGTACCTGCCCACGCACGAGACGGGCCATACCGGCCCAGCCAACGATGCCAATGACGAGACAGACGGTGACGAGCGATGGTTCGAACGCCGCGGCCATCGCGATCAGCAGCAACAGCGATGGGAATGCGAGCGTGACGTCAGCGAGTCGCATGATGACTTCGTCCGTCCACTTGCCACGGTATCCGGCAAGGAGCCCAAGCACGACGCCAATGGACAGCGACAGCCCTTGTGACGCGAGCCCGACCACGAGCGAAACGCGTGCGCCGTGCACGAGTCGCGACCAAACGTCTCGCCCCTGTGCGTCTGTGCCAAGCCAATGCGCGCTGCTTGGCGGACGCAACGACTGCGTGACATCGATACTGATGGGATTCAGTCGGCCCACGAAATCCGCAGCGACAGCGGCGAACACCAGCAGCGCGATGACGCCGAGTCCGAACCAGGCACGCCGATCGGCGCGGAGAGCAATCCATGTGCGAGACGGCACTGCGCGGGGTGAATGCGGCACAGCACTCATGCGGGCGTTGGTACGCCGTGTGCGGCGCGTCGGGCCGCTCGCATGCCGGAGGCACGCTGCAAACTCTCGCTGACACGATCGAGCCACGACGACCACCCATGCACACGCGACGCGCGCGCAGCGGCCGCGTCCCCCATTGCCTGCCGTTCATCGCGGTCGGAAACAAGCCGTGCGAGCGCGGCGACAGTCGCCGTGGGATCTGCGCCGTCGGCAACAAGGCCGGTGATACGCGGCACGACCATCGAAGCGAGGTTTGACCCGCTCGGCACGACAACGGGCAGCGATCGAGTCATGGCCGATAGAAGAGCGAGCGCGCCTTCGTCGCCTTCGGCCGTCACCCAGACGGCGGTCGCATCGAGCGTTTCGCTGTAGAGAAAGTCGTCGACGGAAATGAGATCGAGTCGATCGGCGAGTCCAAGCGACGCCGCATGAATGCGCGTTCCCTGCAGTGTGGTCTCGTCGCCAACGAGCGTCACACGGAGTGCTTCGTAGCGGGTGAGCAGATGCGCCGCCGTCCGTAGCGCGACTGGTGTGTCCGCGTTCGCGTTGCGCGACGGGAACAGTACGACGCGTGGATGTGGCTCAGCGACGGCTCCGACTGTGCCGACGACGTGACTCGCTCGCGCAGAACGTTCAGCAGGCGGTGGCCACGAGAGCGACGGTGGCGATGTGTCTGCACTGTTTCGCGGCACACGCGCATCACCTCCGAATAGCAGGACGCTCGTGCGCGCCGCAGCGGCTCTTGTGCGCCAGGTCGTTCGCACATGCTCATCGAGTTGCCTGCGTCGCACGACACCGCCTTTGCGGCCGATGGCGAATGCTGCGATGAGTGCGTCGCGTTCACCGTGTACCAGTAGTGCTGACGGGCGCGTTGCTGACACGACCTGACGCACGGCGCGCCAATGCGTCAAGAATCCACCGTCGCTCATGCTGCGCAGAGCGACGTTCGGGAACCCGGACTCGGCACCGGTTGCGGTGCTGCTCGCGCGTGGGTAACACGCGGTCACCGTCGCGCCTCCCCGCGCGAGACCTTCCGCAACCGTGAACAGCAGTCGCGTACTCATCGACCAGTCGCGTTCCGTGGTCACGACGAGCACACGCATCGGCTCAGCCACCCACGCCGCTTGAGACCGACAGTGCGGCGTGTTCCGGCGCTGTGTCGCCGCTCAGTCCGCGACGGTCGAACTGCATGGCGTGCAAGCGGGCATATGCGCCGCCGCCCGCCAGCAGCGCAATGTGCGTCCCCTCTTCGAGGAGGCGGCCCTGATCAAAGACGAGGATACGATCAGCATGTTGAATGGTCGCGAGGCGATGCGCGATGACAAACACCGTCCGGCCAGCGAGGAGTCGATCGATCGCTTCCTGCACGAGTCGCTCAGACTCGACATCGAGCGCAGAGGTCGCTTCGTCGAGAATGAGAATGGGCGGATCGGACAGGAGGGCACGCGCAATCGCGAGACGTTGACGCTGGCCGCCGGACAGGCGCGCGCCGCGCTCGCCGAGATTCGTGTCCCATCCCTCGGGGAGCTCACGAATGAAGCCGAGTGCGTTCGCAGCAGACGCCGCGGCATCGAGCTGCTCCTGCGTCGCGTCAATGCGACCGAACGCAACGTTGGCGCGCACCGTGTCGTTGAAGAGCACCGTGTCTTGGCTCACAATGCCGGTGAGTGCGCGCAGCGCATCGAGTTTGATCTGCCGCAGGTCGACGCCGTCCATCGTGATGCGACCACGCGTCGGCTCGACGAAGCGCGGCAACAGATCGACGAGCGTGGATTTTCCGGCGCCGCTCGCGCCGACCAGCGCGACGATCTCGCCCTTGTTCGCGGTGAACGTGATATCGCTCAGCGCTTCGGCGCCCCCGTCGTATGCAAAGCTCACGTTCTCGAAGCGAATTTCGCGGTCGAACGCGGGTGTCACGATCGTGCCGCGATCGGCGACCATCTCCGACGGCGCGTCGAGAATGTCGAAGAGCCGTTCTGCGCTGGCCAGCGACTGCTGTGCGGCCGGCTGCACCTGCGACAGCTGCTTGAGTGGCTGCAGGAGCCGCATCACCCAGATCAAGAACACGATCAGCTCAGAATCGCCAAGGGTCTTTTCGACGAGTACGAGGTGCGCCCCGAACCAGAGAATGGCAACGGCTGTGAAGGTGCCGAGTGTTTCGGTGACGGGGCCGGAGAGCAACGAGAGCCGACCGATGCGGACGTAGCCTCTCGCAAACGCGGCATTTCGTGTGACAAAGCGCGCTTCTTCACGCGGCTCCGCGCCGTACGACTTGATGAGGCGCACCCCGCTCACAACTTCTTGAACGAGGCTCGTGATTTCGCCCTGATCGTTACCGAGTCGGCGATAGCCCTTCCGCAGTTTGCGGAGCACCGGCTGCAGCGCACCGATCGTGACGGGCGCGACGACCAGTGCGGCGAGCGACAGCTTCCACGACAGCACGAACATGCCAACGACCGTGGCGATCACCTGGGCGCCCGACCACATCGAACGCGTCACGAGTTCGGTGACGACGGTCTTGGCGTTGTTGGTGTCGGTGAGTACGCGCGAAATGATCTGCCCCACCTTGTTGCGGGTAAACCACGGCAACGGGAGTCGCAGCAAATGTCCGTACACGCGGTCGCGCAAATCGCGCACGACGTACTCCTGCAGCTGCACACCGATCTGCCCACTCAACCAAACGAGCGCGTTCTTGACCGCTACAGCGAGCAGCACCACGAGGATGACGTTGCGCAACGATGCCATCTGATCGCCGACAACGAGCAACGCGCCGATCGTCGTGTTCAGCAGCGTCGCGACGAATCCGGTGGCCGGAATGAGCTGCGATTTGCCGAAGAGCGCGTTCAGGAACGGTATCAGCAGCGTGAAGGAGAAGACGTCGGCGACTGCGGCGACCGCGTTCAACACCACGACGGCGACCAGCTTTGCCTGGTGCGGACGCACAAACACCCACAACCGTCCCCACAACTTCGGAGACGGCACGCGATGCGTGCCGGTGACGTGCGTATCGTCGCTCATGACCTTCTCATGGTGCGACTACCGCTTGGGCGTCAGAAGCGCCACCGGAAGAATGCACTCTTCCGGTGTGACGCCACCGTGCAGAAACGATCCGCGATATCGACTTTGGTACTCGCGCAACTTGGTCGGATACACAAAGAACGTGTCACCGGCGGCCAAGAGCGTATTGCTGCTTCCACTGCGCGGCGGCAGGCGGAGCTCGGCCGCGTTTGCGAACAACAGCGCCTGCTCCGGGCGTTCGGCGCGGATATCTTCGCCAAACTTGTAGCGCAGGTTGGCCGTTGCATCACGCTTGGCGAACACCGTGGCCGGAGTGTTGCAATGCAGCGCGCCATGGTCGCTGGTGATGATCACAGAGATGCGACGCCGCGACGCTTCCTTGAGCAGCGTCAGCAACGCGGAACGCTCGAACCACTGTTTGGCCACCGCACGCATTGCAATTTCATCGCGCGCAACTTCGAAGAGGATGGCTGACTCGCTGCGCCCGTGGGTCAACTGATCGACGAAATTGAAGACGAACGCGTGAATGCCTTCGCCGGCAATCGCACCGGGCAGATGACGCTCGAGATCATCCGAGTCGGCCGTCGTGGTGATCTTCTGATAGCGCACCTGCGCCTTGATCTGCAGTTCCGCCAAGTGTGCGGTCAGCAGCTCCTTTTCGTGCGAGTTGAGTGACTCGTCATCACGTTCGCCCCACCACTCCGGGAAACGCTCTGCGATCTCACCGGGGAACAGGCCGCTGAACAGCGAGTTGCGCGCGTACGGCGTCGCGGTGGGAAGAATCGAGAAGTAGTGCGTCGTTTCGACATCGTACAACGGGGCAAGCAGCGGTTCGAGCACACGCCACTGGTCGACACGCAGGCAATCGATGACGATGAAAATCGCCTTCTTGTCGCGCGCCAACACCGGCGCCACGAACTCGGACACCACGTCCACCGAAAGCGGCGGACGGTCGCCTTCGAGGTCGCGCAGCCAACGCGGATATTCCGTCTTCATGAACGTCGCAAACTCGCGATGCATGTCCGAATACAGTCCACGCAGCGACTCGTGCAGGCCGAGTTCACCGGCATCCGCAAGATCGACGTCCCATTGCATCAGCTCCGCAAAACGCTCGATCCATCCGCGCCAATCGAGCGAGGAATACCGGTCGGCCTCGATTGCACGAAAACGTTCGACGAATGCGCGGGCCAATGCCTGCGAGCGAATGAGCGGACCTTCGAGAATGCGGGTGATCACCGACAACACCTGCCTCGGCGACACCGGCTTCACCATGTACTCTCGAATATTCGCGCCGATAGCTTCCTTGAGCGTCGCGTCTTCTTCGCTCTTGGTCACCATGACCACGGGAAGATTGGGCAACAGTTCGCGCATGCCTTTGTACGCGGCGAGGCCGCGCGTCCCGGGCATCTGCTCGTCGAGCAGGACCAGGTCGTAGGCCTTGCGACGCAGCATTTCCACGGCGTCGTCGGCGTTGGTGGCGGTGTCGACGTGGTAGCCCTTGTCCCCGAGCAGGAGTCGGTGAGGCTCGAGCAGTTCTGCCTCGTCGTCCACCCAGAGAATCGCTTTTGCGGGCTGCGCCATATGGCCTGTAAGGTACCCGATGCACATAGGCACGGTCCAGCAACTTGCGTGAAGCCGAGCGCCCGCGGGCGCGTTAGATTCGCGTGGTGATCACAGAACCGCTGCCTTATGGCCTCGAGCCGCTTGCTTTTCCGTTTCCCGCGCTTGCCGCGCTCGCCGGTCGACTGCCGCTGGGCGGCGGACGCGAGGTGGCGCTCGCAGCGTTGATGTCGGCCCGACTCGCCCAGTCGCTACGCGGTGCTACGGCGGTCAGCGCGACAGAGCGGACGATGCGCGCGTCGTCCGCAAAAGTCTGGCTCGCCTCGCTCGCACTGCCGGCCAACACCCGTGTCCCGTTTGCCCGCTGCATCGAGGCGACTTCGGGGAGCGCGCTACAGGTGGCGGGTGCACTACGGAGCTTGGTCGCGGTCGCCGGCACCCATCTTGACGGCGCGTCCGTTCAGGAACTCGAACGACTCGCACGTCACCTCGCGGCGAGTACGTGACGCGACTCGACATTTCACCGCTGGCGCGAGTCGTCGCGCGCGCGGACCGGGCCCGTGACGGTGAACCGGACGCGGGACTCATCCCGACCGGGTTTCCCTCGATCGATCGCGCAATCGGCGGAGGTCTGCGTCGCGGTGACCTGATTGTGCTCGGCGGCGACGCCGGGGCGGGAACGTCGTCGCTGGCGCTTGCGATCACACTGCGGCGGCCTGATCCCGCGCTTCTGCTCACCGCGGAAATGCATCCGGATCGCGTGTATGAGCGTGCGTTGGCGAGCAGTGCCCGGGTGTCACTCGAGTCGCTCAGACTTGGCGCGATGGACGAAGGTGATCGGGTGAAGCTCGGCGCGGCAGCCTTGTCGCTTCGAGGGCGGGCGCCCATCGTCGATGGTCTGGGGCATGGCGGGATCGCGGCCGTGTCACGGGCGAGTAGTGCCTCTCCGTCAGCGGCGCTGGTTGTGGTGGATGGGATCGAGGGGCTGCTGGACAGCGCAGCCGGCCGCGACGAAGCGCTGGCTTTCATCCTCCTTTCCCTCAAGCGGATGGCGCTCGACCGGGACGTGGCATTGATAGCCATCGCCCATCTCCCGAATCTCGATCGGAGTCGCAAGGATCGTCGCCCGACGCTTGCCGACTTCGGCGCTCGGGGTGCGGTTGGCGTGCATGCCGACCTGGTGCTCGGGCTGTACCGCGAGGAACTGTACGAATCCGATCTCGGCGTGAGCGGTGCCACGGAATTGCTGGTGCTCAAGCAGCGGGACGGGGCGGTCGGTTATGCCGATTTGTACTACTACAGTCAGTGGCTAAGGTTCGAGGACGTGTTGGATGGTTGATAGGGACTGGGGACTGGGGAATCGGGGCTTAGGAGAAGCAGGTTCAACTCGCAGACCCAGCCCAGCATATTTGTGGCAGCGTGTCTCCAGAAGTTGAACCACGATCTGGACGCGGAACGATCACGAGGGTGCCATGGCTGGTCATAGCAAGTGGAAGAACATCAGAAACGCGAAGGCAGCCACCGACAAGAAGCGCGGTGTGTTGTTCACTCGCCTTGTCCGTGAAATCACCATGGCCGCCAAACTTGGCGGCGGCGACCCCGACGGCAATCCACGTCTGCGCACTGCGATCGACAACGCAAAAGCGGTGTCCCTCCCCAAGGAGAACATCGAGCGCGGGATCAAGAAAGGGACGGGTGAACTGGAAGGCGTTGACTATGTCGACGTGCTGTACGAGGCATACGGCCCCGGCGGCGTGGCCCTCATGATTCAGGCGGTGAGCGACAACCCGACGCGTACGGTCGCCGACGTGCGGCTCAAGCTGTCGCGGAATGGCGGCAATATGGGGTCGTCCAACTCCGTCGCGTACATGTTCGACCGCAAAGGCACGATGTCGGTTACTGCGGCCGGCGTGAACGAAGACACGATCATGGAAGCCGCACTCGAAGCCGGCGCAGAAGATGTGGTGCAGGAAGACGATGTCTTTGTCATCACGACCGATCCAGGCTCGCTGCATGCCGTGAAGGAAGGGCTCGAAGCGAAGAAGTACAAAGTCTCGGAGGCCGAACTGGGTTGGGTGGCCAAGAGCACGGTGCGTGTTGAAGGCACCGCCGCAGAACAGTTGCTCAAGTTGCTCGACGCGCTCGAAGAGTTGGATGACGTGCAAAAGGTCGATGCCAACTTCGAGATGGACGCGGACGCAATGGCCGAGGCGTGACCAGACTGGTGCTCGGAGTCGATCCGGGCACTGCCGTGACAGGCTACGGTGTCGTCGCCTTCGAGGGACGGACGGCGACACTGGTGGAGTGCGGCGTGATTCGGACGAACGCCAAAGACCCGCTACCCGCACGCCTCCTCAACATCCACAGCGGCATCGCCGAGCTGATCGCGCGACATGCCCCCCACACGGTCGCTGTGGAAGACGTGTTCTACGCGCGGAACGTGCGTACCACAATCGTACTCGGCCATGCACGCGGCGTGATTCTGCTCGCGGCACAGCAGGCGTCGCTCGAGATTCGTGAGTATCCGCCGGCCGAGATCAAAAAGGCGATTACCGGCAACGGTGCTGCGACCAAGGAACAGGTGCAGTTCATGGTGACGCGCCTGTTGCGACTGAAAAATGCACCCGAACCCGCAGACGCATCGGATGGTGTTGCGGCCGCGCTGTGTGCATGCCTGGCAACGACATTGCCTAAACTGAGTCAGCTCTCCCCTTCCCCACGGGCTCCACGATGATTTCGCAGGTTGTCGGGAAATTGGTTCTTCGCGAACTCGATCGTTGCGAGATCATGACCGAAGGCGGCGTCGCTTACGAATGCCTGATTCCGCTATCGGTGTTCGAGACGCTGCCCTCGGAAGGTGAGTCCATCATGCTGCACACCCATCTCTCTGTCCGCGAAGACGCGTGGCATCTGTTCGGCTTCACGTCGCGCTACGAGCGCTCGATCTTCCAGAAGTTGCTCGGTGCGAAAGGTGTAGGCCCCGCACTGGCGATTGGCATTCTGTCGTCGCTCACGGCTGAGCGTGTGGTGCGCGCACTGCGTGAGAAAGATGTGATTACGTTGATGCGCGTGCCGCGGGTCGGTCGCAAGAAGGCGGAGCAGCTTATTCTCGATCTTGCTGACAAAATGGGCACCGTTGGCAGCGCACCGGGCGTCGCAGCCGGAGTGAACGCCGTGGCCGATGACGCAGTGCGCGCGTTACTCTCACTCGGCTATACGCAGGTCGAAGCGGACCGTGCGGTGCGTGCTGTTGTTGACGGCGACAGCAAGAGCGACGTGTCAGTCATTGTGCGCGCAGCGCTGGCGCGTCTGGCGTCGTCGTAGCCGCAACGCGTAGCTGTCGAAGCAGATCGTACTGGAGTGCGAACCAGCCGATCGACGTGACGAAGGCTTTGATCTGGTAGTGCCCATGCAACGCAACGCGAATGTGGCTGGGCATCAGGTCGGACCCGCCGACTGAGCCAAGCAGGACGATCGTGAGCACCAACGCATTGCGCCACGGTTCGCGCGGCATCGTCGCCCACCAGATCCCGAGTCCCGCGAAGGCAATCACAAAACTCGGCGACTCCGCCATGTGATTGAACACGACGGCGAAGATCAGCAACGACGCGAGCAGCAGACGACGAACGACGGCGTCGGCGTTCCACCGCGTGCGTGCGAGCCACGCTGATGTGACAACCCATGCGACACCTGCGAGTTGTACCGGTGCATGCGGAATCGCGTAACCGCGTGCGATCTCGATGATGCCGCCAACCCACGCCATGCCGACTTTCGTATTGTCCTGCTGCTCGATTGCCAACCAAGAGTCGTACTGAAAGCGCAGCAATTCAGGAGACGTGACCGCCAACGGCAGGGCGAGAAACGCAAAGCCGATTACCGCGCACCACGCGACGTGCCGCCATCGCATTGGGGTGAGCAGGCCAAACAGCCCTGCGCTCAGCGGAAAGACCTTGATCGCGGCAGCGGCGATGATCGATGCGGCGCCAGCGCCAACGCGCCCCCTCTCGAGCGCGACAAGAGACAGAATCATCAGTCCGGCAACGAGTGCGTTGCTCTGAGCGTTCTGCAAGGCGCCGAGTGCTTCGAGCGAGACAATCAGGAGTGCGGCAACAGCGGCGCGTCCCCGCAGCAAGAGGACAATCGCACCACTCAATGCGATTGCGTTCAGCAGATTCCAGCAGAGCAGACCGACACCGTACGGCAGTGCGGCGAAGGGCGCAAAGAGCAGCGCGCACGTTGGCGTATACTTGAACAGGTCCCAGTGTTCTGCCGGGTACGCTGCATAGAGATCCTGTCCCCGCAGCAGATGCCAGAAGCTGGCGCGAAAGATCGCGAAGTTATTGCTGCGTGCATGGCCCAGTGTTTGTTGTGCCGTGATCGCCGTCGCGGTGAGAATTGCAACAACGACCGCGATCCGTCCGCTGCGCGCGCCGTCGCTTTCGCGATCACGCACGTGGGCTGAGTCCATCCACGAGCGACGTGCGATAGGCCTTGAGTGCGGGCACAAATCCGATCGCGATACCGGCGAAGAACACGACCGCGAGATACGTCCATTCAGTCGCACCGAGCGGGCGAATGGTCAGATGCAAACCGAAACGCTCTTCGATTGGGGCCTGACCAAGCGCCAGTCCGGCGTACACGAACGCAACGCCGAGTACACAGCCAAGCAATGCGAGTAATCCTGATTCGAGCACGAGGAGCGAAACGATGACGCGGGGACCTGCGCCGATCGCGCGGAAAATGGCCATCTCGCGTCGGCGTGCTTCGAGCGACGAGTAGAGCGAGACAAGCATGCCGGTGAGTCCGATCGCCACAGCAAAGATCGCGATCACGCGCAGGCCGACCTCGGCGCCGCCGATGTTCTGCCACAGTTCACCGAGTGCGACGCCGGGAATGATTGCAGTCAGCGGCTCGGTGAAATCGGTGTTCATTTCGCGCTGCAGCATCAGGGCTTCGAATCGGTTCTTGGTGCCGATAAAGAACGCGGTGATTTGATCGTCCGCGTGATTGTGGGCTGGCTCGGCCGCACTCGAATCAATGGGCGCAGCAACGGGTGCCGGTTGTGCAGGGATCACCTTCGGCTGCGGCCTCTCGGCTGGCGGCGGCTCCGCGCCGGGCATCACCATTGGCGTCCCGGGTGGCGGCGACGCGCCGGGCATCACCATTGGCGTCCCGGGTGGCGGCGACGCGCCGGGCATGACGGCCGGCACGTTCGCTGGCAGCGGCGTTTCCGCTCGCGCGGCACGCTTGGGCCTTGGTGCCGCTGCTTGTGGCGCAGCGGCAACCGTCGCCGTCTTGGCGACGCGCACCAGCGGCTTCTCGAAGCCTTCGTGCATCGCCTCGATCCCTTCGAGCGTGATGTACACGCTCCGATCGATGGGCGTGAACGTGCGATTCAGGATTCCGACAACGATGAACGGATGCGCTTCGTGACTCGACGTGCCGATGTCCTTCATGCCGTGCGTCACGACCACGTGCGTCCCAACCACGTAATTCAGTCGCTCGGCGACCTCGCTGCCAATCACCACATGGCTGTCTGCAGCGAATGATTGGCCGGCGGCAAACGTGACCGGCGTGTTCTGGCGGAACCGATAGCGTTGAAAAAACTCCGGTGTCGTACCCACGACACGGAATCCGCGATGACTGTCACCGAGCGAATAGGGCACGGCCCATTTCACAGCCGGATGCGCTTTCCAGCGCTCGAACGTTGCGATTTTCACCGAACCCGCGGGCGATCCGATACCGAACACAGTGCTCAGCAACAGCTGCAACGTTCCGCCGCGGGCGCCCACAATCAGATCCGTACCACGGATGGTGCCTGCAAAACTCTCGCGCACACCGGCGCGCACGTTCTCGATACCGACAAGCAACGTTACGCTCAGCGCGATCGATGTGACGGTCAACACGGTCGTCAACAGCCGGCTGCGCAGCGAACGAACGGCGAGAAGGGGAATCAGCACAGGTAAATCACTCTCCGATCGTCATTACGCCGAACGACGCGAGTCGGAGGCGCGATTGAGCGTCGCCAGTTCGACCGTGCGCGAAAAGAGCGGCATCAGGGTGTGATCGTGGCTGACAAACACGAGCGTGGCATTCGCCTTCCTGCACGACGCAAAGAGCAGCTGCAAAAATTGCTCCCGACGATCGGTGTCCAACGCTGACGTCGGTTCATCGGCAACCACAACTTCCGGTGCGCCAATCAAGGCGCGCGCGGCCGCAACACGCTGCTGCTGGCCAACGCTCAACTCACTGATGGGCGCATCGAGCAAGGGATCGATATCCAACTGTCTCGCGATGTCATCCACGGCCGAATCGAGCGACTGCGCGCCAAGTCGTGCGCGACGACCGGCATCCAGCCGAATGGGCAGGAGGATATTCTCCCGCACCGGCAGATACGGAATCAGGTTGAACATCTGAAACACGTAGCCAAGATGTCGCGCGCGGAACGCATCACGCGCGCCACTCGACATGGTCGCAAAGTCGGCGCCGAGCACTTTTACATGGCCGCTGGTCGGCTGAAGCACGCCGGCAAGGAGTCCAAGCAGCGTGGTCTTTCCGCTACCGCTCGGCCCATGCAGGAACACCGTCTCTCCGCGCGCAATCGCGAGCTGCTCGATGTTGAGCACATCACGACCTCGGGCGTAAGCGAAGCGGAGTTGCGACAGCTCGACGGCCGGCGAACCGGCCGCGTCAGACGTCATTTCGACGAGTAGGGCTCGACCTTGAGCCCTTCGAGCTGATAGCCGACCGTGCCGTACGGACTTTCGACGGAGGCGATCTTGAGACGGCCGGAGAGCCACACGGCGTCGAAGAGATTGAGCTTGATCGCCTTCTTGCCAGCCATGCTGACCATCACGATCTGATTCGGCGGCGGTGGCGGCGTGTGCACGCAGGCGCCGTAGTACGGCACGAGCAGAAACTCGGCGCCTTCGTCCTGAAAGTCGTCGAGCGGCACAACGAAGCCGGGGATGCGCACCATCTTCCCCTCGAGCTTCTTGAGCGTGTCCGTCGCCTTGCCGTTGGAGTAGTCGAGCCCTGCCAGCACACGCCAGTCGATGTTGATCGCGTCTTCAATGCGCGCGACAGCCGCGGTGTTCGCTTTCTGTTTCGACGTGGGCTTACCGTTGGCCGCGTTCGTCGCTGGCGACTTTGCGGGAGCGGTGGGCCGTGTGCTGGTACGGGGCGACGCCGCCGTGGTCAACGTGACGACGGCAACAATTCCGGCCAGCGATGCGACTGACTTCAGACGACGAGACATGGGCCTCTGGGTACGCGGTCGAACCGGGGGATACTGGAAGAATACGCGACGAAACGGGAAATGCTGAGGGACGCCTCGACGCTTTAGTATATTCTCCGCGTGTCAGAGCGGTGTTCCCGCCCCCATTGCCGCGTACCCCCGAGTCCCCAGCCCCAGGTCCCCGCTCCTGATGAACCGGCCCGAAATCACGACTCCGGAGGCTCTCTCCGAAGAAAGCGTCGTCGAACTGTCGCTGCGTCCACAGCGATTGGCCGAGTTTATTGGGCAGAAGAAAGTGAAAGAGGGGCTGTCGATCGCGATTGACGCGGCGCGCGCGCGGCGGGAGCCGCTCGATCACACGCTGTTTTTTGGACCGCCGGGGCTGGGGAAGACCACGCTCGCGGACCTGATGGCGCGCGAACTTGGCGTCAATCTGACGACGACGTCGGGGCCCGCGCTCGAAAAGCCCGGCGACCTGGTCGGGCCGCTCACCAACCTCCGCGAAGGGGACGTCCTCTTCATCGACGAAATCCATCGCCTGCGCCCCGTCATCGAGGAGTTTTTGTACCCGGCGATGGAAGACTTCCGGATCGACATCCGGCTGTCTGAAGGACCCAAGGCGCAGACGGTGACGATGAACATCGAAAAGTTCACGCTCGTCGGCGCGACGACGCGACTGGGGATGCTGACCGCGCCACTCCGTGCGCGATTTGGGCTCATGCACCAGCTGGCGTTTTATCCGAACGATGAACTCGAAGTGATTGTGCGCCGGACGGCGGAGGTGCTCAAGGTCGAGATGGATGCGGACGGCGCGCACGAGATTGCGAAGCGTTCCCGCGGCACACCGCGCGTCGCCAATCGACTGCTGCGCCGAGTGCGCGACTTTGCTCAGGTGCGCGCCAACGGACGTATCACGCTCGACGTCGCGCAGGCGGCACTGACCCTGCTCGATGTCGACCACTTCGGACTTGACGACATGGACAGCCGCTTGCTGCGCACCATCATCGAGAAATTCGATGGCGGTCCGGTTGGACTCGGCACCATTGCTGCCGCCATCGGTGAAGACGCGGGCACGATCGAAGAAGTGTATGAACCGTTCCTCGTGCAAAATGGATTTCTGTCGCGCACACCTCGTGGACGCATGGCGACCGCTCATGCCTACCGCCACCTCGGATTCGTCCCGCCGGCCGGGGTGCCGGAACAACCCGGGCTGTTCTGAGGTCCAACACACAGTCCGGTTTGTCGCGATGCGGGGCAACACGCGTTCGAACCATCCGGGGGGCACGATTTCGGTACCGCTCGACGACCGCACCCAATGCATATTCGCGGATACCTGTCTCCCGCCCCTTCGCTTGTCGCCAAAAAACCTCGTGCCGCCGTCCGTTGTGTCGAAGTTCGCAATGAAGAGCGTATCGCGGTTGAAATCGCGGTTGGGGTCGGGTCTGCTGCGGGCCGCACTGGCACTGACGGTCCTCATGTCGAGCGCGCTGTTCAGTCGCGCGCAGGCGCAGACCACCACGCCGTTGCCCGCCGCGCGCAACGTGGCGAGCGTCGCCGATTCAATCGCGGCGGCGGGGGACACGTCGCGCGCGTATGCCCTGCTCGACTCCGCGTTGCGTCGCGATAGGACCAACGCGGCGGCCTGGCTGCAGTTTGGCGTATTGAACTGGAACATGGCCAAGTCCAAGAGAGCCGGTCAATACATGAGCGACCAGCGCGCCATCCGACTGTTGCAAGGCGCGGACTCGGCACTCCGGCTCGCAACCCAGTTTGCGCCGGATAGCGCGCGCTATTGGCTGATGCTGAGCAGGTTCAATCTCACGTCAGGCGTGTCTACAATGCGATTTGCCGCCACCAGTCAGGTCGGCAACGCGCTCGATGCGGCAACGAAGGTCGGCGACAAGCTGCTGCTCGCCATCGCCGCCGATGAGGTGGGAATGGCCACTTGGCGGCGGTACGAGGCCATCGCCAACCGCGCACTCACCACCGACAACCAGAAAGTGCAGCTGGGGAATTTCAACAACTGGTCGCGCGACAGGGCCCGCGACTATGTCAACAGCTTTGCGAAGAAAATCGAGCCGCCAACCGGCGACAAAGACTACGCCGAAGCCCTGTCGAAATTCCGGATTGCGCTCGATGCTGACCCGACCAACCTGCGCATCAGTCGTCACGTCTTCATGGCCCTTGGTGAGCGTGGCCGGTGGGCGGAGATGCGCGACCTGGCGAAGTCACGCGCGGCCACGTATCCACTCGACTTTCAATCATGGCTTGCCCGCGGGCTGGCGTCGCATCGCCTAACCGATGAGAAAGACGCGCAGCTCGCATTTGACAGCGCGCTGACGCTCATGGACGACGATGCGCGTGAACGGTTCACGCGCTTCTCCCGCTTGCTTCGCCCCAAACCGACCAAAGCGACGGAGGGGCTGGTTGGCGACACGGCGGCGTTCTCCAAGCTCCCCCCGGCGCAGCGGCGGGGATTCGAAGCGATGTACTGGCTGATGAGCGATCCGCTCACCCTCACCAACGAGAACGAGTACAAGCTCGAGTTTCTGTCGCGTGTGGCCTTCGCCGACTTCCGCTGGACGAACGACGATTTCGAACTGCTTGGCGCCGACACCGATCGGGGCGACGTGCACGTGCGCTATGGCCCCCCCGATTTCGAGGCCACCGTCTACGGCACGTCCTCAGGTACTGACGGTGGTGTCACGCTGATCTGGGGCTACGACAACGGGCTGCTCTTTTTCTTTGATCTGCCCCCCGGATTCGGCACCGCTCGCTTCGCGTTCTCCGACCAAGACAATGTGCAGAATATGATCAGCGCGGTCCCGGTATCGTGGAGCAACGTCCCATCAACGCGCATCATCGACACCATCCCAATCCGCGTCACGCGATTCCGTGCTGTCAGTGACTCCAGTGATGTCGTCGTCGCAGCGCGCATTCCGATGGACTCACTGGTGCGTGGCCTCGATTTCGCCCGCGCGTCGGTCGACGTGGATTTCCGGATCTTCGATCAGTTCGTCCGCGTGAAGGGCATCGAATCGGTCCAATCGAGCGTGCGGCCTGACTCGGCTCAGGGTCCCGTGGGTCGAGTGTGGACTCGCCGACTTGGCCCCGGGGTGAATGTCATTCGCGTGGAAGCCTTGCAGGCCGACAGCCGGCGGGCGGCGCGGGCAATGACTCGCCTCAATCCGGAGGGGAGTGTTGGCTTCGGCATGAGCGACGTGCTGCTGGGCGATGCGCCTAAACTCCGCGACGCGAACGCTGCGGCAAAGCACTGGACCGATATCGACATCGAACCGAACGCGGGCATCTTCCGCGCGCGTTCGCAAATCGGGTTGGTCTGGGAGATGTACGAGCTTGCGGCACGCGATGGGCAGAGCAAGTATCGCCTTGCCGTGACGGTCGAACGTGTGACCAAGGGCGGGGCGGCCGGGTTTGCGGCGCGACTGTTTGATGGGCTGGGGCGGAGCGTCGGACGCGAAGAGCGAGGGCGTGATCGACTGACGGTGTCATTCGATCGCGCGGTGGCGAGCGCAAACACCTTGGTGGAGTATCTGTCGCTCGATCTGTCGGACTCCCCGAGTGGTGAATACCGGCTTCGAGTCGACATCACCGATCTGGCCAATCAGAAGAAAACGTCGCGCCAGACCGCGTTCACCATTCGGTAGTGCGCATTTCGTGACGGGCCCTCGCCGCAATCTTCAGCGACAGGGGCATCCGTCGATACGATAAATTCTCTCTGTGCCGTTGCGCGGGGAGCGTTGATCGATTGTCTTTGGTGGCTGAATGAGCCCCGAGCCGCCCGCCTCCGAGGACGTGTCTGTCCTGACCGCTGGCAGCCGTACGTCCGACTACGACTACGAGCTGCCTGAATCCCGCATCGCACAACACGCGATCGAGCCACGCGATGCAAGCAGAATGCTCGTTGTGGATCGCGGGGCTGGCACCCTTGCGCATCGCACCTTTCGCGATCTCGCCGAGCTGATTCCGGCGGGCGACGCGATGGTCGTGAACACGACACGCGTCTTTCGTGCGCGATTACTCGGACATCGCGACAGCGGCGGCCCCGCTGAAATTCTGCTCCTGCGGCCCGTCGACGAAACGCACTACGAAGCGATGATTCACCCGGGCGGCAAACTGCGTCCGGGCAAGTTCGTCTCGATCGCTCCGGGCTTTCGGGTCGAGATCGTCGACACCACGCCCCGTCGCACCCGTATCGTGAAGTTGCACACGACGGGCGACGTGAATGCCGCAATCGAAGCGCACGGTCACATCCCGCTGCCACCGTACATCGATCGCGCTGACGAGAAGAACGACGAGTCGCGCTATCAGACGGTGTACGCGGACCAGTCGGGCTCAGTTGCGGCGCCAACTGCCGGGCTGCACTTCACACCGGAGCTCCTTACGCGCTTGCAGGAACGCGGCGTCAAGCGCGTGGATGTGCTGCTGCACGTTGGCGCCGGTACCTTCAAGCCCGTCCAAGACGACGATCCGTCCACGCACCTCATGCACGAGGAGTGGTGCAGGATTTCGGAAGATTCGACGCGCACACTCAACGATGTCCGCGCGCGCGGGGGAAAGATCTGGGCGATCGGCACCACGAGTGTGCGAACACTCGAAACAGCGGCGGATGCATCGGGCGTGCTTCACCCGATTCAACGTGAGACGAACATCTTTATTCGTCCACCGTACGCGTTTCGTGGTGTTGATCATCTCATCACCAACTTCCACCTCCCGCGCTCGACGCTCCTCATGCTGGTCGCGGCGTTCGCGGGCTACGATCTGGCCATGCACGCGTACCGCACGGCCCTCGCCGAGCACTATCGCTTTTATTCGTACGGCGACGCGATGTGCATCATCTGATGGGCGGAGCGTTCGGAAAAGATAGCAACAACAGAACAGCAGCCCCGAATCACGCGAATTTCGCGAATAGTGACGGAGCGATTCGCGTAATTCGCGGCCTGCAGTTCTTTCTTTGCTTTTTGCTGCCCGTGTCATGACATCCCCATTCGATTTCAATCTCGCAACAACGGATGGCGCGGCCCGCGCGGGCACGTTCACCACACCGCACGGTGTCGTCGAGACGCCGCAGTTCATGCCGGTGGGCACGCTCGCATCCGTCAAAGCACTCGATCCCGACGACCTCACTCGGCTCGGCGCGACGATGATTCTCGCCAACGCATATCACCTCCATCTGCGCCCGACGGACGACACCGTCCGCACGATGGGCGGGTTGCACAAGTTCATGCACTGGAACGGACCGATCCTCACCGACTCGGGCGGCTTCCAGGTGTTCTCACTCGAAGGGCTGCGCACCATCACTGAAGACGGCGTCGAGTTCCGCAGCCACTTCGACGGATCACTGCACCAGTTCAGCCCCGAGTCGGTGATGCGCATCGAGCGCAACCTGGGCGCGGACGTCATCATGCAGTTCGATCACGTCGTGCCCGGACAGTCGCCCGAGGAGCCGGCGCGCGTCGCGATGGAGCGCAGCATTCGTTGGCTGGATCGCTGTCGCACGGAATTCGCGCGCCTGGAGCACGAAGACCCACACGCGCCCACTCCGAATCAGGCGCTTTTCCCGATCGTGCAGGGCGGCATTCACGCTGGGCTCAGACGCGAGTCCGCGAGCGCCATCTGCGACATGGCAGACTGGGCCGGAATCGGGATCGGCGGGCTGTCCGTTGGTGAGGCCAAGCCGGACATGTATGCGATGCTCGAGGTCGTCCACGAAGTCCTCCCCACCGACCGTCCGCGCTATCTCATGGGCGTCGGCTTTCCAGAAGATCTCGTGGAAGGCGTCGCGCGCGGCGTCGATCTGTTTGACTGCGTCGCCCCCACCCGGATGGGACGGACGGGCGCCTTCTTCACCAACACCGGTCGTCGCAACGTCAAGAACAGCACCTTCCGCCTCGATCCGGACCCGTTGGACGCCGAGTGCCGTTGCGTCACCTGTACCCGTTTTTCCCGGGCCTATCTACGGCATCTCTTCGTCACTGAAGAAATCCTCGGACTCCGCCTCCTCAGCCTCCACAATGTACATTTCCTCGTCGCGCTGATGCGTGACGCGCGCGCCGCACTCTTCGCCGGTTCGTTTCAGAGCTGGAGCCGAGATTGGCTCGCTCGCTATCACTCCCGATCGACTTCGACATGATCGTTCCAGTTGCCGCTTCGCTCGTCGCCATTCAAGCTGCTCCGAGCAACCAGATCGCCTCCATGGTTTTTATGTATGGGGCGATTTTCGCGATTTTCTATTTCGTCCTCATTCGCCCGCAGCAGAAGCAGCGCAAGGCGCTCGAGGAACTCATCAAGGCAGTCAAGAAGGGCGACGAGGTCGTCACGGTCGGCGGAATCATCGGGGAAGTGCTGCACATCGCCAGCAAGGACGTCTCCTCCCCCGAAGACCGCATCACGATCAAGTCCGGCGACTCGCGCATGATCGTCGAACGCGGCCGCATTGCACGCGTGATCGCCCCGACCGCCACCTCCGCCTGATCCCTCGGTGTCTCTGCTCGATATTCACGTACTCGGCTCGCCCATTCTCCGACAGGAGACGGAACGGGTCGAAAGCATCACGCCGGAAATGCGTCGTCTCATCGACGACATGTTCGAGACGATGGAGAAGGCCAAGGGCGTCGGGCTGGCGGCACCGCAGGTGGGTCGACGCGAACGACTGGCAGTCGTTGACGCCGACGATGTACGACTGGTCGTGATCAACCCCGAGATCATTCTTCGCGAAGGGAAGGTCAAGGGCGAAGAAGGCTGTCTCTCGATTCCAGAAGTGTTCGCGGACGTCGAGCGCTCGGCGCGCGTGATCGTACGTGCACAGGACATCGAAGGAAAGTTCTACGAAGTCGACGCGGCGAACCTGCTCGGACGTTGCCTGCAGCATGAGATCGATCATTTGCACGGCAAGATGTTCACCGATCGTTTGAGCATCCTCAAACGCCGAGCAGCGATGCGTGACTGGGATGCAGAGAAAGACCAGTATCCGAAAAGTATCCGTGTCCTCCCGGTCGGTGACCTACCGCCGGAACGCGACTCCGAGTAGCCACCAACTCCCTCACCATGCGCATTCTCTTTTGGGGCACACCGGATTTCGCCGTGCCACCTCTGCGCGCACTGCTCGGTGAGGGGCACGATGTCGTCGGCGTCGTCACACGCGTCGACAAGCCGCGTGGGCGGTCGCGTTCACAACTCGATCCGTCGCCGGTAAAGGTTGTCGCACTCGAAGAAGGCATTCCGGTGCTGCAACCCGAGAAGCCGCGCGGTGACGAGTTCATCGAGCAGATGAAGGCGCTCGAAGCCGATGTCTCCGTCGTTGTCGCCTACGGTCGCATCCTGCCACAATCGGTGATCGAACTTCCGCCGCGCGGCACGCTGAACATTCACGGTTCGGTGTTGCCGCAGCTGCGCGGAGCCGCGCCATTGCAGGCCGCGATTCTTCAGGGCTTCGCAGAGACGGGAATCACGATCATGCAGATGGTGCCAGCGCTCGACGCGGGCCCGATGCTGCACGTGCTCCGTACGCCAATCTCCCCCGAAGAAACATACGGCGATCTCCACGATCGTCTCGCAGAACTCGGCGCACTCGGCATTGTGCAGACCTTGGTCATGATCGACGCCGGTATCGCGCAGCCGGTCGCACAGGACGACGCGCTGGCCACGTACGCGCCCAAGATCGTGCGTGAAATGGGCCGCATCGATTTCAACGCCACGGCCGAACAGGTGTCGCGTGTGACGCGCGCGTTCGATCCGCGTCCGGGGGCGTTCTCACTTCTGCGCAGCGCCGAAGTGAAGCTGCTTGGTGGGCAACTCGTTGGTGACGGCTCGGACGACGCGCTCGACGAAGCCACGCGTTCGTCCCCGCCCGGTACTGTCCGTTCGGTCGACGCAACTGGAATGCTCGTGCGCTGTGGTGTCGGCGCGGTGCTGTTTTCAGAAGTGAAGCCGAGCGGAAAACCGAGCATGACGCCTGAAGCGTGGGCACGTGGGCGCGGCGTTGCCGCCGGCGACGCGTTCGAAGGCGCGCTGTAGCTGCTCTCGGTTTGTTGGACGGGATACGAACCGATAACGGCGAACCGCAGGGAACTCCCGGTACGAACAGATAGGAATCGATACGACCAGATAGGAACCGGTACGAGCGGATGAACTGCGGGATTTGCGATCATTGAGATCGTGGCGCCAGGAACAGCAACCGCAACAGACTTGGTACTGCCTGTCAGGCGGATTGAGCTGATCGACCGGATCAAACAACGACCCAAAGGACAGTCGGGCGACGGACGGCCCGGCAGCCGTCCCCCTCCCGCCGCGCCGGGGCATCGGTTCGTATGGGTTCGAATCGGGAGTTCCCTGCAGTTTGCGGTTCATCCATCCCGATCCGCAGCTCCGATTCACCGTTCGGATCCGTCCGATTCGCGCCCCCAGAGCGGACAGCCAGACCCGACCCGACTATGTTTCTGAGATGACGCCGGTCGAGGGGCCAGAGAAGAGCATGCGCGCCAGACGAGCGGCGCCAGCGAGTGGGAGCACCAGCACGGTCGGGGGCGTAACCGAAGCCCGGACGGCCGCGGCTATGGCGCTCGCCGACCTGCGCGCCGGTGCCTTGCTCGACGCCGCGTTCGAGCGCCGAGTGGGACCATTGGACGCCCGCGACCGCCGTTGGGTGCAGGAGCTCATTTGGGGGATGCTCCGTCGTCGCGGCTGGCTCGATGCCATGCTCGGCGCTCGCGTCCGGGGCGGTATCGCCAAGCTCGATCCTGACGTGGCCGATCTGCTCCGTCTCGGTGCATATCAGTTAGTCGCCATGGGTAGCGTGCCCGCTTACGCCGCCATCGCGCAGACCGTCGAACTGACCAAGCGCCGCCATGGCATTGGCGCCAGCAAACTCGCCAACGCCGTCCTCCGTCGCGTCGATCGCGAACGCGATGCGCTCGAGCCACCCGTGCCCGCGGATGCCATCGAAGCGCTGGCGCAGCGGTATTCGCATCCGCGTTGGGTCGTCGCCCGTTGGATCGAGCGGTGGGGCACCGCAAATGTTGAACGTCTGCTCGCGGCCAACAATGAAGAAGCGACCATTACCGTGCGCCCGTTCGGCGTCGTTCGCGAACAGCTCGAAGCGATGCTCGATGGCGCGGGCGTCACCACCCACGATGTGCCACTCGTCGGCGATTCACTGCAGCTTGGCCCCGGCGTCGCACTCACCGAGCTTGGCGCGTTCAAGCAAGGGTTGCTCTTCGTTCAGGACCCAGCGGCGACGCTCGTGACGCAGTACGCTGCCGTACCGGCAGGCGCCACGGTCGCCGACCTGTGTGCCGCGCCCGGTGGCAAAGCCGTCGAGCTCTCGCGCACTGCATCGCTCGTCATTGCAGCCGATCGCAACCGCGCACGCGTCGACAAAATGTTGCTGGGACTCGGACGCATCGATGCGACAAATCTTGCCGCCGTCGTCGCGGATGCTCGCTTCCCAGCCATCGAGCCTGTCGACGCAGTCCTCATCGATGTGCCATGCACAGGTACCGGCACGTTCAAGCGGCATCCCGATGCGCGCTGGCGCTTGCGCATGTCCGACTTTGCCGTGCTTGGTGCAACGCAGAAACAGATTCTTCGCGCGGCCGCGCAGATCGTGAAGCCCGGCGGTCTGCTGATTTACAGTACCTGCTCGCTCGAGCTCGAAGAGAACGACGATCAGATCGAATCGTTCCTCGCCGATTGCAAGGAATTCACACTGGAAGCGCCGCCGTCAGGCACGGTGCCCGAGAGTGTGCTCGACAACGGCATGCTGCGTGTGCTGCCTCAGGCTACGGGAACCGATGGCGCATTCGCCGCGCGGTTGCGTCGGGCGCTTTGAATGATCGCGAAGAAGTCGAAAGCACCTGCGACACTGAAGACGTGGGCGCTTCGTGCAGCAATCGTCATCGTTGTCGGTGTCGCAATCGGAGCGACCGGTGGCGTCGTTGCTGTTCGCACATTTGAGCCCGGGCGAGGCAGTCAGCCCGATTCCTTGCAGATGATGCTCGACAGCATCGCCAGAGGCACACCCGCCGCAAAACTGAGCGACGCGCGCGATGCACGTCGGGCAACCGACAGCAGTGCCGCCGCCGAGCGTCAGCAGCGCTATACCGACAGCATCGAAAACGCCAAGCTGCCCGCCACTGTCCCCGATGTGGTCGGGTTGGAGGAAGGCGCCGCCCGCGCGCGCATCGCCGAGTCGCGACTGGTCGTCGGTGTCGTGCAGCTCGAAGACTCGCGCACCGCTGCCGGCACCGTCATTCGCACCGAACCCGTTGCTGGCGAAACGCTCGGGGCCAACGCCTCCGTTTCACTTGTGCTCAGCAACGGCAAGATTCCGCCGGCGCTTCCCCTTTCGTTGTAACCATGACCGTTCGTATCGCTCCGTCAGTGCTTGCCGCTGACTTCCGTCATCTCGGTCACGATATCGCAGTTTGTGAAGCCGGTGGCGCCGATTGGATTCATGTCGACATCATGGACGGTCGGTTCGTGCCGAGTCTCTCATTTGGTTCGAAGGTCATCGATGCGGTGAAACGCTCGACCGCCCTGACCATCGACGTGCACCTGATGGTCGTCGAACCGGAACGCTATTTCGACGAGTGCGCGAAAGCTGGGGCCAACGTGCTCACCATTCACGCGGAAGCAGCGCCGCACCTCGATCGCCAACTCATGCGCATCAAGGAACTCGGCTGCAAGGCAGGGGTCGCACTCAATCCCGGCACGCCACTCAGTGCCATCGAAGAAGTCGCACATCTGCTCGACCTGCTGCTGATCATGAGCGTCAATCCAGGCTACGGCGGGCAGAAGTTCATCGAGTATTCCGTCGACAAAATTGCGCGCGCTCGCTGGCTGCTCGATCAAGCCGACAGCAACGCCGTGCTTGAAGTCGACGGCGGTATTTCGCGCGACACCATCGGACGCTGCTTTGATGCCGGCGCGGATACGTTGGTTGTCGGCAACGCGATCTTTTCTGCGGCCGATCCGACGGGCGAGATTCGCGTGTTGCGCGATCTGTGCGTGGAGACGGCATGACCGCCAAGCAGCAGTGGCAGGTGGTTGCAGCGATTGTCGTGCTGCTCGCGGGTGGTGCGTTTGCGGCGACGCACTTTCTCAAGGACGAACTCACATCGGTGACGATCGGCTCCGACGCGCCAACGTTCGCCGCGGCAACGCTTGACGGTACGCATAAGACCAAGACACTCGCCGACTACAAGAACGAAGTCGTCGTGCTCAATATCTGGGCAACGTGGTGCGGACCGTGCCGCGAAGAAATGCCGAGTATTCAGAAGTTGCACACGGCACTGGGTCCCAAGGGGCTCAAGATTGTCGCGGTGAGCATCGATCCGGCCGGCAAGGAGCAGTCCATTATCGACTTCGAGAAGGAGTTCGGCCTCAGCTTCGAAGTGCTGCACGATTCCACTGGCGTCATTCAGAGCATCTATCGCACCACCGGCGTGCCGGAGACGTTCGTGATCGGACGCGACGGTGTCATTCGCAAGAAGTTTATTGGCGGTGAGGACTGGAACTCTGAACCGAACCGGCGGCTGCTGGAAGTGTTGCTCGCCGAACCACGCAGCTGACGTGGCGCTTTCGTGAGCGAGCGCGCGCCACGTCTTTCCTGGCCGGTGGTCATGCGCGCGGTTGCAGCATTGGTGCTCGCGTGTGCCCTCTGGCTGATCGTGAGCGCCGAAGAGCCGACGGCAACCTGGGTGAAGGTGAACGTTTTGCTCACACTCGATAGCGCCGTGACACTCACCGAACCGATCACTCCGGTGCGAGCGTTCGTCGTTGGGCGACGACGCGATTTGTTTCGCTTCGTGCAATCGCCACCCGTGCTCCAGCGCGCGATCACCGACGACACGCCCGACAGTGTGCGCATCGAACTGCGCGAGCAGGATCTCGACATGCCGCCCGGGACATCCGCGCGTGTGACAGACTTGCGTCCGCGTCTGCTCACCGTCCACCTGCAGCGTGTCGCACGTCCGGACATGCGTCCGGACATGCAGCAACCCGAAGGCCGTCCGTGAGCGACGCGCCATCGCTCCGCATCCTCGGCATCGAAACGTCGTGTGACGAAACGTCCGCGTCGGTTGTCGAAGGGACCGCTGAACATCCGGTGCTCAAGTCGCTGGTGATTCTGTCGCAGGATGTGCATCGCCTGTTCGGTGGCGTCGTGCCGGAGATCGCGAGTCGGCAACATCTCACGGGGATTGTGCCCACGGTTCGCACCGCGCTCAGCGAAGCTGGCGTCACGCTCAACGACCTCGATGCGATTGCCGTAACGCACGCACCGGGACTTGTCGGGGCACTGCTTGTCGGGACGACGTTTGCGAAAGCGATCGGACTCACGAGCGGCGTTCCCGTCGTACCGGTCCACCATCTCGAAGGTCATTTGTTCGCGACGCTACTCGAGTCGCCGGAAGCGCAGCCGCCATTCACCGCGCTCCTCGTGAGTGGTGGTCACACGCTGCTGCTCGACGTACCCGCATGGGGCGACTATCGATTGCTAGGTCGCACGCGCGACGACGCGGCAGGCGAAGCGTTTGACAAGGTCGCAAAGTTGCTTGGGCTGCCATACCCCGGCGGGCGTCCAATCGAAGAACTCGCGCGCACGAGTCCGCCGCTCACGCATCGCTTTGCCAAGCCCATGGTGCGCGGCAATTCAAAACCCGGTGACGCCGACTATTTCGATCTGTCGTTCAGCGGACTCAAAACCGCCGTACTGCTCGATGTGCGCGAAGCGCACGCACAGAACACACTCGACACAGAACGCGCTCCGATCGCCCGCGCATTTCAGGATGCCGTCGTCGGCACGCTCGTCGAGAAAGTGGATCGCGCCGCCCGACTCTTTTCACGCACTCGCGTCGTACTCGGCGGCGGCGTCGCGTGCAATCAGGCGCTCCAGCAAGGGATCGCTGGTCGCATAGCCAAACGCGGCGGAGTGGTGTATGCGCCGTCGCCGCGGCTCGCGACCGACAACGCGGCAATGATTGCTGCGGCCGGACTGTTTCGATTTGCGGCGGGAGAACGCATGCCAGCGTCCCTCACCGCGCACTCGTCGCTTCCGCTGCCAGGTATGTTCCCCTACGCCATGGCCGGCGTGACATGAGCGATGTGTCGCACCGGTCTTCCTACATCCCCTTTGCCGCCTGCGCATGAATCCCGACGGGATCATTCACCACCCGACGATCCTGCATCTTTTCGGCCCTGTCGAGATCACCGGCTTTGGGCTGGCCGTGCTCGCGGCGTTCGTGGTTGCGCAGATCGTCTGTCAGAGCGAATTGACGCGACGTGGGCACCTCAAGGAAGCCGACACGATGCCGGACATCGTGCTTGCCGCTCTTCTGGGTACGCTGATCGGCGGCAAGAGTTACTACGTCATCCTGTCGGGCGAGCCGTTTCTGAGCCGAGGCGGGTTCGTATTCTGGGGCGGGTTTATTGGGTCGGTGCTGTTGTGCTGGCTCACCATCAGGTGGCGAAAGCTGAGTTTCCTGCGCTTCGCCGACGTGGCAGGCATTGCGATCGCGGCTGGGTACTCCGTTGGCCGGACTGGTTGCTGGGCCGTGGGTGACGACTACGGGCATCTGTGGAGCGGGCCGTTCTCTGCGCAGTTCCCTGAAGGCGCGCCACCCTCGACGGCGCTCGTGATGCAGCAGCAGTTCCACGAACAACTGCCCGCCGGGACACCGCCGGATAAGGTCATGTCGGTACATCCCACGCAGCTGTACGAGACGGCGATGGGGTTTGTCATGTTCCTCATCCTCTGGCGCTTCAGAGGGCATAAGCAGCGCGAAGGGTGGCTTTTTGGCATGTACTGCGTCCTTGCCGGTGTAGAGCGCTTCATCATCGAGTTTTTCCGCGCCAAGGACGATCGTTTCTTCGTGGGGCTGACAACTGCTCAGGTCATCGCGATCGCCATCTTCACGGCCGGAATTGCGATCATGGCCTGGCGACGGGAGCCGGATGCCGGCGGACCAGCCAGAGCTGTGACTGCCTAGCCGCCAGGTTTTCCCTGTCACGGCGATCAGGGAATTACCCGAATCTTCTTCTCCCTATTGCCCCAGCAGAGCCCGCGATTGTATACTCCATCATCGGGTTTGAGAAACATTCTCATCTAACGGCACGTGCCTCCGGTTATCGCACTTCCTACGCTCCAAAACAACGACGCACCCTCCGCACGGACCACGTGCGCGCTTGCGGCGTGCGGTCCCGGAAGTCGCGCGACGGTGGTCGACATCGAGTGTTCTGCCGATGAAGCGTGTCGTCTACGTGCGTTGGGGCTTTGCGAAGGAACCAGCATCAACGTGATCGACTCCCGACATGCGATGCTGCTCGAGGTTCGCGGCACCCGCCTAGCACTCGGCTTCGCTATCACAGCCGGAATCACTGTCCAACCGCAGTCGGCGCAAGCCTGACACGCCGCGGCGGGGCTCTACCGGGTCCCGATTGAGACGATGCAGTGACCTCGCTTCAGACACCGTTGACCAGAGACCCAGAGCGCGGCGCTCGAGGCGACGGTTCCATGCCAGCCGGCAAGACGACGCTTCGCGTTGCGATCATCGGCAATCCGAACACCGGTAAGACGACGCTTTTCAACGCGCTCACCGGCCTCCGGCAGCGGGTCGGAAATTTTGCCGGCGTCACTGTTGAACGCGTGGAGGGTAATTTTCGCGGCCCCGACGGACAGCACGTCGCGGTGCTCGATCTCCCCGGCAGCTACTCGTTGTCCGCCGGATCGCCCGACGAACAGATCGCGCTCGATGTGCTACTTGGTCGGGACCGCGATCGCTGGCGCCCCGATGTCGTACTCGTGGTGATGGATGCGGTGCACATAGACCGGAATCTGTTTCTGGCAAGCCAAGTCATCGAACTCGGCGTCCCGGTTGTTGTCGCGCTGAATCAGTTCGATGTCGCCGAGGTTGAAGGCGTTGCGATCGACGTCCCTGAGCTCATTCACGAGCTGGGGGTGCCCGTTGTGCCGACAGTCGCCAAACGTGGTGAGGGAATCGAGCCGCTCAAGCGTGCACTCTTCATTGCCGCGACGCTCCCTGCCCCGTCGCGGCAATTCGCATTGCCGCAAGCTGCGACGGAGGCGTTGGCACCACTCCGCGAATGTCTGATCGCGGATGGACTCGTGCCGTCTGCGGCAGCGATGGAAGCGCTTCGCCTGCTTGGTTCGCCAAAGACCGACGCGCACCTGAAGGACGTGCCGGGGCTAGCGGCGTCCCTTGCTGCAGCCAGTGACGCACTGCGCGCGGCAGGATTCACACCGCCGCGCTTTGAATCGGAAGTACGCTACCGTTGGATTGGCGAAGTGACCGCACGCACGGTTACACGACGCGTGAACAGTGGCCGCTCGCTGAGTGATCGCATCGACGCCATTGCGCTGCATCGCATTTACGGACCGCTGCTGTTTCTGCTGGTAATGGTACTGGTGTTCCAGTCCGTATTCTCGTGGGCGACGCCGTTGATGGACGCGATCGAGCTCGTGATCGCCGCTGCCGGACGCGCCGTCGGTTCGCTGCTGCCGCCCGGTGATTTGCGCAGTCTCGTTGTTGACGGTGTGTTTGCCGGCGTCGGGTCTGTCCTCGTGTTCCTGCCGCAGATTGCCATCCTGTTCACTGCGATTGGCCTGCTGGAACACTCGGGTTACATGTCGCGCGCCGCATACCTGATGGATCGCGTGATGCGAAGAGTCGGACTGCACGGCAAGAGCTTCATTCCGATGTTGTCAGGCTACGCGTGCGCAGTCCCCGGCATCATGGCGACCCGCACGATCGAAGATCCGAAAGACCGACTCGCAACTATCATGGTCGTCCCGCTGATGAGCTGTTCGGCGCGACTTCCGGTGTACACGCTGCTGATCGGCGCATTCGTGCCGCCGATCTCGCTCATTCCCGGCGTGTCGCTGCAAGGAATGACGATGCTGGTGATGTACCTGCTCGGCACCTTCGTCGCGCTGGCGATTGCCGCGGTGTTCAAGCGGACGCTGCTCAAGGGTCCGGTCCGCCCAATGATTCTTGAGCTGCCACCGTTCCGCTGGCCTAGTCCGCGGTCGTTGGCAGTCTCGGTGGCTCAGCGTTGTCAGCTGTTTTTGCGCCGTGCGGGCACCGTGATTCTGGCACTGAGCATCGTGCTGTGGGCACTGGCGACGTATCCGAAGGCGCAGGTCGATCAGTCGCTTTCCGTTGCCGCGCAGCAGGAGCAGCAGCTCGAGCATTCGATACTCGGTCGCATCGGGCACGGCATCGAGCCGTTCGTGCGGCCACTGGGGTATGACTGGAAGATCGGTGTATCGATCGCGGCGAGTTTCGCAGCGCGCGAAGTATTCGTCTCCACGATGGGCACCATCTACGGCGTGGGCGATACGGACGGGAATGACGCAGCACTGCAGACGCGTCTGCAGCAGGAGCGCAATCCGGTCACCGGCAAGCCGGCGTATACTCCGCTGATTGCGATTGGTCTGATGGTGTTCTACGTGTTTGCGCTGATGTGCATGAGCACGATCGCAGTCACCGTTCGTGAAGCAGGCGGTGGACGGATCGGTTGGAGTTGGGCCGCGCTGCAGTTTGGCTACATGCTCGGCCTCGCATACGGATCTGCGTGGGTCGTGTATGCGGGTGGGAAGGCGTTGGGCTTCGGAGGCTGACCATGGACCTGATCATCGTTGGCACTATCGTACTGGCCGCAGTTGGTTTCATCGCACATCGTGCCTGGCGCACCGTCGTGGCCGCGCGCAAGCCGAAAGGCGGGTGCGGTGACGACTGCGGGTGCGGGCACTAAGTAGCGGCCGCCAACGCAGCTAACCCTTACAGCTGCGAGCTACACCTGCCCCACGCTTCGTCGGCTGCGGTGAAGACATCCTGCAGCGCGCCAACCCAGCGGCGCCAATCGACGAATAGTGTATCGGACGCGCTGCCGCTGAGCGTATCTGCGGAGAGTGCCAGCCGTGCGAAAGCGAGGAACATCCCTTGGGATTCCTCTTCCAGTGCCGCTTCGATAGCGCGCTGACGTGCGGCATCGCCTGGTGCGGTGAGCGCTGCAAGTTCCTGCATTGCACGTTCCATCGCACGCGCCAATTCACCGGCGTCGATCAACGCCAGCTGCCGCTTCGCATCCGTCACTCCGTGCACGGCGCGCCGAGCCGCCAGCAGTGGCGCAAACCACGCGTCGTGCGCAGCACCGGGCGTCCCGCGCAGCGAACCAAGCGCGCGAAGCCCGCGTGTCAGCTCGGGCATCGTGCACGCGCGCTCAACCACCTGCACCGCGACCGCGCGAAGCGAATCGTCGCCGGCGAGTTCAAGGACGTCGCCACTCGCGAGATAGAGCGACAGCTGTGTCGGGCCGGCCGCGACGCCATCCAGTCCGTCAACCGACAGACGCCATGGTGTCGCGGCCGCCCATGTCAATACTATAGAATCGCCGTCGAGCGAGACGTCGGCCAAGGCGTTAATCTCGCGCCCGCGCACGATGCCCACGACACGCACGGACGCGCGCACCACAGCGAGATGTGTCGTCATCGTGCGGGCGTGGATGAGTTGCTGCTCGTGTGACCGGGGCATTGACGCATGGACACCTTCGTCGACATCAGGCCAGAATCGCCGCGAGAACGGCGTCCGTGTCTTCGAGCGTGGCGAAGACAGCGTGCGGATCGTGGGACGCCAACTCATCAACCCCGTATCGGCCGGTCGCGACACCAATTGCGCGAACACCAAGTGAACGGCCGCAATGAATGTCGGCCGGTGTATCGCCGATGATGATGATACGATCGCCCTGAAGGTCGAGTCCCATCACGTCGCGTGCGCGACGCTGCGCGAAGCTGGGTAGCTGCGGACGCTCTTCGTGGTCAGAACCGAATGCATTCACGCGAAAGCGACCAAACTCGAGCCCGACTGCGCGCAATTTGCAACGCGCGCCCTGCTCGATGTTGCCTGTCAGCAAGCCAAGTTCTGCGCCTTCATGCGCTTCGATCGCATCGAGCAACGGATGCACTCCCGCGCACAGTCGTGCTGCGCTTGCATCACTTTCGAGGTGAGCCTGCAGGCGCAGGACATACGCCGCGAGCACGTCGTCCATACGAGCGTCGATTGTCGCATCGTCAAAGCCGACCGCACGCATCTGTTCCCGCGTGATCTGTCGGTCTGTCTTGCCGTCGTAGCGGTACGACGGATCACCCGATGCGCCGAACAGTTGCAGGAGTGCGCCCTCCATCGATCGACGTCCCGCGCCATCCGTCCAGAGCAACGTGCCATCGATATCAAAGAGAACGAGCTTCACGCGCTTTCCGGTAGTGGAGGAGGTACGACGGCCCGACCGACGCGCGCTGTGCGGGACAGCAGGAGGCCACCCATGATAAAGGCGCCTCCAAGCAGCTGCGCACGCGTTGGACGTTCGCCAAGCATGAATGACGCAACCGCAAGTGCAATCAACGGCTGCAGATTGCTGTACATGGCCGTGCGCGTCGCGCCGAGTAAGCGGACGCCGCGATAATAGAGCATGTAGGCGATGATCATCGACCCCAGGCTGGCGTAGAGCACCGCGCCCCACGCCTCGGGACCCACGCCGTTCCATTCCGTTCGCAAAAGTCCCGGAATGGCAGCAACAAGACAGACCACCGCGCCACTGCTCGTCGTGACGGCCGCGAGATGCAGCGGATTCACGGACTTTGTGTACGGTTGCAGCAAGACGGTGTAGATCGCCCACATGATGGCGCCGAGGGCGATCAAGCCGGCGCCATAGAGCGCAGTATCGCCGGTGTCGGCGCCTTGCGCGCTGCTGACAACACACGCTACGCCAACCAACTGCAGTCCGATCCCGCTCCAGCCACGCAGCGACATTTTTTCGCGACCGAGCATCTGCGAAATGATGGCAATCCAGGCCGGCCCTGCCGCGACGAGCAGCGCTGCGATCCCTGCCCGGGTACGCGACATACCGGCGAGAAAGAGCAGCTGATAGAAGCCATTGCCGATGACGCCAAGTCCGGCCAACGCGATCATTTCGCGTCGCGATGGCCAAGGCGTGGAACGAATGACTGCCGCGATGGCCATGAGAACCATCGCTGCCAATGCGACGCGAAGCCCAGCAAACGTCAGCGAGTCAAACGCCTGCAACCCGAACTTCACGACGCTGAAG
>Ga0105044_10000939_pt1 | contig 37707 bp, 33 predicted proteins | sample MAT01_FD_78092 | JGI IMG/M metagenome (GOLD analysis project Ga0105044, IMG submission 78092) | Freshwater microbial communities from Lake Fryxell liftoff mats and glacier meltwater in Antarctica - MAT-01 | ecosystem: Environmental > Aquatic > Freshwater > Ice > Liftoff microbial mat | place...
AGCACAACGTTGCGTTATGCCCACCAAATCCAAACGTGTTGCTCAGGGCTGCACGGATGGCACGAGGCTTCGGAGCATTCTGCACGTAGTCGAGATCGCAGTCGGGATCTGGCGTGGAGTAATTGATCGTAGGCGGTGCAATACTTCTCTTGATCGCAAGGACGGTTGCGATCGCTTCGACGGCGCCGGCAGCACCTAGAAGGTGTCCGGTCATGGATTTTGTTGAACTCACACTGATCGTTTTGGCATGTTCACCAAAGACGGTACGAATGGCTGCTGATTCAGATTTGTCGTTAAACGGCGTCGACGTGCCGTGAGCGTTAATGTAGTCGATATCGGTTGGTTGCAGACCAGCATCTTCAAGAGCAAGACGCATGGAACGTACAGCACCTTCACCGCCCGGAGCAGGTTGCGTGATGTGGAATGCATCGTCTGTTAGGCCAATACCGCAGATCTCTGCATAGATCGTAGCGCCGCGGTTCATGGCGTGCTCAAGCGTTTCTAGAACGAGCATACCCCCACCTTCTCCCATCACAAATCCATCACGTTCCTTATCGAACGGACGGCTTGCGGTGGACGGTGAGTCGTTACGGGTTGAAAGTGCCTTCATGGCATTGAAACCGCCAATGCCCATTGGGCAGATCACGGCTTCGGAACCACCGGCAAGAATCACATCTGCATTGCCTCGTTGCAAAAGCATAAATGCATCACCGATGGAGTGCGACGACGTAGCACACGCCGAGACCGTCGCATAGTTTGGTCCTTTAAGACCGTAACGAATGGCGATATGACCTGCTGCGATATCACTGATCAACATCGGTACGAAGAACGGCGATATCCGATCTGGAACACCGTTGCGCTCATACAGATTCTGTTGCTGATGATGATACGTCCACATGCCTCCAATACCGGAACCAAAGATCACTCCTACGCGCTCGCGATTCGTTTTTTCGAAATCGATGCCACTGTCTTCAACAGCCATCACGGCTGCAGACATAGCGAACTGCGCAAAAAGATCCATACGTTGAACCTCTTTGCGAGAGATCACTAAGAGCGGGTCGTAATTCTTGACTTCGGCCGCGAACCGTGTTTCAAACTGCGTCGCGTCGAACCGGGTAATAGGAGCGCCACCACTGCGGCCTTCCATCATGCCCTGCCAGAATTCGTCCTTGGTATTTCCAATCGGCGTAACGGCGCCGACGCCGGTGACAACAATGCGTGGAACGTCATTCCGCGGCATAGAGACCTGGTGGTAATGAGACGAATTAGGAAGAGCTCTTCGACTCGATATACGAGACGGCGTCGCCAACGGTTTGGATCTTCTCGGCATCCGAATCATCGATCGTCATGTTGAACGCGCGCTCGAATTCCATGATGAGCTCAACCGTGTCGAGCGAGTCGGCTCCGAGGTCATTCGTGAAAGATGCTTCCGGCGTTATCTGAGATTCTTCGACGCCAAGCTTATTGACGATGATCTCTGTTACCTTTTGCGCCACTGCTGACATAGTACGTCCTCGAAACAAAAATGATGAAATGCCCTAGTCGATCACATTGCCAGTCCGCCATCCACATTGATCACCTGACCGGTGATGTAGGACGACTGATCAGAAAGAAAAAAGGAAACAACGTTTGCGATCTCCTGTGCTTTTGCAGATCGTTTGAGTGGGATCGAGCCCGAAAACGTCTTTTTCTGATCTTCTGTCAACTTGTCCGTCATGTCTGTTTCTACATAGCCCGGAGCAATGCAATTTACTAAAATGTTACGAGACGCGAGTTCGCGCGCAAGTGAGCGTGTGAGCCCCACGAGGCCGGCCTTGGCCGAGCTGTAGTTCACCTGACCGGCATTGCCGCCCAGACCCACAATACTGCCAATATTCACGATCCTTCCCATGCGTTGGGACATCATAGGGCGAGCCACTGCCCGGCAAGCGTAGAACACGCCGGTGAGGTTGGTTTGAAGGACGTCTTGCCAGTCCTTGGAACTCATGCGCATGATGAGGCCATCACGAGTAATACCAGCATTGTTCACGAGTCCATCGATCTTGCCTGCCTGCTGCACCACAAGCTCGATGAATCCCTTAACAGCATCCTCGTTCGCAACATCGACGCTTTGATAGTGCACCGTACCACCTTGCTGGGCAACGTCTGCCGTGATTGCCTGTGCCCGTTCAGCATTCGCGTTGTAGGTGCTATACACCGTTGCCCCTTGCGTAGCGAGGGTGCGAACGATGGATTCGCCAATTCCGCGTGAGCCGCCGGTAACAACGAAAACTTTGCCCGTGTGATCGAATGCTGCCATGGTGAGCTCCTATGCAGTGTGAAGTGCCTGAACATCTGCGATCGCATCAATGCCATCGATGATGGTAGCCGAAACGCTCCGTTTGACCAAACCTTGAAGGACCTTGCCCGGACCGATTTCTGTGTAGTGTGTGATCCCAGCCGCTTGCATCGAGAGCAACGTTTGCGTCCATTGCACTGGCGAGGTGAGCTGGGAAATGGCCGCATCGCGTAGGGCAGATCCGCTTCGTTCGGCTGCGCCGGACACATTGCAATACACGTCCACCGATGCATCATTGAACGTCGTTGCCCGCATGCGCTCAGCAAGCGGCGCTTGAGCCTCTGCAAGCAATGGCGAATGGAAGGCACCGCTTACGAGAAGCTCCTTGACGATCTTCGCGCCGGCCTCTTTGAATCGAGGCATGCACGCACGCAGGTATTCTGCCGAACCAGAGATCACCACCTGGCCGGGCGAATTGAAGTTCGCGGCCACGATCACGTTCCCATCTACACCGTTGAGTGCATCACAGAGAGCACGCACGGCATCATCATCCATACCGACGATTGCCGCCATCGTACCGGGAATCTTTATTCCTGCGTCGAACATGAGTTGTGCGCGAAGTTGGACGAGTTGTAGTGCATCGTCGAATGTGAGCACGCCCGCTGCATACAAGGCCGAGTACTCACCAAGTGAGTGACCTGCAACTGCGTAGGCATGTAGTACAACTCGAAGATGATCGACGAGAGCGGCTTCATGAACGAAGAGTGCGGGTTGTGTGTAGCGCGTTTCTTTCAGCGACTCTTCGGGTCCGTCGAACATGATGTCGCTCAACCGAAAGCCAAGCACGTCATTGGCATGGTCGATGAGTGTGCGAATGGACGGTACAGACTCATAGAGATCCTTAGCCATGCCTACATATTGGGAGCCCTGACCTGAAAACAACAGTGCTCTCATTGCTTCTTCTCCATACTCCAGCGGACGAACACGGCTCCCCACGTATACCCTGCTCCAAAGCTCGCCAATACAAGATTGTCGCCCTTCTTGATCTTGCCTTGCGTATATAGTTCACTCAAACAGATTGGAATCGTGCCGCCAGTTGTGTTGCCGTATCGATCGATGTTCACCATCACTTTGTCTTTACTGAGGCCCATGCGCGATGCCGTTGCATCGATGATGCGAAGATTGGCTTGATGCGGAACGAGCCACGCCACATCGTCGGCCGTAAGCTTGTTTCGCTCCATGAGCTCAAAACTCACGTCAGCCATTCCCTTCACGGCAGATTTGAAAACTGTCTGCCCTTCTTGATACACGTAATGTTCGCGGTTCGTCACTGTTGCAAAGGTTGGTGGATGCAAGCTTCCGCCGGCCTTCTGATAGAGGAACTGCTCGCCGTTCCCATCCATGCGAAGGATACTGTCTACAACACCATACTCATCAGATTCTCCCGCCTCTAAGATCACGCAACCACCGCCATCTCCAAAGAGAACGGCCGTCGTTCGGTCTTCCATGTTCAGAATGGAGCTCATCTTATCTCCGCCACACACGAGCACTCTTTTGGAGGCACCAGATTCGATCATCTTGGAGCCTGTTACGAGTCCGAACAAGAATCCGGAACACGCACCGGCAAGATCAAAGCCCCATGCATTCAAGGCGCCAATCTTTCGTTGGAGGATTGCTGCACTTGATGGAAAGATGCGATCTGGCGTGACGGTGCAGAGGATGATGAGGTCGATGTCCATGGCCGTGATGCCACGTTGTGCAAGTGCACGTTCGACGGCTGGCACAAGGATGTCGGTAACACCACCTTCGGTAGCGAAGTGTCGCTCGACGATTCCTGTTCGCGTGCGAATCCACTCGTCGGTTGTATCGATCTTGTCTTCGAACCAATGATTGTCGACAACATTGTCCGGAACATTGTGGGCTATGGCCGTGATGACAGCTTTCATTGAAGAGCTCTTTCGATGTGACCATTGACGTCGCGCTGAACGACTTCAACGGCACGCTTGATCATGTTGGCAATGGCCTTCGGACTCGAAGAACCGTGACCGATAATAACAACGCCGTTCACACCCAGAAGTGGAACACCGCCGTACTCTTGATAATCCATGTCGCGTAGCACCGTTCTTAACACAGGCGCGATCGCAACAACGGCAATCTTTTGCAACACGCCACGGTCTGCGTACCGACGGATCTTTTCTTTGAGAAAACTCAGGATGCTCTCTGCGAACTTGAGTACAATGTTTCCTTCGAACCCATCACAGACCACAACATCATTTTCGCCCGAGAGAATGTCGCGCCCTTCAACATTGCCTACAAAATTGATGGGCAGTGCCTTCATGAGTTCATGGGCTGCTCGTACCACCTCGGTCCCCTTCGTGTCTTCCTCGCCTACATTGAGCAAGCCCACACGCGGACGCTCGATGCCAAGCATAAGGCGCGTGTAGACCTCGCCCATGATGGCGTAATCGGCTAAGTACTTTGGTTTTGATTCAACGTTCGCGCCAACGTCCACAAGAAGCGTTGGACGTCCGGTTTTCGTTGGAAAGAACGAACCGATCGTGGGTCTGCTCACACCTTTGATGCGGCCACACAACATGGTAGCCGTGGCCATCACGGCCCCAGTATTCCCACCAGAAACGAACGCATCCGCCTGATGATCTCGCACCATTGCAAGACCAACATAGAGCGATGAGTTCTGTCGTTGTTTGATGATCGAGGAGGGTTCGTCATCCATGGTCACCACGTCGGGCGCATGGACAATACGGACTCCGCTCGTCACTCCCTCTTTCGTCAACAGGGGCTGCAGTTCCTCTTGACGACCTACAAGGATGAGTTCCAGCTCCCCACCGAGTTCTTTGCACGCTGCTAGAGCGCCAAGGATCTCGTTACGAGGAGCATGGTCGCCACCCATTGCATCTAGCACGACCCGTACGGGCATAGTGATCAGTCGACGGAGAGGATCTTGCGACCGTTGTAGTATCCGCAGCTATGGCAGACGATGTGTGGTTGTTTCGTCGCGCTGCAGTTTGGGCATGACGACAACGAAGGCAATGATGCCTTGTAGTGCGTCCGGCGCTTGGCACCGCGTGATTTGGAATGTCGGCGTTTTGGATTTGGCATGACGGTCTCCGTTAATCAAATGTCTTTCAGTTTTCGTAGTGCTGCCCATTGGTCGTTGACCACGTCCGGTTGGGGAGCTTCGGCATCACGGCCTTCCAGTTCTGGAAAGAGTTCCGTGAGTTCCTTGTCTCTGTACTTCGGAGCTACGCGGCGCATCGGAAGATGTACCATGAGCTCTTGTCGAACTTCGTCTGTGATGTCGATAACAGTGGCGTCTTCCCGAATGGGTATCACCTGACTGTCTTCGTTTCGTTCTGCGTCTATGTCTCCAAACACGTGATGTGTATCCGCCACGAATTCCTGCATCACGTGTACTGAGATTGGTTCGTCAAATTCTTCAAGCGAACGGTCGCAGACCAACCGAGCCGTTGCCGTGGCCGACCATTCAACATCGTAGCGACGGTTGCGTTTCTGCATCCGACCTTCTACGTGAACACTGCCGATGAATTCCGAACTCAGCAGCGGTATGTCGGAAACTGGAACGTCGAAGTCAAACAAGTGGACTCCGTCGTTCAGCCCCTGGATGATGAGATGGATCATGATTGGCCCAAGCCCAAGGCACAGAACAAGGTTACAAACTTACGGAAGGTAGGGAAATCCGCAAAATGCTTATGGAATCGTTTTCAGATTCTCTTTGGCGGAGGAATTGGATGGGTCGAGTTCGAGGACCTTCCTATAGGCCCTTTTCGCTGCATCCATCTCGCCAATACCCTGATGGGCGATGGCTAGATAGTGGTTCAAGCCGATGTTCTTGGGGTCTAGTTCAAGGCCCTTTTTGCTTCGTTCCTTTACATCCGACCATTTCTTTGCCTTGAGATCCTGAGTGTTCAGTTTCATCATGGCCGCAATAGCAGTGCGCGTATCGTCCGCAGAGGCCGCTGGCGCCTGTCCAATGGCAATGGCTTGCAGATAGAGATCGCGAGCCTTGGCATCGTCTCCCATGATCGTATATGTCTCTGCCACTCGCGTCATGAAGTACCCATTGTTCGGAGTAATCTCAAGGGCGAGTTGATACTCGGCAAGCGCAGAGTCTACCAAGCTATCGGCAAAGAAGTTGTTTCCGATAAAGGCATGGATACGAGCATCGTTCGAGTCCTTACAGTTGGCAAGTCGCAGTCGGAATATCTCCGTTGACTGTTTGGTCATGTTCTTACCCATCAGCAGCAGCCCATATCGGAACATGAAACTGCATTGCTTGGGATCTTTTACAGAAGCGTCGCTCATAACAGTGATTGCTGTTGCCGTGTCGCCCGAGACCACCAAGGCAGCACCATAATACCACAGATCGATTGGCTCCATGGCGTTCGACGTTGCAATGCCCTTGTACAATTCTGCCGAACGTTTGAAGTTCTTTGCAAAGAACGTGCAACGGGCCATTTGCAATGAAGCTTTACTGCGAACGGAATCGATCTGTGCTGCTGCGTCTTCTAGGTGACGTTGTGCACTGTCGCAAAGACGTTGTTCATAGTAGCTGTTACCAAGGTACCACGATGCCAACGGATTGCCTGTCCCTACGGGACGGAGTTCACGATACATACCGAGAGCCTTTGTTGCGTCTGCATAGCGTGCAGAAAGGTAGTAGATCTTCCCCTGTTCAAAGAACGACTGCGCATTCTTTGGGTCGAGCCGAGACACCGTCCCCCACTCCAGCAAACACCGTTTGAACAGCTCATTGGCGAGGTCTTGATCCGACTCTCGGTTGGCCAACTTCCAATAGCTCTGTGCCAACTTGATGTGTGCTTCAAGCAACGTACTGTCGAGCTCAACAGCCTTCTGGTAGTTCTGTCGGGCGAGATCATACACCGGCTGCTTACCGTACTTGAAGTACAAGTTTCCGAGTGTGACATAGGCCAAGGCATCGTTCTCGTGCTTATTCCTGGCCGTGGTTGCCACGAGCTCCGCTGCCTGTATGGAATCGATGGCAATTAATGCATCCACTAACAAATTACTCGATGCCAGTTCATCGTTCTTGCGTATGCTCTTGCGAAGTACATCAACCGCTTCGAGATTCTTTTCGACCTCGATCAAAGCCGTTGCATACAGTCTTGCGTACGCCGGAACACTTTTGTCTTCTTCGTACAACCTCGTTGCATAGACCAAAGCTGTGTCGTGAATGTCAAGCTCAAGGTAGACCTCGGTTGCAACGGCAAGCACTTCTGCGTTGCTTGGTGCCTGTTGGACTGCCTGACGAATCAGGTCGCGTGCTGCGGCATAGTCCTTGTTGTTCACGTAGGCTTTCGCGCGTACGAATGGACTCTGAGCGTGGAGCACTTGCATGCCAAGCAATGCAAAGACTATGAAGAGGAAGATGTTGGTGCGTTTCATTGAGTGTTATTCGGTGATGTTCAATTCGATTTTTGCATGCGCCGGCACAATGCCTGCATCGAGGAATGTTCGCTGCGCCTTCCCGTCTCGCGCAAGGAATTGCATGACGCCTGTGGGAATACTGTACTGACTGACAGCGTCTTTCAACATGATGTAGATGGGAACCGGATAGGGATACATTCCCTGTACGACGTAGCCTTGATGAACATGTTGGGGATAGACGCGAGCGCCGGCCGTATCTGTGAAACCAATTCGGAGCATTTTGAATGCTGTATCACGGACGAGTTGCGATAGGAGTCCCACACCTATACGTCCAGGCTGAGCGAGCACAGCTTCGCGAGTGGATGCATGCGACGTGGTCAAGGTCATGCGAGCCAATGGTTGCTGACCTCTCAGAATCACGTTGACGATGTTTGCATACTCCGACGAATTCACACCGGGCACAACGAAAACAGGAGTTGTGGCAAGGTGGAGAGGAGCAAGGTTCACCTTGCCGCCCTTCAAAAAGTCCTTGACTTGAACGTCGTTTAATGTGTCTGTTGGGAACGACTTCTGCGTAAAAAGGACCAATGCATCGGTAGCAATCTGTGTGCGCGGAAACTCTGCACCTCTACTCTTCAATGCCGTTTGCTCGTCCGTTACATAGTCGCGCGCAATAATGATGCCTCGGGCATTTGCTGCAAACAATTCAGACATGGCAGTGCGTGCATCAACGGGCTTGAAGGTGACGTGAGCTTTTGGTGTGAGAGCGTCGTAGAGTGATTTCGACGCACGCATCATGTCGTAGATCGCGCTGTCGACCAAGATCGTTGCCGTCCCACTCAGTACCGTTTCGTGTTCTTCTTTTGGTGCATCATTCGAACACGACGTAGCAAGAACGAGAACGACGAATGCCGATAGAGTGAGTGGGATGTTACGCATGGTCTTCTTCGGGGGCATCTTGATATCGCCGAACGGCGGCGCGATAGGTGAATATTCGGTAGGTGCCATACAACACGACGAGTGAACCCAATATCCATTTGATGTTTTCATCGAGTCTATCAAAAGGAGAAATGCCGCCAAGAATTGCCATTCCCGTAAGAATGACCAGAATCCTGGCGGCATAGTTCACATATGACATGGTGCGTTGTGTTATCGAAGTTGGAAGCGCAATGGAATGCGAACCCAACACATCACGGATGTACCGTTTTGAATTGCAGGAGTGAACGACGTTGCCAACACGGCCTTCACAGCAGCATCGTTGAGGAGCTCATGCTCTGAGTCCACGATCTTCGTCTTCACCACTTTGCCATCCTTACCGATCAAAGCTGCAATAAGAACAACACCTTCGATGTTGTTTCTACGTGCCATGTCTGGGTACTTCACGTTCCTTTGCAGTGCTGCATAGTCGAATACCGGTTCTTTTTCAACGGCAATAAACTCATCCACGTCCGGTTCCGCCTCGCGAGTTTGCACGTTCACGTTTCCATTGCCCATATCGGCGAATCCACCATTGTCGTTGCCATCACCACCAACAGAAGAGGCGCGATTCACTTCGTCGATGTTGGCGAAGTCCTTTGCATCCGGGGCCAACAAGGCATCGGGCACAGGCACTGGCGTACCTGCACGCGCGGCCGGACCTGTATTGACGATCGTCTCTGTAGGCGGAGGAGGAGGAGGAGCATCATCGCTGGAAGGCGGGGGTGCAAGCGATTCAAGACTCACCCGCGACAATCTGACCTTGGGGATCGGAACACGCATACGCTCTGCGATTATCTCGGAAACCACATAGCCAAGTAAGAGCAACAGGAGCACAGACGACGTGACGATGAAGGCACGTACGGTGTTCTTGTTGATGATGGCCTTGAGCTCGGACGCGCCGTACTTGAGGCCCTGAAACCCATCTGAAGCGATCGTTGTCATAGGCCTCCGATCTCCAGTTCGTCCTTCGGATCCATTGGTGCTACCGTGAACTTGCGCTCACGTTTGTTGATACCAAGGCCGCGGAGTCCGTTGATGATTTCGTTTTCAGACTGATTGATCTCGTCAAAAACAGTAATGAATACGCCATAGGGCACGTTACGAGCGGTCTTCAAGACAACAATGCATCGATTCTTCAAGTTCACGTTCTGCTCGACCACCACTTTGTGAAGTTCCTTGATCGTAACAACGGCCGGTTGATCAATGCCCATGTTGTAGAACACCTTGCCGTCGGCTCTTACACGGATCGTCAACAACTCAGACATCTTTACTTCGATCGGAATATCCAATTGCGGAGGGACGGACATCTCCATCGTCTGCGGCGTGATCATGGACGTGGTCAACATGAAGAACGTCAACAGAAGAAAGGTGATGTCTACGAGCGGCGTCATGTCGAGTCGGAAGCCTAGGCGCTTCTTCCCCTTGCGTTTTCCGGCTTTCCCGCGGCGTTGTTTTCCTCCGCCACCGAGTGCCTCGCCACCACCAGCCATGCGTTACCTCAAAACTTGATTGCTAGAGAACAAGGCTTACATACCCTGCTTTTTATCCGTCACGAAATTGAACGTGGTAGCGTGATTGCGACGCATCACTTCCATGGCGTTCTCGATCCACTGGAATCGAACTCGTTTGTCTGCGTCAACAGCGAACTTTGCAGCGCCATTGATGCCTCGACCCGCGAGTACGGCCTTGCTCAACCACACAGTGTCCTTGATGGAGAACTGAGCGTTGGTCAGTTCCGCGCCCGGATACTTTTGTTCGACCATGAACTTGGCCAGTGCATTACGATCTTTCTCGCTTACCATCGACACGAAGTAGGCCGTATCCTTGGCGGTAGAGTCTATCCCGATCTTGATCATGAATAGATCTTTCTCGGGGAGTTTCGTAGAGTCTACTGTGGACTTCGGTCTTTTGACTTCGTACTTCGTTTCACTTTCCGATTCGCTCTTGAACTTTGCCGTGAACATGAAGAACGTCAGCAAGAGGAACGTGATGTCCACCAGCGGCGTCATGTCCAATACAAAGCCAACACGTTTCTTATGGATCTTCGACATAGGTTTCCCTCGTGGTTACGTGTGGCTTAGTGCTTCGTGCCAGTCTTTACCGCGAGCGTTTCCATGAGGTCGAGAATCGTCTCGTCCATGGTGTACGTGAAGTTGTCGACCTTTGTCGTGAAGAAATTATAGGCAATGATAGATACTACAGCGGCAATCAGACCGCCAGCCGTGTTATACAGAGCTTCCGAGATACCGATCGACAGCGATTGTGCCGATACCGAGCCGCCCGCACCCAGAGCCGCGAACGCACGGATCATCCCAAGTGTTGTTCCAAGCAGACCGATCATGGTAGACACCGAAGCAACCGTGGAGAGGATCACCAAGTTCTTCTCTAGCAATGGCGTTTCGAGGTTCATGTTCTCGTCGATCACGCGCTGCACTTCTGCAAGCTTTTGATCGGATTCTAGGTTGGCATCGTTTTCTACCGCCTGGTAACGTTCGACCGCTGCACGCAACACGTTTGCCAAGGAGCCACGCTGTACGTCGCAGGCCCGAATCGCCTCTGCATAGTTGCCCTTGCGAACATTGTCTACAACGATCTTCCCAAATGAGTGCATGTCGCCCGTTCCAGAAGCCTTACCAATGGAGAGCATGCGTTCGATCGCATACGTAAGAGCCAACAGTAGGCAGCCGATAAGCGCACCTACCAGGAACCCTCCCGTATAGATCGTTCCCAACGCGTTGATCGGAGTGAGTTTCTCCACATCCGAGAAGTTGCCCTTGTTCCCGAGCAGCAAGTAGTACAGCGCAAAGGCCGTTGCCATACAAGCGACAAAGACAACCAGATTAAAACGGTTCTTCATGCGACACCTAAAATTGAAGAAGAGGTATTAGACGTTTGACACATTGAGTTCAGACAAGGCTGTTTGAACAGATTCGTAGAGAGAGAAGATCAAGTGCATTTTCGTTACGGTGAACACGTCGCTCATCGCACCGTTCATTCCAGCCAATGCTATTGTTCCGCCCGATCTTGCAAATGTTGCATGTGCAGAGAGTAACACTCCAATCATCGATGAATTCGCGAAACGTACGTCCGTGAAGTCTACGATAACCTTTCTGCCTTGCCCCTTTGCCAGATCGGTCAAAAGATCTCGGACGGCGTCAGTCTCTTCCCCACCGATGAATTGACCTCGGAGGGAAACGACCGTACAGGGTCCTACATCCTTTATCTCTGTCTGCTCATAGTCCATGAGAGGCCAAAACTACGAAAAAAGGTTCGCTGTTACGATACGGGGAATGGAAGCAAGGTCGAGTATTACGGATGTTTCATATCCGCGGGCGGTAAAAATCTTCTGAACCACCTCGGACTGACCTTGCGCAACCTCCATGAAGCAGCGCCCCGTTGGTTCTAAGAGTTCGCGCCCTATTTCTGCAAGACGGACAAAGAATGCCGTGCCATCTCCATCATCGGTGAGTGCCATGTGAGGCTCGAAATCTCGCACCTCTGCCTGTAAGGTGGGAACCTCGGAGGAAGGGATGTAGGGAGGATTCATACAGATGAGTGTGAAGTGGCGGGTGACAAGTGACGAGTCGTTGAGAAAATCTTTATGGACGAATTCGATGTTGGAGAGCGCGCCATGACGTTCGGCATTCCGACGTGCAATATCGAGAGCCGCTGCAGACTTCTCGAGTACCGTCCATTGCGTACCAGGATGATACTTCAGACAGGCAATGGGGATACAGCCTGTGCCAGTGCCTATGTCGAGGGCGTGGACGGGTGCATCGAAGGTTTTTAGAAATCGTACTGCTCGTTCGACAAGGATCTCCGTTTCTGGTCGTGGGATGAGGACGTCGGGGGTGACGTCAAAGGACAGACCGTAGAAGTCTGCGTGACCCAGAATGTACTGCAATGGTTCCCGCTTGACGCGACGCTCGATCATATGTCGCAGCGCCGTGAGCTCGTCCTTTGAGAGCGGCTGCTCAAAGTTTGTGTACAGCTGCAAGCGCGTGCATTGCAACACAGCGCCCACCATGAGCTCCATGGTGAGTCGCGGACTATCGATGTCTTTTGCCGTAAAGTAGTCTGTTCCCCACCGCAAAAGATCCATCACCGTCCATATCCGCTCAAGCTCCGGCGCTTTTCGCATAGTACTCCTGCAGCGAGACCGCCGTGAACGTTTCCTCACGCAAGGCGATGATGCCGCTGAGTGATGCCTCTGCTGCCGCAAGGGTGGTAAAGAACGGTACCTTGTACTTCATGGCCGTCTGCCCCATCACGAACTCGTCGTGACGTGCCGTTTCTCCGAGCGGAGTGTTGATCACGATCTGCACTTCGCCACTAGCAATCTGATCAACAATGCTTGGTCGGCCTTCATAGTGCTTGAGCACCATGGTCACGTCCATGCCATGCTCTTGCAAGAACTGCGCCGTTCCGCGCGTTGCACATATCGAGAAGCCAAGCGCCGCATAGCCCTTGGCAATCTCTAGTGCACGTGGTGATTTGTCGTGCGAACTGAGCGAGATGAAGACGTTGCCACTTGTTGGTAGTGTGTTGCCCGACGAAATGTGGGACTTCACAATGGCGCGACCGAAGGAACTGTCCATGCCCATCACCTCTCCTGTCGAACGCATCTCCGGACCCAAGAACACGTTCACGCGCGGGAACTTCGTGAATGGGAATACGGATTCCTTGATGGCCACGCGATCCATCTCTAGGTTGAAGGCCGGTACGTTCATCGAGGCGAGTGTTCCTCCCACCATAACTTGTGTTGCAATCTGTGCAAGCTTCACGCCTGTAGCCTTCGACACAAACGGTACAGTGCGCGATGCACGAGGGTTTACTTCCAAGACATAAACCTTCTCTGCTTGAATCGCAAACTGAATGTTCAACAAGCCAATCACCATGAGTTCTTTGGCAAGCTCACGTGTATAGGCCTGCATGGTCTCTGCTTGTTCGTTGGTGATGTTGTACGGAGGCAGTACACACGATGAATCTCCAGAGTGCACACCGGCTTCTTCGATGTGCTGCATCATGCCACCGATGATCGTTGTTGTTCCGTCGCTCACGGCATCAACATCGAATTCGAAGGCATCCTCTAAGAAGTGATCGATCAACACAGCTCGCGTTGGGTCTTGCGCCAACGCATTCTTCATGTACTCACGCAGAGAGTCTTCGCGGTAGCAGATCTGCATTGCACGGCCACCCAAGACGTAGGATGGACGTACCAACACCGGATAGCCGATACGATCGGCAATGACCACGGCCTCGTCTTCGTGTAAGGCCGTGCCCCATGGCGGACATGGAATGCCAAGCTTGTCGATGAGGGTACCAAATCGTTGTCGGTCCTCTGCAAGGTCGATCCCCTCGGGCGACGTGCCAATGAGTGGCACACCGGCCTCGAACAACCGTTGAGCAAGCTTTAGCGGAGTTTGTCCGCCAAAGGTCACCACAACGCCATCGGGCTTCTCGAGCTCGATGATGTTCATCACATCTTCAAACGTGAGTGGTTCGAAGTAGAGTTTGTTGGTAGTGTCGTAATCCGTCGACACGGTTTCTGGATTACAGTTGATCATGATGGCTTCGTATCCGAGCGCACGCAGGGCGAACACACCCTGCACACAACAGTAGTCGAATTCGATACCCTGACCAATTCGATTCGGTCCACTGCCAAGAATGATCACCTTCTTCGACGCCGATGGAACGGCCTCGTTCTCCTGTCCGTAGGTGGAGTAGTGATACGGCGTCTCCGATTCGAATTCCGCTGCACATGTGTCGACGGTCTTGTACACCGGTATCACCCCGATCGCCTTTCGATGTGCTCGCACGACATCTTCCGTAGTACCTGTCATCAAGGACAATTGCACATCGCTGAAGCCATAGCTCTTGAGCATTCGCATCGTTCGTGCGTCCATCGACGTGATATCCTTGCCGCCTTCACGCTCCTTGATCACTTCTTGTGCGGTTTCGACGATCTGCGAACATTGGTCGATGAACCACGGATCGAATTTTGTGAGTTGGTGGATTTCTTCGGCAGAAATACCAAAGCGCAGTGCATCGCAGAGGTCGAAGATCGACGTACTGGTGCGTATGCGAAGTCTCTGACGTAGAGGGGCAAGTTCAAACTCGTCGTGAGATTCGAGATTGCACAACCCGGGCGCATCGTATCCAAAGCCGAATCGTTTTTGTTCGAGACTGCGCAAACATTTTTGGAGAGCTTCTTTGAAGGTGCGTCCAAACGACATCGCCTCGCCCACGCTCTTCATTTGAATACCAAGTGAGTTGTCCGACTCGCGGAACTTCTCGAAGTCCCAGCGCGGTATCTTCACCACAACGTAGTCGATTGATGGTTCAAAGCACGCAGGAGTCTTCTTTGTGATGTCGTTCAGGATTTCGTCCAACGCATATCCCACAGCAAGCTTGGCCGCGATCTTGGCAATTGGAAACCCTGTGGCCTTCGATGCGAGCGCGGAACTCCGCGACACACGAGGATTCATCTCGATCACGATCTGACGTCCCGTCGAAGGCTGCACGGCGAATTGAATGTTCGATCCACCCGTCTCCACGCCGATCTCGCGAATGATCTTGAGCGCCGAATCGCGCATGTGTTGATACTCGCGATCGCTAAGCGTCTGTGCCGGTGCAACGGTAATCGAATCTCCCGTATGCACTCCCATGGGATCGAAGTTCTCGATCGAGCAGATGATAACGACGTTGTCCTTGGTGTCTCGCATCACTTCGAGTTCGTATTCCTTCCAACCAATGAGACTCTCTTCAACAAGAACGCGATGGATGGGGCTTTGCACTAATCCGTTGTGGAGCATCTCTCGGTACTCTTCCATGTTGTAGGCAATGCCGCCACCGCTACCGCCCATGGTGAACGATGGACGGATGATCACAGGGAAGCCGGTGATCTCGATCATCTTCATCCCATCTTCGAATTCATGCACGAAGCCACCTACCGGCATGTCCATGCCGATCTTCTTCATGGCCTTGAGAAAGAGCTCGCGGTCTTCTGCTTTGTGGATGGACTCGATGCTCGAACCGATGAGCTTGACGTTGTACTTCTCGAGAATGCCTGCTTCGTGCAACTGCACGGCGGCGTTCAATGCCACTTGACCACCCATCGTGGGAAGGATGGCATCGGGCCGTTCCTTCTTGATCACTTCTTCGATGAACTGCGGCGAAATGGGCTCCACATATGTTGCGTGGGCAACATCGGGATCTGTCATGATTGTTGCCGGATTGCTGTTGATCAGCACAACGCGATAGCCTTCTTCTTTGAGCACCTTACAGGCCTGTGTGCCGGAGTAGTCAAACTCGCATGCCTGGCCAATGATAATCGGACCGGAACCGATCACAAGAATGCAGTGAAGATCGTCGCGACGTGGCATGGATGTTCCTAAAGTGCGTTTCGTTGTTGAAGGATGGAGTCGAGAATCGTCATGCGCATGGCAACGCCATGTGTTACCTGTCTGCGTATGAGTGATTGAGCAGAGGCGGCAACGTCTTCGTCTATTTCAACGCCATAGTTCACCGGTCCGGGATGAATGATGGTAATGTTGGGCGCCTTCTGCAATCGGTCGGACGTCATCGCAAAGCGTTCACGATACACGTCCATCGAAGGGACAACGTCCGTCGTGATGCGCTCTCGTTGAATGCGAAGCAGTGAGATCACCGTGGCCCACTCACATGCTCCGTCAAGAGAATCGAAGCGTGGCATTGCCGCAAAGCGTTCGTCATCCGGCAGAAGCGATTCGGGCGCACAGATCGCAAACTCTGCACCGAGCTTTTGCAACACGTCCACTTGCGAACGAGCCACACGACTGTGACGCACGTCGCCCACCATACATATCCGCTGTCCGCCGAGCGAACCAAGCCGTTCACGTAGAGCACTCGCATCGAGCATACCCTGTGTTGGGTGACAGTTAGTTCCGTCACCTGCATTCACAATGCTCATGCTGGTAGAAGCAGAGATCAGTTCGCCTATGCCGTTCTGCGCATGTCGCAATACCAGCACATCGAATCCCATGGCGTCGATCGTTTGTACGGTATCGAGAAATGTCTCGCCCTTTCCTTCGCTACTTGTGGAAGAGTCGAAGATCACCGTGCGCGCACCAAGGCGGTGAGCCGCTGTTTCGAACGACAGTCTTGTGCGTGTAGACGATTCGTAGAATGCAAGGACGATACGAGATTCGTTTCCGTTCGTTTGCGCGAAGGTGGAAGGCGGAATGGCGGCAAGGCCCGTTGGCGTAAGAAAACGAGATGCCTGATCGATCAAAGATTCGATCTCGGTTGCCGTAAGCGGTACTGTAGTGAGGAAGTGTGGCGTCCGCATGAATACAAAGGTAGGGCAAAAAAAAAGCCCGCCAAAGGCGGGCTTTTCATTTCGACAAGATTACTTCTTCTTTGCCTTGGCTACTGCCTTCTTCGGAGCGGCCTTCTTTGCAGCTGCTGCCTTTGGAGCGCCAGCCTTCTTTTCGCCGTTCGCGATCATCTTCAGTTCCTTACCAGCACTGAACTTTGGCACCTTGCGAGCAGCGATCTTAATCGTCTCACCTGTGCGTGGGTTCTTGCCCTTACGAGCAGCACGCTTGGAAACACTGAACGTTCCGAAACCAACGAGCGACACACTTCCGCCGCCGCCAAGTTCCTTCTTCACAGCATCCAACGTTGCTGCCAACGCTGTGTCTGCTTGCGCCTTTGAAAGGCCTACCGACGTTGCGATCTTTTCGACCAGCTCTGCACGATTCATAATGAATCCCCACAAAAAGATGTTGATAAAACATTCTTACAGTTCGAAAATATCAAGTGTTTATCAGGGTATGCAAGGAAGAGTTATCCACAAAGCTTGGTTTTATGCAGTTCTCAGGCCGACGGGGCATGAAAAAACTAGTGTCAATGCGCTCGGTATGGAGGTTTAGCCTGATGCAGTTATCCACCATTCACGAACGCATTCCGAGGATGATGGTGGCGAGAACGGTTTGGCCTATAAGACCCAAATGCAGTACCAGAGCCGTTATCAGGGCTGCAACCACGTCGTCTGCCATCACGGCCCACCACTCCGTGCGGGCGTTGATAACGTTCATCGGCCATGGCTTTCGTATGTCGAAGAGTCGAAACAAGGCCACACTTCCAACCCACCACCACCATCCGAGATAAGCGTACGGAAGAATGAGAATCATCGACATTCCGAGCGCTTCGTCTATCACAATGCGCGAAGGATCACTTCCCCATCGGTGTTGCGAGCGCTCAACGGCATACTTCGAAAGCGCTGCAAACACAACCACGGAGATCATGTATCCGAGTCGAACAACGTCTTGCGACAGAGGAAAAATCAGTGCCGGAATGGCAACAATCACCGAACACCATGTTCCCGGAGCGAGTGGCAACAGCCCGATGCCACCTACCGTGGAGAGGTGGCCGGCCAAACCTAGCCGAGACCAACGTACAGGTTCGGTAAGCGTATTATCCACGGCGGAACAGCCTTCTGTTGACGACGAGATATTCCAAGAAGGTGTAGAGCGTAAAGAGGGTGACCACGAGGATGATGGCGTACGTGGTCTGCGAATAGAGCACAGACCGAACAGCGGCGCGATCAATCGAAAGAATGGTAGTGTGCGACATCCAGAGCAACATCAAGGCGTAGAGAATGAAACACATTTGAACGAACGTCTTCCATTTTGCCGTGCGCGACGTTTGAAAGTGATGTTCCTTGGATGTAGCAATGCTGCGCAGAACCGTGGTGCCAAAGTCTCGTAAGATGATCACGATTACCATCCAAAGCGGCATCACGTCTACCATCCAGAATGCGATCCAAGCCGACGTGGTGAGCACTTTGTCTGCAAGTGGATCGAGGTACTGTCCGATCTCCGACTCCTCGTTTAGCGCTCGTGCCGTGAGGCCGTCGAGGTAGTCTGTGAGTGCACCCACGAGAAACAAAACAATGGCTGCATCCATGCCCCAAGGTCGTTCGCTAAGAATGCAGACGAGAAAGACCGGAGCTATGAAGAACCGCGAGAGTGTAAGAATATTGGCAATGGTGTACGTCATTGCGCCTGTTCTCCGGCTGCAGCAACAATACCTGCAAAGGCGTCAGCCTTTAGTGAAGCGCCTCCAACAAGCGCGCCATACACGTCTGTGCACGCAAACAATGTTGCCGCATTCTCGGCCGTAACACTGCCTCCGTACAATATTGGTATGCGAACGTTCTGCTCATTGAGTAGCGTTGCAATGAATGCATGCACCTCTTGCGCCTGCTCAGGAGTAGCGGCTAGACCTGTACCGATGGCCCACACTGGTTCGTACGCCACGATACATTGCCCCATTCTCTCTGCACCCACTACGTTCATGATGGTGCGCAGCTGTCTGCCGATTACCGATGTGGTTGCACCAGACTTGCGTTCTTCCAGTGTTTCTCCACAGCACACAATGGGAACAAGTCCTTCGGAAAGGGCGGCAAGGATCTTTCGGGCAACGAGGTCATCACCTTCGTGGTGGTAACGTCTGCGCTCACTGTGCCCGACGATCACATGGGTGCAGCCCAGGGCGCGTATCATCGATGCGCTCACATCGCCCGTAAAGGCGCCATGATGTTCGTGGTGACAGTCTTGCGCTCCTATGCGAACGGAGGTTGCGGACGAAGAGGCAACGACGCTTTCGAGCGACGTAAACGGCGGACAAAGAACAACCTCTACACCGTGCGCCATGCCGCCTTGCAGATCCTTGCGTGCCAAAACCGCCAAGGCCAACTCTGCGGCCTCGGTGGCTGTTGTATGCATTTTCCAGTTGCCTGCTACGATCATTCGTTTCATCGGTGCACTCCTCGAACGCGGAAGATCCGGTAATTGGTAAGGTATTGGTCGGACTCGAAGCCTTGTCCTTCGATGGTCTCCGAAGGCGAGATGATCTTCACGTATTCCGTGGAATACAGTTTGGATCGTTGACTGTCCCAGTTTAAGCGAGTTGTTGTGAGCGATGTGCGGGAACTGTCGCTCCAAACGTAGACGTGACCAATGGCCGTCATGTTCTTTGTGCGATCATCCACAAGGGCGCTATCTGAGGTAAGGCGAGCAAGCCGTTTCTGTGAAGACTGCGAATAGAAGTCCACCATCACCGTATCGCCCATTGTGGTTTCTTGCTTTTCTTCCCACACGCGAGCAACGGCAGATTGCAATACGGCCTTCTTGCTTGCAGAATCGAGAAACGTCACATGCACGTTGTACGAGATGTGACTTGGTTGCTTGTCGAGCGGATCGTCCTTCACCGGCGCTTGTTGCTGCGTCTGCGAACACGATGCGATTAGTGCGATGCACAAGGCTCCAAGAAGTGCATGAACTCTCATCGTGCAGCACTCCAGATGCCGAGCACCCGTTGCAGAAAGTGCTCCATGTTGTCTAGCGGAAATTGTGTTGCTGCGTCGCTCAGTGCATGCTGCGGATCGGGATGTGTTTCTACAAAAAGTCCGTTCACGCCAACAGCAACGGCTGCACATGCGAGTGGAAGGATGTACTGTGGCTGTCCGCCCGACTGTGCACCGATGCTCGGACGTTGCACAGAATGCGTTGCGTCGAAGATTACCGGATAGCCCGTTGCCTTCATGTCTACGAGTCCTCGATAGTCCACCACAAGATCGTGATATCCGAACGTCGTGCCACGTTCTGTAAGCCAGATCTGCTCGTTCCCTGCCGCCTTTACCTTTGCCGCCGCCTTTGGCATGTCGTCCGGAGCCATGAACTGCGCTTTTTTAATGTTCACCACTTTTCCTGTGCGCGCCGCCGCTTCTAAGAGCGACGTCTGCCTGCTCAGGAATGCCGGCACCTGCAACACATCTACATACTGAGCGGCGAGCGCTGCCTCTGCATCGGTATGAAAGTCCGTCAAAATGGCTACACCAAATTCTTCGCGAATCGTTGCAAGGTGTTGCAGTGCAAGATCATCACCAATGCCTTGGAATGAATTCGCACTCGTGCGATTGGCCTTTCGATACGAGCTTTTGAACACGTACTGCACGGGCAGATCTCGTGTAATGGTGAGCATTTTGTCGGCCACGGTGCGTAAAAGGTCGAGCGATTCAACCACACACGGACCGGCAATAAGGAGGAGTCGAGATGGATCGAGGTTCATGTTGTTCCGATGGAGTGAAGCTTCAAATTATCATGCTTCGTACATTTGTTCGTGCGGCATGCAGCCGCCGCGCAGCAAAAGAGGAAGAATGGCACGACCGGATCATATCTCCATTCGTCGCGTTCCCCCGCAAGATCGGCAAACCCCGCTCGAAAACGAGCCGGCATCGCCGCCGCGTGGACAACGCACGATCAAACAGGATAAAGACCTTCTTGGTAGGTATCGCATTATCGCCGTATTGATAGCGGTGAGCGCAGCCTTGTTATTGATAGCCCTTCTCTCCTACACGTCAAAGGATGAAGCCAACGCCGAACTCACCATGCGCGACGTGATGGGCGTGATGCGTGGCGACGATGCCTTACGCGTCAAGTTCGAGACAACGCATAATTGGTTGGGACTCTTGGGCGCCGTGCTTTCGCATTGGTTCTACCATGCCACCATTGGTATATGGTCGTTGTGCTTCCCTGTTCTCATGCTCTTCTGGGCCTATGCCCTCTACACCACGCAGCGGATCAACGCCGTGCTCACGCGAAAGAGCATTGCCACGATCACCTTTGGAGTAGCCTTCGCATCGCTTATCGGAACGCTGCAAACCGTGCAATGGATGCCTGGTATTCCACCAGAAGGAAGCGGTGCCATTGGCCAATTCTTTGCGGGCGTGATAACGCAACTCATTGGCGCCATCGGATCGGTGATCATCATGCTCGTGTCCATGGGCTTTGTGTTGGTCTTCGGATTCAACGTCAACCTAGGACAGGCGGCACTGAAGGCACGTCTTGGTTGGGCCTCGGTAAAAGACCGCATGGCCACGAGCACGGAGGAGGGAGGCGAGGAGGATGAAGAGATCGATGTTGATGGTGTAGACGAAGAAACAGACAGCGTTGCTCCTCCACTGCAAACCGCCACCGGCATGAGTGGCTGGTTCAAGGCACTGCGTCCGAAAGGCTCGGTGGCACTGAGTTCTAACGATGAAGACGAGGCGATTGTGGCGAGAAGGGCGGCAACAAAGAATCCTGAACCGCCTATACGTGCAACCGCAATTCCAAGCGGAACGCTAAGTGGAAGTGTGCGCATTCTTCGACCGAAGCCACGTGGAGATGAAGAGACTGATGGGCGAGCGCCCGCAGAACCGGACCGCGAGATTCCACGTGGACCGGAGAGTGTGAACTTGGGCGACGTCGAGCGCCGCCTTGCCACCCTCCATCCCGATAAATCCATTAAAGTTCGACGTCCCATCGAACATGTCGAAGAAGATGATCTCCCCTTGTTTTCGCAGCCTCCGCGCGATGATGATGACGAAGAGGTTGATGATCAACGCGGCGTCACGATCACACGTGCGCTCACGCTTACCGTGCAGGAGTCGGACAAAGAGCCCGAAGTGACGATGCGTAGTTCGTTGTTGTACGACGAAGAGATCAAGTATAAGTCGCCGAAGATCGACCTGCTTGTGCCTGCCGATGAACACTCGGGCATCGACGATAATGAATTGAAAGACAAGGCTCGCATCCTTCAAGAGAAGCTCGAAACCTTCCGCATCAAAATTGAGAATCTGACGGTGCAGCCCGGACCTGTTGTTACGCAGTACGAGTTCGTTCCAGCGGCCGGCATCAAGGTGTCGCAGATTGAATCTCTGGCGGACGACATTGCCTTGGCCTTGAAGGCACAAGGAGTGCGCATCATTGCGCCGATACCTGGTCGCGGTACGGTGGGTATCGAGATACCGAATCTCAATCCGGCCGTTGTACGATTTAGCGAGATCATCAAGAGCCCCAAGTACCACAATCCCGAGATCAGGCTGCCCATTGCCATGGGCAAGACTGTTGTGGGCGAAGTCTACTGTGCAGATCTTACCAAGATGCCGCACTTGTTGATTGCCGGTGCAACGGGCAAGGGAAAGTCGGTTGGGATCAACACGATCATTGCATCGTTGTTGTACAGGATGCATCCGCGTGATCTCAAGTTTGTGATCATCGATCCCAAACGAGTGGAGATGACGTTGTACACGGCACTGAAGAATCACTTCATGGCATTGTCGCCCGATATCTCAGAAACCATCATCACCGAACCGTCGAATGCGGTGTTGGTGCTGAAGAGCGTCGTAGAAGAAATGCAACAACGCTACAGTATTCTGGCCGCTGCAGGGCAGCGCAACATTGCGGATTTCAACCGCAAGGCCAAAGACGGATCGCTTAAGCCAAAGAGTGGTTTTGCCTTTACGCCCATGCCGTATATCGTGGTGATCATCGACGAATTGGCAGACTTGATGATGACGGCTTCGAAAGAAGTGGAAGAACCCATCGTTCGACTTGCGCAGCTGGCGCGTGCTGTTGGAATCCACTGCGTGGTTGCAACGCAGCGTCCGAGTGTAGACGTGGTGACGGGCTTGATCAAGGCGAACTTCCCTGCTCGTATTGCCTATCAGACGGCGTCTCGGATAGACTCGCGTACGATTCTTGATGCGAGTGGTGCTGAGCATCTGATTGGCAATGGCGACATGCTCTTTAATCCTGGAAACATGACGAAGCCCATTCGAATGCAGAACGCCTTCATCAGTACCGAGGAAGTGGAAGCAATCTGTGAATGGATCGGAAAACAGAAAGGCTTTTCGTCGCCCTATATCCTGCCAAGTGTTGCCACCAAGCGCGGACCCGGTGGTGGTAGCGATGACGACAGGGACGTGCTGTTCGAAGATGCAGCTCGCATTTTCATTCAGCTGCAGCAAGCGTCGGTCTCTACGTTGCAGCGCCGACTCAAGGTAGGCTATGCCCGCGCTGCACGTATTGTTGATGAACTCGAAATGGCTGGAATTGTCGGTCCACCAGATGGCTCCAAGGGCCGAATAGTGCTTCTCCAAAGCGAATCAGAACTAGAAGCCTACTTGTAAGCTTCGATGCCGTATTTTTGACGGTTATGACTGAAATCACCTCCATCGTCGTCAAAGGTGCCCGAGAGCACAACCTCAAGAACGTTTCTATCGAGATCCCGCGGGACCAACTCGTTGTTGTGACGGGCCTAAGCGGATCTGGGAAGTCGAGTCTTGCCTTTGATACGATTTATGCCGAAGGACAACGCCGCTACGTAGAGTGCATGAGCAGCTATGCGCGTCAGTTCTTGGGAGTAATGAAGAAGCCGGATGTGGACGTGATCGAAGGTCTCTCTCCCGCTATCTCGATCGAGCAAAAGTCCATCGGTTCGAATCCACGGTCAACCGTTGGCACCGTCACGGAGATCTACGACTACCTCCGACTGCTCTATGCGAAAGTGGGCATTCAATACTGCGTGGATTGCAATATCCCGGTGCAGCAGCAAACTGTTGAGCAGATCGTTGATGCCATTCTGGCGTTGCCATTGGGAAGTAAACTGCAAGTGTTGGCTCCAATGGTGAAAGGTCGCAAGGGCCACTATCGTGAACTCTTCGAACAATTCCGACGACAGGGATTCCTGCGCGTACGTGTTGATGGTGAACTCCGAGAGATCACCGAAGGCATGCAACTCGCACGGTATAAAGTGCATAACATCGATTTGGTGGTAGACCGGTGTAGCGTCGATCCCGAGTCGCGCCGTCGTGTTACCGAGAGTGTAGAGGCCGCACTACACATGGGCGAGGCTGGCGTGAACGTGTTGCACGAACACGCACCAGAAGAGTGGCGAGACCTCTACTTCAGTACGAGTTATTCATGCCCGTCGTGCGGCCGTTCTTATGAAACACCGGCACCGAACATGTTCTCGTTCAACTCCCCTTTTGGTGCATGTAGTTCGTGTGAAGGATTGGGAGTGACGTGGGATTTCGATCTGAATCTTGTGATACCCGAAGGTTCTAAAAGCATTAGAGCCGGCGGTATTGCTCCGTTGGGTCGGAAGCGTGATACGTGGCTATGGCGGCAAGTAGAGTCGTTCTGCGAATCGCGGAATGTCCCACTTGATGTCCCACTCAACTCGTTAACGGTAGTACAAACGAATGCCATTCTGTATGGGACCGAGGCAGGTTCCGTGAACGTTCATTATGGGACGAATAAAAACGCATCGTACAGTCACAAGTACATCGGCGTTTTGCCAAGCCTACGTCACCAACACGATCAGTCGGCAACGGCGTCTGTTAAAAAGTCCATCGAGAAGTACTTCTCAAGCATTCCGTGCAGATCATGTCACGGCGCTCGTCTCAAAGAAGAGCATTTGTTCGTGCTCATTGCCGACACGAACATCCATGGTGCCACCACCATGGATATCATCGATGCGGAAGAGTTTTTTGCAACACTACTCGACAAGCTCTCAGATAGGCAGCGCATTATTGCGTCGCTCATTCTCAAAGAGATCACTACGAGACTCCGATTCCTGCGTGATGTGGGCCTCACCTATTTGACGCTCGATCGCAGTGCCCGATCTTTGTCGGGTGGCGAATCGCAACGCATTCGGCTCGCATCACAGATCGGATCGCAACTCGTTGGCGTTACCTATGTACTCGATGAACCGAGCATCGGACTTCACCAACACGATAATCGAAAACTCATCGACTCGCTCAAGGCATTGCGCGATCTTGGGAACTCTATTATCGTGGTTGAACACGATCGTGAAATGATCGAAGAAGCAGACCACGTAATCGACATTGGTCCTGGTGCAGGAGTACACGGCGGAGAGATCATTGCCACCTTCCATCCTTCCAACATTCGGTTGATGGGGGCAGAGATCACCAATCGGTCGCTCACGTTGCAATACTTGATCGGCTCCAAGCATTTCGACATTCCAGAAGTACGAAGAGTAGGCAGCGGTAAAACCTTGCAACTCAATGGTGCTCGTGGAAACAATCTTCAGAACGTTTCTCTTACCATTCCACTCGGAACATTTGTATGCGTAACGGGCATGAGCGGCTCCGGGAAGAGCACGCTCGTGAACGACACGTTGTATCCGATTCTCGCACGCCACTTCTACGATGCAGAAGCGTTGCCCTTACCGTACGACAGCATTGAAGGCCTGCCGAACATCGACAAAGTGATCGAGATCGATCAAACGCCCATCGGTCGCACGCCACGAAGTAATCCGGCCACGTACACAGGTCTCTTCACGCAGATTCGCGACTTCTTCACCATGCTTCCAGAAGCAAAGATCCGTGGGTACAAGGCGGGTCGGTTCTCCTTCAATGTGAGTGGAGGGCGATGTGAAGAATGCGAGGGGGCAGGGATTAGGAAGATCGAGATGAATTTCCTTCCGGATGTGTATGTGCCGTGTGATACCTGCAATGGAAAACGATACAACGCAGAGACGTTGGCGGTTCGGTTCAAAGGAAAGTCCATTGCCGATGTTCTCGATATGACGGTAGAGGAGGCATTCGACCTCTTCGTGGATATTCCAAAGATCAAGCACAAACTGCAGACGCTCATGGACGTGGGCCTCACCTACATCACGCTTGGTCAGCAAGCCCCCACGCTTTCTGGCGGAGAGGCTCAACGCGTGAAGCTTGCCACGGAACTGTCGAAGACGGGAACGGGCAAGACGTTGTATTTGTTAGACGAGCCAACAACCGGATTGCATTTTGAGGACATTGCTGTTCTGCTCCGGCTTCTCTCTAAGCTCGTAGACAAGGGTAACACGGTTGTGGTGATCGAACACAACCTTGACGTGGTTACCTACGCCGATCACGTGATTGATCTGGGTCCGGGTGGTGGTAGAGACGGAGGCCGCATTGTGGCCACCGGAACACCCGAACAAATAGCGAACATTGAAGAAAGTATCACTGGAAAGTACGTGCGGAGTACACTGCACGGGTAAATTTGCAACACCTCTATGAATGAAACCACGTCGCAAGACAACCTTCTCAACAGCATTCTCGATGCACTCGAGGGTGTGCTTCCTGCCAAGCATCACATCGACGTTGCACTTCGCGCGCGCGATCTCATGTCTCGACACCCGGTCACGCCTGAAACGGCAATAGATCTGCTGTTGACGATCTTTACCGATGCAGGACTTGAATGCGAGATCATTCACGTTGGGTCTAGGGATGCACCTCCTCTGTCCTACGTTGTTGCCTCTTCTTTGCTCGTAGAGCAAAGTACAGCGTCGCGTCGCCTACAGTCCGTAAACGGGAAGGCCCTCGTCATACGCGGATCTGTAGCGTCGTTCCTATCGCATGGAGCCGAAAGGGCAACCATGCGAACATCTACTCCAAAGCGCGAGCCAGAGAATCACCACGCACAATCGTTTTCCGATCTGTGGCCGTATTTGCGCTCGATCTTGCGTGAGGAAAAAACAGACATCTGGGTAGTGGTGGGATACTCCGTCTTGTCGAGCCTCCTTGCTCTTGTTGTCCCCATTACCGCCCAGGCCATTGTGAATTCAGTGGCCTTAGGTGTGTTCAACAAACAGCTTATTGTGCTATGCACACTTGTCTTTCTTGGTCTCCTCGCCTCTGGAGTAATTGCCGTTCTCGAACGCTGGGTCATTGAATTGATCCAACGTCGGATCTTCGTGCATGCGTCGTTCGATATCATGCAACGCCTTCCATCCATTCGCCTTTCCGCCCTCCGAGAACAGTACGCTCCCGAATTGGTGAATCGATTCTTTGATGTGATCACCATACAGAAATCTCTTGGCAAGTTCCTCCTCGAAGGAATCAATGCCGTGCTGGTCCTTCTTGTGGGGCTGATCGTGTTGGCCATCTACCACCCGTTCTTCTTGCTGTACGATGCTATCCTCATTGGCTTTTTGCCGGTGTTGGTATACGGTCTTGGTAGGGGCGGCATTACAACTGCTGTGGAGGCAAGTAAGCGCAAATACGAAACGGCATCGTGGCTCGAAGAGATCGCACGTGCACAACTGGCCGTGAAGCTTACAGGTGCCCGGTCGTTTGCATTCGACCGATTGGACTCGATTGCTGCGTCCTACGTGCAGGACCGACGTCGGCACTTTGTGATTCTGTCTCGACAGATCTTTGGGTCGATGTTCTTTAAGACTGTTGCCACGGTTGGTGTACTGGGACTTGGTGGAATGTTGGTGATCGATCAACAAATGTCGCTCGGCCAGCTTGTTGCAGCGCAGATCGTCATTATCATGATTCTCAATGCCGTCGAGAAACTCATTAGTCAGCTCGATCTGTACTATGATCTCATGGCCGCAATCGGCAAAGTTGCGAGCATCTCCGATAAGCCGCTTGAAGACGTCGGTGGCATCCCAGTTCCAGCGTCGGCGGCAGGTGGAAGTATTCGCGTTCGTGATGTGTGGTTCACGTACGAACATGCAGAGCAACCGGCACTTCGTGGCGTATCGCTCGACGTTCCTTCCGGATGCAGAATCAGTCTTATAGGAGCGAGCGGCAGCGGGAAAACCACGTTGTTGTATTCCATTCTTGGATTGGAGCAGATGCAACGGGGTATGATCACCGTCAATGATGTTGATGTGCGAAGTGCGGATCTAGCATCGCTGCGATCGCGTGTGGCTTTGGTCTCACCTCTCGATCAACTTGTAGATGGTACCATAGAAGAGAACATTATGCTCGGTCGGTCTTTTGCCTATGAAGACCTACAGTGGGCGATGCGCATGGTATGCCTGCTTCCAGATATTGATGCACTACCCGACGGACTTCGTACGGCACTTCGCGCAGATGGGTTGACGATCTCGTTTGGAATGAAGCGACGGATCTTATTTGCACGCATGATCCTGCACCGACCGGAAATTCTGCTTCTTGACGAGGCATTCGACGGTATTGAAGAAGCAACGAAGCAACGTATGCTTTCTGAGATCTTTGCGCATGGCGCATGGACGATCGTCAATGTCTCGCATGACGAAGACGTTGTGCGGCGAACGCAGGCAGTGTATGCATTGGAAGATGGATGTATTCGTCTCGTGGACGGAGGTCTGAATGGTTGATCACCGTCGACTATCGCTACAAATGGTTTCGACGCCACGCTCACATCATGCACTTGTGGCAGCGATCGGCCTGCTCCTCATTGGTATTGGAATGTTTTTGGCCTTTGTGCCGTGGGTGCAAACAGTGCATGGGTCCGGCAAGGTAACGTCGTTCGTGCCGAATGCTCGACCGCAGACGCTGGAGAGCTCGATTTCCGGACGTATCGTGCAATGGTTCGTACAAGAGGGGCAACATGTTCGTCGCGGAGACACGATTGTAGTGCTCTCTGATATCAACGTGAACTTCTTTGATCCCTCGCTCCTCGATAAACTGCAAACGCTGAGAGATCGTACGTTCTCTGCGCAAGAGCAGTCGATTGAAGTGTCGATACAACGTCGGAAGCAATCGGAGCAACGCCTTGCGCAAACAAGAGCACGACTGGAAAATGTGATCGTAGAGCTCCGCACGGCGCGTACTCGGTATGCGCGCGCAGATACGCTCTTCCGGCAAGATCTCGTGGCACGTCGCGACGTCGAAACCGCAACGCTTAACCTTCAGCGTGCCCTTGCAGATTCTGTATCGATGGCGGCAGGGATCAATGCTGCCATGCAAGACGTGAATGCCTTTCGTGCAGAGGAAGAACGCGTGATCAACCAGGCGTTTGTGACCATGCAAGAAGCAGAAGTGCGACTTGCCAATGCTCAAGGGCGCGTTGGTGCCAGCATCATCACGGCACCGCTCGACGGGATTATCGTTCGAATTGCAAAAGCTGGGGCGGGCCAAACCGTCAAAGAAGGAGAGCAACTGGCGGTTGTCGTTCCAAGCACCGACGATCAAGCCGTGGAAGTGTATGTAACGGGAATGGATGCGGCTCTTGTCGACCCAGGACGTCGCGTCTCCTTGCAGTTCGCCGGCTTCCCAGCGTTTCAGGTTTCCGGCTGGCGCGACGTGAATGTGGGCATCTTCCACGGCATCATACGTGTTGTTGATGCTGTTGATGATGGCGCAGGCGGATTCCGATTGTTGATCATTCCGGACACATTGTCACGGCCATGGCCTTCATCGAAGTACCTCCGTCAAGGAACCGAAGCGAGCGGTTGGGTTATGCTGAACGAAGTGTCCGTGGGCTATGAACTCTGGCGACAGCTTATGGGCTTCCCCCCGCAGTTCCCGATACCCAAGTCATTAAAACGTAAGTCTGGTACTGGCGGCAAGGAGGAAAAGAAGTGAGATCGTCGATCCTCCTCCTGATTCTTGCCACCCTTTCCACCTTGCCAAGCACTGCACAGGATATTCTCACGCTACGTGAGTACTTGCAGCAGGTGGAGCTTACGCATCCGTCGCTACGCTCTGCATCGTTTGAGCCCGATCTTGCAGAGGCCGAGATCAGAAATTCATTGGGTCGGTTCGATCCAAAACTCGACGTACAGTACACCTACAAAGAGAAGGACGGAGCCGACAAGCTCAATCTCTTCAATGGTGCGTTGGAACTGCCGCTCGACATGATCTTCGGTCCCAAGATCAAGGCCACGTACGCACGCGGCATTGGAACCGACGTGAACCCGCAGTCGGCAACGAGTCTGAGCGGTGAGGCCGGACTTGGAATCTCGCTACCACTTTTTCAAGGCGTGTTCACCGATCCGCGACGTAATCAATTGCGCAAGGCGATGCTCCGCCCAGACCTTGCAGCGGCACAATTCCGCATGGAGCGCAATGCACTCCTTCGCACGGCGGCGTGGCGGTATTGGGATTGGGCAGAAGCTCTTACGGCCGTTTCTGTGGCCGATAGTGTGTATCGTCTTGTGGAAGCACGGGCAATGATGACGTCACGTCGTGCACGTTCCGGCGAAAACTCGGCCATCGATACCATCGAGGTGTTGCAAGAAGTAGCTCGTCGTCAAGGCGAAGTCCTACGTGCTCTTCGAATGGCGGAACAAGCTGCCGTAGATGTGAGTGTGTTCTTGTGGACCGGTGCCGGAGAACCACGTCCGCTGACGGGCGTTCCGGAATCGCTTCCGTCCGTCGCAGACACATCTGCGCTCGCACTCGTTTCTGTTGCAAAGGCCTACCTGCAACGGCCAGAAGTTCGCCGTACCGACATGTTGCAGCAAACGGCACGGCTGGACAGCGGACTGGCGCGCGAGTATCTACGTCCGTTCGTCGAACTCGAAGGCTCCCTTCTTACCTATGATGTTGGAAAGAGTCTTGCCCCCGACTACAGAGTGGGCCTCACCATTTCGCAGCCCTTGCTGTTTCGTAGCGCAAGTGCGCAAGCAGAGGTGGCAGAGATCACGGTGCGCCGCGCAGACCTCCAGCGGGCCATTGTAGAGCGTTTTGTGGCGGCCGATGTAGAGAATAGTGTTATTGCCATTCGGCGAGCCTCTGAACGCATGGAAGCGGCCCAGAACGAAGTCAGTCTGGCTGAACAAATGGTCACCGCCGAACGCCGCAAGCTCGAAGCGGGCGAATCCGCTCTGCTCACCATCAACCTGCGAGAACGCTTCTACGCAGAGGCCCTCTTGCGCCTTCTTTCTGCCCGTGCAGACTGGGCCCGAGCCCTTGTCGCCCTCTCATGGTCTATGGGCACAATCTAGTCCGTTCCCCTTTCGTAATTTTGCTGTTCTACGACCACGTCAACTCAATTCAGAGGACTGCATGAACATTCTTGTATGCATTAGCCAGGTACCGGACACAACAACGAAGATCTTCGTTGGGCCGGATGGCAAGTCCATGGCAGCGCAGGGTGTCAAATTCATTCTCAATCCCTACGACGAATTCACCATCGAAGAAGGCCTTCGTCTGAAGGAAAAATTTGGCGGAACCGTCACGGCCCTTACGGTTGGTGCAGACACGTCCAAGGACGTTCTTCGCACGGCCCTCGCTATGGGCGCAGATGCCGCCATTCTTGTCAAAGATGATGTTCGCGCAGACTCGTTCACCGTTGCGTCCAGTATCGTGGAAGCTGCCAAAGAACTCGCTCCGGATGTTGTGTTGTTCGGCCGTCAGAGCATCGACTTCGATTCATTCCAAACATCGGCGCTGGTGGCAGAAATGCTCGAGTGGCCATCTATCCACATCGTCTCCAAACTCGAAATCGACGGAACAACCGTCAAAGCAGAATGCGATACGGAAGGCGGCAAGGAAGTTGTCGAAACGTCACTCCCTTGTGTGATCAGCACACAAAAAGGATTGAACGATCCACGATATCCGAAACTTCCCGATATCATGAAGGCAAAGTCGAAGCCCATTACAGAGCGCGCAGCCACGACGGCTGCCTCACGTGTGGAAACGATATCGATGACGCTTCCCGATACCAAGCGCCTGCATAAGATCCTCGGCGAATCGGACGCCGATATCGACGAACTCGTCCGACTCCTCCACGAAGAAGCGAAAATGATCTAATGAAACACATCCTTGTTGTTCTCGAACAAAGCGGCGCAGGTCTGAAGCGCTCGTCGTACGAAGTGATCACGGCTGCCCGCAGTATTGCTAGTGGAGCGCCGATCACAGGTATTGCTATCAATGCCACACCTGAGCAGATTCAAGCTGCCGCAGAATATGGCCTTGCATCGTGCTTGAGTGCATCTTCTACAGATGTTGCTCATGCCATTGCAGAGGCAGCTACGAAAGTGGGCGCCGATGTTGTTCTCGCATCTGCAACAACGGCCGGAAAAAACATCGCTCCACGCGTTGCTGTGAAACTGCAGGCTGGTCTGCTTGCAGACTGTGTGGAACTCACAGCACAAGGCGATGCCGTACGTCCGATCTATGCAGGGAAGGCGCGCATTACCGTGCGACCAACAACTCCGATCGCCGTGTACACACTCCGTCCGAATGTCTTCACGGCAAGGAAGGACGCAGTAGGCACGGTTGCCATCGAATCCTTCTCGCCTACTGTCTCGAATCGGCGTACCGTTACCGTAACATCGGTTATCAAAAACGAAGGCGTGCTCGACGTTGCCGAAGCAGACATGATCGTCTCTGGCGGTCGCGGCTTAAAAGGACCTGAGAACTTCCATCTCGTAGAAGAGCTCGCCAAGAGCTTGGGTGCGGCCGTTGGAGCCTCACGCGCAGTGGTAGATGCCGGCTGGAGACCGCACTCGCAACAAGTTGGCCAGACGGGAAAGACCGTGAGTCCGAACTTGTACGTTGCCTGCGGCATCAGTGGCGCCGTTCAGCATCTTGCCGGTATGTCTTCAAGCAAGGTGATCGTTGCAATCAACAAAGACAAAGACGCTCCTATCTTCACCGTGTCTGACTACGGCTTGGTTGGCGATGTTTTCACCATTCTGCCGAAGCTCACGGCTCGCATTTCCGCAGTCACCGGCAAGTAAGTAATATTGCACCATGAACAAGGTTCAAGTAGACATCCTCGGTCTGTCTGTGAGTCAGGCAAGTACAGGCGCCTATGCGCTCATCTTGCGTGAAATCGACGGCGTGCGCCGACTCCCCATCGTGATCGGCGTGCCAGAGGCACAGGCCATTGCGAACGAACTCGAGGGCATCAAGCCACAACGACCGATGACGCACGACTTGCTTCGTAACGTGATCGATTCGCTTGGCGGACAACTACGCGACGTGTCGATCAGTAGCCTCAAGGATGGAACGTTCTATGCAACGTTGCACTTCGAGTTTTCTGATCTCGAAGTTGATGCACGTCCGAGCGACGCCATCGCACTTGCCATCCGCTGTGGTGTTCCGATGTACATCACAGAAGAGATCATCGCAGAGGCCGGCTTCACCCCCGAGGGCGACGATGCCGAAGAAGATTTTGGCGAGACGCCCGAAGAAGAACCCGAAGAAGACAACGAGATCGAACGTCTTCGCACTTCATCTGCAGAACCAGAACCGGAGGCCGAAGCACAGCCGAAACCAGTATCACTACGTGAACGACTCCATGCCTCCCTAGATCTTGCCATCAAAAACGAAGAGTATGAGAAGGCGGCGCAGCTCCGCGACCAGCTCAATCAACTCGGAGAGTAATTCGTATATTTGTGGCCCTTCGCGCCGGAGTAGCTCAGGTGGTTAGAGCAATGGAATCATATTCCATGTGTCGGGCGTTCAAGTCCCTCCTCCGGTACCACTTCAATGAATCGCCCTTGTCGTTCTACGTCAAGGGCTTTTTCATTTCTGCCAATGCACGCTCTTCTGCCGGTATGCGCACCAACAGCAAGATGACTGCGTTGAGGAGTGTAAAGACAATGCTCGTCCACCAGGCCCCAAGGATGAGCGGGACGGCGGCGAGTTCGATAGCGACGGCTACGTAGTTGGGATGGTTGATGTACTTGTAGGGTCCGCGCGCAACACGGTTGGCACCAGGTACGACGATAATGCGCGTGTTCCATGCCGATCCCAACGATGCGATGGCCCAGTACCGAAGGATCTCCGCTACGATAAGTCCTCCGAATCCAACGAGACTCATCGCGCTCCACGGAAAGCCGCGCAGGTAGCCCTCTGCATTCATGGCGGCAAGCCACAGTACGTGTAGCACAAAGAACATCCAGTAGTGTTCTGCCCCATACTCTCTTCCACCATTGGCCATTGCTTGCAGACGATTGCGCGCGGCAAGGCGCAACTCAAGGATGCGTTGCAGCGAAATGGTAAGGAGTAGAAAGGCGGCAAGGATCACGTCCACTCCAGTGTACAAAACTCTGCAGAGAATCCGGGGCCGAGTGCTAAGCAGAGTCCAAGACTCCCCTGTTCATGATGCTGACGGAGCTCGCGTTCTAACACAAACAAAACAGACGCGCTACTGATGTTGCCTACTTCACGAAGGACGTCTTTTGCCGTATCGACGTTTGCGCTCGGAACTCCAAGAACGTCGGCATAGGCATCCAGCACTTTTGCTCCGCCCGGATGCGCAACGAACGTAGAGATTTGATGTCGCCGAAGACCAGTGAGTGTGAGGAACCGATCGAGGACGTCGGCCATGTTCGTACGAACAAAGTCAGGAATGTCGCGAGAGAACCGAACGTTCAAACCCGTATCGATCACATCCCATCCCATGATGTCTGCCGTGTTTGGAAATAGCTCGGAATATCCGTGACGGACGAGCGGACCTTGTCCCGATCCACTGATCACCACAGCCGCCGCACCGTCACCGAAAATGCTAGAGGCAACGATGTTGCTCTTGGTTGGTTCGCCGCGTTGAAACGTCACACTGCAGATCTCTGCCGCAATGAGCAGAACAGGTGCTCCACTGCGCGCTCTGCAGATTTCGGCGGCACGAGCAAGGCCAACCACTCCTCCAGCACAACCAAGTCCAACAATGGGAATACGCGACGTGGTCGGTGCGCATTGTAATCGTTGTAGCACGTGAGATTCGATACTGGGTGTTGCGATGCCCGTGGTCGATACAAAGACAACAGCGCTGATCTCTTTTGCCGTATGGCCACTGCCCTCAAGCGCCCGTGTTGCAGCAATGGTGGCAAGGTCTGTGGCACTCTCGATGTAAACGTCGTTGCAATCACGAAAGCCGTGTTGCTCTGCATACCACGAGATAGGGCGGACAAACCTGCGCGTTCGTATATGGTCGTGTTCGAATACATGCAGGATGCGTTCGATCTGCGAAAAACGTTCGCCGAAGAGTGCCCCAACAACTGCGCGTACATCATCTTGTGTAACAACGTATTCCGGGAGTGCCGTGCCGATACCGGCTATTCGAGCTTCATTCATGTTGGTGTCTGTGATGGTGCATCAGGTTCAGGTGTTGCACAGGAATTGCGAAAAGCGATCTGCGACATTCTCTTGCGCTGATCGCTCTTCCAATCGATGCGGTTTCGTTTCGCATCCTGTGGCACATAGCCAAGTCTGTACAGGGCCATGAGTTCAAGATTCTCCGGTACGCAAAGAAGTTCCTTCAGCTCTTGCCATGCTTCGGGAATCTCCATAGGTGTGGAAATGAATTGTATGCCCATTCCCAGTTCTCGTGTGAGCAGCCAGATGTGTTCAATGGCCATGCCCATGCTGAGCTGACAGTAGAATCCACTCAATGCATCGGGGATGTATTCTTCTTTGTCCAGGAGGACGGCTAAGATCAGAGGACTCCCTTCGATGAGCTTCCGACTGTCTTCTCCCAACATGGAAGGCACACCGAGTTTCGACATCAGCGAGAGAACAGTGTTGGAGAACACCTGCTTGATGAATGGCTTGAGTATGGTTGGCAACTGATCAATCAGAATTCCATCCCGCCGTTCATCCATCTCTGCCTGAGAAAACCTGAAGTATTTCTTATAGCGTGAAAAGAACGTTCCGCGCTCCATGAGCTGTTTCATGGTACGTCCACCGATGGTTGCGATACGAGATCGCACGGCGGCATCGTCGATCAGGATAAAACGCCATGGCTGAGAATTGAAATGACTCGGAGCTCTTCCTGCGGCTTCGATCAGCAAGTGCTGATGTTCGAGCGACACCGGGCGTGGTTCAAAAGGTCCGTTCGTTGTTCGTCGTTGTCGAATCGCATCAATGAGTTCCATGGTGCCCTTCGTGGTCAGCCCCTGCATACATGGCGTCGATTACGCCCTTGTACTCGTGTTCTACGGTCTTGCGTTTGATCTTCAATGTTGGCGTCATCATACCATTATCAACAGTAAACGGAGTGTGAAGGATCGTAAACCGACGGATGCGCTCATACTTCGAGAGTGCACGCTGTCGCTCGTCAATGTCTCGCTGGATTACGCTGTGCAATTGCTCTGGCGAAATGTTGTTGGCACCGATGTACTCTGCATCGGGCACAATGAGAGCCGTGCAGTATTCTCGGGCATCACCAATGAGGATCACCTGATCGACGAATGGACTTTCTGCAATCAGCGCTTCTACATGTTGTGGTGCAATGTTCTTCCCACCACTGCTTACCAGAATGTGCTTCTTCCGATCTGTGATGCGTAGGTGACCGAGTTCGTTGAACGATCCGATATCTCCCGTATGCAAATACCCTTCGGCATCAATCGCCTCTCGCGTTGCTTCGTCGTTCTTCCAATAGCCCTTCATGATACTCGGACCTCGCGCAAGGATCTCTCCATCAGAGGCAATGACGATCTCTACATTAGGCAAGGGCGTTCCAACGGTGCCAAGCTCTTGTGCACCCAGTCTGTTCACACAGAGGACGGGTGACGATTCCGTAAGACCGTATCCTTCGATGATCTCAAGACCCATCGTCATGAAGAAGGTCCCAACGTCTACCGATAAAGCAGCGCCGCCACTTACGAAGAACCGAATTCGGCCTCCCGTTCGTTCCCGTACTTTGGAAAAAACGAGTTTGTCTGCAAGGGCATGTTGTATACGTAACCACGCAGAGCGATCACCGCGGAACCAACGCGTTCCCACACCGAGAGCCCAAGCGAATACTTTCTGTTTCAGGGCGCCTTGTTTCTCTACGTTGCTGATCACGCGCGTTTTGATGCGCTCGAACAAGCGCGGCACGCTTGTCATGACCGTTGGTCGCACTTCGCGAAGGTTCTCAGATACACTCTCGATGCTCTCTGCAAAGTACGTTGTAGATCCTGCAATGAAGGCACAGTAGTAGCCGGCCATTCGTTCATAGGAATGGCAAAGCGGAAGAAACGATAGCAACGTGTCGTGCTCATGAAGGTCAAAGGAGGCAAGGGCTCCAGAAACGTTCGAGGTAATATTACGATGCGTGAGCATCACCCCTTTGGGATTGCCCGTCGTTCCACTAGTATACACGAGCGTGAGCACGTCGTCCTCTTTCACATGCGATGCCAGATCGATGAACTTTTGTTGACGTGTTGCCGCATCGAAGGCCGAACGACCACGTTGCATCACGTCGGTGAAACGTACTACGCCGTCTTGGAGAACCACGTCGTCGTTCATCACAATAATCATACGAAGCGATGGAATCTCTGGTCGAACCGTCAGGAGTTTGTTCAACTGGAACGGATACGAGACAATCACGCCTGCTGCTTCGCAGTTATGGAAGATGTAGGCCTCTTGAGGCCCTGTGAGTGTAGGAAAGATCGGCACGTCGATCACCCCCAGTGCCGACAACGCGAAGTCGGCAATGGGCCATTCCACTCTATTCTCACTTACGATGCCTACCCGTTCTCCCACA
>Ga0105044_10000940_pt1 | contig 37687 bp, 25 predicted proteins | sample MAT01_FD_78092 | JGI IMG/M metagenome (GOLD analysis project Ga0105044, IMG submission 78092) | Freshwater microbial communities from Lake Fryxell liftoff mats and glacier meltwater in Antarctica - MAT-01 | ecosystem: Environmental > Aquatic > Freshwater > Ice > Liftoff microbial mat | place...
ATTCACAATCGTAGAATTGCATTCGCCCGTATTCACATCAGCAGAATTGCATTCGCCCGTATTCACAATCGTAGAATTGCATTCGCCCGTATTCACAATCGTAGAATTGCATTCGCCCGTATCCACAATCGTAGAATTGCATTCGCCCGTATTCACATCAGTAGAATTGCATTCGCCCGTATCCACAATTAGCGAATCATTTTCAACAGGCGTATTCAATTTTATGATAACATGTATATGATTTGGCATTACAATAAATTCACCCAATTCAACATTGGGGCGCAATTGCGTTGTTTTTATCCATTCGTTGTGCGCAATCGTTCCATATTCGTTTAATACCATTTTTTGGTGTTTCTCATTGGGAAAATCGTTATCATTGGACAAATGAAATTCGTTCCTACCATCATTAGGCGTATTTTTATTCGGGCAAACACCATTCGCCTCTACGATTTCTCCAAACAAACACGCCCTATCTTGACAACACATCGTTACAAAATACAAACCCTCCTTCGAATAATCGAATCCTTTTAACCGGATCGACCGTCGGTGGTGAATATGTGGATTGTATTTTGGTTTATCGTTCATTGTTTAGTTTTATCGTTTGGGCTAAAAATTTCCTACCTCATATCTACACCGGTTTGTCATAAGATCTATAAAGACTGAAAACTAAGGTTTCCGCTTCAAAGAAATGCTAAAATTGTGAATTAAATTAATATCAATACCTGTCGAGTGATTTTACCAATGGATTTGCACTAAGACATATTGGTGAAATTTTACAAATATCAAATCTTTTAAAATTAGGATTTATAAGTTAGCTATTATGGCTATTTGTATTTACGAAAATGGCGAGATCTAGAGTAAAAATAATTTTGTGTTGATGCGGCTATTTTTTTTACAAAGTTAAAAGATGCCATACAAATTAATCCCAAATTCAACGTTAGACGCTGAATCGACGAAATTTTTGGTTGTTTTAAAAATTGTGGGATTAGCCTCGACAAAATCAAAGATTTTCGCGGACCCGAAGGGCAAAACCTGTTATTGCGGATTTTGGGTTAATAACAGATTTGTTTCAGATGATAAGGAGATGTGTGAAGTAATGACTATCAATAACAATTGTCAGTGTAAAACCAATTGAGGAATTTTACCCAAATCAAAAAAGCCCACAAACACCTAGGTAATTGTGGGCTTCAACAAACAAACATACTATGAGAAAACCGAACCAAAGATAGAACGGGCTTTCACCTACAATTCATGCCGTTTACGGATTGACCTATATCAACGGTAAACGGTCGCTCTCAATACAGGAACGGTAATCAATTTATGCTCGTGTTTCCTAGCATATTCATTTTATGCCAATTGATTGAGTTTATAATTCCATTATTAGTTGTTAAATAGAACTGATCACTCCTTTTTAATGTTTAGCCGGATACCTTGAGGCTAATTGGTTTCGAGGTTGTTTTGGTCAAATTGCATGGGCAACAAATCTTTTACGCTTTGCAATATCCAGATCGGGCCTGTTTCTCCTTGAAGGATTACCCGAAAGTCTTGTCCTTGTTGATCGGCTAGTTCCAATAATATCTGACGGCATTTACCGCATGGACCTACCGGACTTTCTACCTTTGTTCGGGCAGAATGTGCTGTTATAGCCATACATATTACTGGATCTTCTCGGTAATTGATATGGACATTGGACACTGCAACTTGTTCCGCGCACATACACATTGGGTACGCAGCATTCTCTCTATTGGCGCCTAAAACTGTTTTGCCTTGAACGGTCAACATTGCTGCACCTACATAAAAATTGGAATATGGGGCATAGGCCAGTTTGGTTGCCTTATGAGCAGCTTTTAGTAATTCTTGATCGATTTTACTGAGCCCGCTATCGTTTTGGTATTCCTCAAAGTTGAATTGTACCGTTCTGTTCTTCATTTCCTGATCGGTTCGATGACAATTGATTACGAATTAATACTTAGGTTTGTTGTGAAATTTGAAACTTAATATGTCGGTGCAAAAAGTTCTGGTCTTCGGAGCAGGAAGATCTTCTTGGTTTTTTATCAATTATATGGCTCAGTATTGCCACAAACACAACATTTTGTTGACGGTTGTTGATCAATCTGTCCAACATGTTGCACAGTGGCCTTCAATTACTGCGCTGTCAATTGATATTCATGATGAAGTTACCCGAAGATCATTGGTAAATGACCATGATTTGGTGGTTTCCTTGTTGCCAGTAGCTTTTCACACTTTTGTAATCCAAGATTGCCTGGCACTAGGCAAGCATTTTGCCAATGCTAGTTATGCCAGCGATGAATTGAAGCAGCTGAATGAAGCAGCAAAACAGGCTGGCTTGATGTTCGCGTGCGAGATGGGGCTCGATCCGGGATTGGATCACATGTCTGCTCTGTCTTTGATTCATGATCTTCAGGCACAAGGTGCTACATTAAAAAGCTTTACTTCTTACACAGGAGGATTGGTCTCGCCTTCAGCTGATACGAATTCCTGGCACTACAAAATCAGTTGGAATCCTAAGAACGTAGTTCTAGCGGGAAAATCCGGAGCTCAGTTTTTGGAAGACAAACAGTTGAAATCTCTGCCTTATCATCGTTTGTTTAGGTCCTGCAAGTCTATTTCAGTGAATGGTGTCAATTATCAGGGATATGCCAATAGAGACTCAACAATTTATGAATCTTTGTACGGGCTTCAAGGTATTGAAACTCTGATTCGTGGCACTTTGCGTCAGGATCCTTACTGCGATGGCTGGGATGCATTGGTTCAATTAGGCTGGACGGATGATGTAAATTTGGTTGATACCAATCGTTATTCTTGGCTTGAAATAACCCTTGGGATGCTCGGCCAAAAGGAAATTCCTTTTGAAGGATTTCATGTCAACAATAGATTTTATCCTCAATCGATTTGGGATATGATGGCGGAATTGGGATTGGCGAGTGCCGAAAATGCCAATCAAGCAAAAATGACTCCTGCTGCATTGCTAGAAACGCTCATGGTTGCTGCTTGGAAGCTTATGGATGGAGACAAAGATCTCATCATCATGCAGCATGAGTTTGTTTACCAAAAGCAAGGCAATACTTACAAACATACCAGTACACTCAGCCTTGAGGGGGATGATGATCGACATACTGCAATGGCTAAATTGGTGGGATGGCCGTTGGCTATTTTTTGCAAAAATTTTATGGAAGGTAAAGTCAAGCACACTGGTCTTGTTTTGCCTTTGACTGCCGATATTTATAAGGATATTTTGGACGAACTCCAAGATATGGGGGTGGTATTTCATGAAATAGAAGAACTGATCACCCAATGATGGTCCGCTATTTCAAGCAAATTTTTCTCGATTCTGTTCAAGCACTTCAGTTTATTACTGCCTGTCGCCAATTGCTGTTGTTGTGCACCGCCATTATCATGGCGAGGTCCTCATTGAGCATGTCTCAAATAGGATTTTATGAATACATACTTCTTTTGGGCAATGGCCTTTCTGGTTTTTGGGTCAATGGGATGATTCAAGCATTTTTGGCAGACAAGGAAAGCTTTAGAATCAAGTTGCCGATATATTCTTCATTGTTATTTTTGCTTTCGATGCTATTAGCTACTTTATTGGGTTTGATTTTATGGATCCAAAGCGAATTTTATGAAAGTTCAGCTAGTCAACTTATCATGGCAATAGCATTTCTGCTTTTTCAAGTTATTGGACTCGTCTCAGAGCAATTACTGGTTCAGCACATGAAATTAAAACTGAGTTTTTGGATTACTTTGCTCTCAACATCTTTCATTGGAATTGCCCTAATTGGTTTGTGGATTGGAGATATCTCTTTGGCTGATTTTATTGCCATTCAAGCTGTTGTTTATTTTGTGAAATGTTTTCTGATTTTTTCAGCTTTCAAATTGCAATGGATCTACAATCTGCGTGAAATTCTGGAAGTAGTTCGGAAGGTGATGAAATACAGTCTTTATTTTGTAATTTCGAGTTTACAGCCTTTGATAGATGGTTGGTTGATATTGTGGTTGACTGGTCAGGCACAATTGCTTGCAGTGTACAGATATGGCGCACGTGAAATTCCTTTTCTGCCTGCCTTGAGTTTCTCGTTGGGCAATGCAAGTTTGCCATTATTGGTACAAAACCAAAATGTAGGCTTGGCTCAGTTGAAAGTCATAAGTAGAAGTTTGATCATCAAGCAATCTGCAATTGCCTTTGTTTTTATGTTTTTTGCACCAATCATCATTCCCTTTGTTTTTTCAAAAAGATTTGAGGAATCCGTATTGTTGTTCCAAATCATGCTGTTAGCCATTCCTACACGTTGGGTTTATTCCTCTACAGTGATGTCAGCATGTGGATATCAAAGTTTCTTGAACAGAATAGCTTTTATTGAATTGATTGTCAATGCAATTTTAAGCATTGTTTTATTTTATTGTTTAGGTCTTTATGGGATTGCCCTGGGTACAGTTATTGCCTATTTATTGGACAAAATTTTATCAGTTTATTTTCTTTCACGCAGAGGAATTGCACTTAATTCATATTGCAATATCAATTTGATCATCATGAGTTTTGTCGTTCTTGGAATATTGTTCGTAATATCGCATCAAATTTTTGTCTCATGAAATTATTGGATGGAAAAGCACTTGCCAGTATTGTGCTTCAAGAATTGGCAAAGCAAAGTGCCGACATAGTAAAAAGTGGAGGAAGAAGTCCCCATTTGGCCGCTGTATTAGTAGGTGATCATCCTGCCAGCTTAAGTTATGTTGGCAATAAAGTCAAAAGCTGTGAAACAGCCGGATTCAAATCCACTTTGATACATATGCCTGGCACCATTACTCAAAAGGAATTATTGGATATTGTGATCCAACTCAATAATGACCCGGAAGTTGATGGCTATATTATTCAACTGCCACTGCCACGTCATATAGATGCTGATGAAATATTGTTGACCATCGATCCTAGGAAAGACGTAGATGGTTTCCATCCCGAAAATTTTGGCCGCATGGCGCAAGGCCTTCCTGCATATTTGCCTGCTACCCCGATGGGAATTATGACTATGTTGGAACGCCACCACATTGAAACCTCTGGGAAGCGATGTGTTGTGCTTGGACGGAGCAATATAGTTGGAACACCCATGGCGCTCTTGTTAAGCCGAAGAGGCTATCCAGGGGATTGTACCGTCACTATTGCACACAGTCGTACTGAAAACATAGCTGAAATTTGCCGCGAAGCAGACATTCTGGTTGCCGCACTCGGTCAACCCTTATTTGTAAAAGAGGATATGGTCAAGCACGGAGCAGTAGTCATTGATGTGGGTATCAATAGAATATCCGATTCCGAGCATCCTAAGGGTTATCGTCTGGTTGGGGATGTAGATTATGACAGGGTTGCGCACAAATGCTCAGCCATAACACCAGTACCAGGCGGAGTAGGACCGATGACGGTTTGTGCTCTGATGATGAACACACTCAAAGCAGCTCAAGGTCTCATTTATCCAAAATAATTTATGGCAATATATCATTGTGTTACATTTCACGCCAGCCCTGATCAGCAAGAAATACTGATGGCACTGCTCGAAAACACTGCTTTTGAGATGTTTGAAGAAGAAGAGCACCAACTTAAAGGATACCTCCAGTCGGATTCCGTTACACTAGAGTTTAAACTTGAGTTAAAAGAAATTTGCGAACAGCAAGCATGCACCTACCAAATGGAAGCATTGGCTGAAGTAAATTGGAATGAAGAATGGGAATCGAATTTTCCTACCGTAGTGATTGGTGATTATGTTCAAGTTTATGCGCCATTTCATGAAATAATTCCTGGACTCGCGCACCATATTTTGATTGAACCCAAAATGGCGTTTGGTACAGGTCATCATCAAACCACAAGCATGGTTATGACTGCCATGAAAGACATGGAATTTACCAATAAAGATGTTTTGGATTATGGCTGTGGCACTGGAATATTAGCCATATTGGCAAAAATGAAAAATGCTGGACATACGGTTGCAATTGATTACGACCCAATGTCCACTGAGAATACCGTCAACAATTCTGCCCTTAATAATGTCGTTATAGATGAGATAATAACTGGTGATATCGATACAGCTAAAGGAGGAGCTTACGATATTATTTTGGCAAACATCAATCGTAATATCATATTAGAAAGGCTCGACACCATCGTTGGCTTGCTCAAAAATGGAGGAACTTTGATTACTTCAGGCTACTTGAAGGATGATGAAGCCTACATGGATGCTGCCATGGCTAAAGCCGGATTAACTAAAATTTCCATTAACCAAGTAGATAATTGGATATGTCATACCTGTACAAAATAAAAATAGTTCAAGCCCTTATCTGCTTGATATTTGCACTTCCTTTGATGGCTCAAGTCCGAACTGAACCTTTTCCAGATGATCAAGCCGCTTTTATAAAAGAATTCGATCTGTTCTTTACTTCATCAAAGACGGAAGTAACGGATAATCTGATGGATGATTTCATCAAAGCCACCAAAAAGGGTGGTTTCGATGAAGTGGAATTGGCAAAGATCAGACAAATGTGCAATGTCATGCTCGCTCAAAAACTTTCACCCAATCCATACTTCAAATCCTATATTGAGGCTTTGTTGAACATTAAGCGATTGCCCCAACATGGTTCCAATTTTAAATATTGGAATGAAATATTGGAAAAAATGCTCGCCGATGTAGTGAATCGAAAATTCAATGATTATTTGGATTTTTTGATCTTTTCAAAAGATTTTTTTGCTGAGAATGCCCTGAGAAAATCCCCTGGAGGTCACACCTGGAGAACAGGAAAAGACAGATATAAATTGAATTATGAAAATAAAATCATTTCAATAGAATTTGAGGATTTGGATTTGATCTGTACGAGAAAGACCGATTCCATCGAAATCAAAAACACCAAAGGCATATTGCTGCCATTATCGGATTCATGGAAAGGAGCGGGTGGTAAGGTGATGTGGTCACGCTTTGATATGAAGGATGCATTTGTACAATTGGACACCTACAATATCCAACTAAAGAAGAATCAATACGATGCTTCTAATGCTACACTTACTTATCCAATTTTATTTGGGTCAAGAACAGTCAAAGGCAATTTTCAAGATAAATTGGTGGTCGAAAATAAAGTGACTGAAGGATCTTATCCTAGATTTGAATCCTATGATAAAGTGTTGGAAATTAATGAATTGGGCGGTGGTGTGAAATATACAGGCGGATTTAGACTAGAAGGAACTTCTGTTTATGGATATGGTGAAAAGGAATCTAAAGCCCGTCTTGAAATTTCAAATGAAGCAGGTAAGTTGGTTTATTTTGGCACATCCAACCTCTTTATCATTCGCAAAGGCGACCGTGTCACTTCTGACCAAGTGCGTTCAGTTGTTTATTTTTCCGATGATTCTCTCTCGCATTCTTCTACCAATTTCAGATACAACATCAAGACCAGAGAGTTGGGGCTTGAGCGAACCAATCGAGGTTCTGACAAGAGTTTATTTAAAGATACCTACCACAACATAGTGGTTGACGTTGAAAAAATAAAATGGTACCTGGACAAAGACAGTATCATTTTTGGTGAGAAAAGCCTTGCCATAGCCAAAGGTCGCGAGGAGGCTTCATTCGAATCGGACAAATATTATGACGAAACATTATACCGCAAGTTGCAAAACGTTTCAACTATCAACCCAATCTCCAACCTCAAAAGAGCAATGGCCTCAAATGGCACTAGCATGGAGATAGAGACTTTTGCTAAAGCCATTGATCCAAAATTCAGCCCCGATAATGTGCAAACATTGTTGTACGAGCTAATAGCAGCTGGATTTGTAGAGTATGATGTGGAGCGCAGCTTGGTTGAATTAAAGCCTAAAGTGAATCACTTTGCTGATGCGAGTGTCAAAAAAGTTGATTTTGATGCACTGCGTTTGATATCCAAGACATCCAACAACAATGCAGAATTCAGCTTGCGGTCTGGCAATATATACTTGCATGCTGTTGACAAGATTGAATTTTCAAAACTGCGCAGAGTTGCTGCTAAGCCATTGAATGAAGAAGTTACCATGAAAAAAGGTCGAAATATGGACTTTAAGGGTAAAGTCTTTGCCGGATTTGGTTCAATGATTGGGACAGGTTTTCATTTTGATTACAACAAATGGCAGATTCAATTGGATTCCATAAAATATCTCGATTTATATGTACCCTCAGGTGAGAAAGACAAAAATGGTCAAGCCTTAGCAAATGCAATGTCCTCTCGAATTGAGCAAGCTTTTGGAGTGTTGAGTATTGATGCACCCAGCAACAAAAGTGGGGTTCAAAAAGTTGCGGGTTTTCCAAGTATTCAATCCAAAGGATTGAGTTATGTATTTTATGATAAATTGGATATTTTTGACGGTATTTATAAGCGTGATTCTTTCTTTTTTGAACTGGATAAATTCAGTATTCAAGGCTTGAACGATTATACCTCAGACGATTTAAGATTCAAAGGTAGATTTCATTCAACGGGTGTATTTCCAATGTTTTCAGAGACTATTATAGTCATGGAAGACAAATCATTTGGCTTTACGTCAAAGACTCCGGAGGATGGATATCCGGCTTACGGCGGTAAAGGAGCTTTTAAAGGTGATGTTGTTTTGAGCAATAAGGGACTCATTGGCAAGGGCAATCTGAAGTATATTCGCAGTGCGTTTGATTCCGATGACTTATTGTTTTTTCCAAGAAAAGCTTCTGCAAGTGCTCAATTGTTCACCATCAGTGAGGGAAAAGAAGGTAAGGCAATTTTTCCCGAAGTAGTAGGTAAGGACGTTAAGGTGGATTGGAATCCATACCAGGACACGATGTTCATACGCTCTAAAAACAACGCATTCTCATTGTTTCGCGAAGCAGTTCATACTCTGAAAGGTCTAATCATAATGACACCCAATGGCCTGAAAGCAAGTGGAACGCTGAATTGGGAGAAAGGCTTAGCCGATTCCAAGAACTTTGATTTTGGAGCTTTTTCAGCCAGTGCAGATACGATGGATCTAAAAATTCGGGCAGTAGGTTCTGAGGATCTTGCATTTGATACAAGGAACATACAAGGGAATCTTGATTTTGAATCTCAAAGAGGAAATTTCATAGCAAACTCCACCGAGATTTCAACAACAATGCCTTACAATAAGTACCGCACTTCCATGAATGAATTTGAGTGGGACATGAAAAATGAAACTATCACTTTCCGCTCGGATCCCGAAAAACCAGCATTGTTTCAGTGTTTTGCTCCAGAACAGGACAGTCTGAAATTTAGAGGAGTTTCGGCGTTTTATGACCTAAAAACCAACCTATTAAAAATAGGTGGTGTCAAGCAAATAGCAAGTTGTGATGCAATGATTTATCCAATAGATACTGCTACCATCGAAATAACCAAGGGAGGTCAAATGGGCACCTTAAAGAATGCCAGAATAGTTGCTGACACTTCAAGTAAATTTCACGTCATTGAAGATGCCACGGTAAATGTTAAAGGCAAAAAACTATATGAGGCAAAAGGATATTATACCTACAATGTTCCTCAACATGATCAAAAAGTCTATTTGAATAGCATTATTGGTCAAAGAGTAGGGAAGGGTAAGGCTTCAGAAAAAGCCACATTGACTTCGGGTGAAGCAACTATCAAAGATTCAGCAAATTTTTATTTGGGCGAAAAGATCCGTTTTCAGGGAACTTTCCAGATGAAAGGCAATACTCCGAATATCAATTTTAAAGGTTTTGTAGCTTTGGAATCTCCAATTTTTAAAGCCAAGAGTTGGTTCTCAATTGATAATCCCGTAAACAGAGAAAAAGTTTTTCTTCCGTTTGGCGCAGCAAAGAATATAGAGGGTGATCCAGTAAGATGTGGGATGTTTCTCTCCAAATCTACTGGACAAGTGTATCCTCGGATAATGATGCCTACCTATTTGCGCAAGGATAGAGCAGTTTTGGATATCAAAGGATTCATGAAATACGAAACAGGTAAAGATCAGTTTGTGTTTGGTGACAGTATAAAGGTGTTTGGAGCGGGGTTGCGTGGAAATAAATTTGTTTTTAACAGTTATGATGGAAAAGTAGAAGGAGAGGGTAAGTTGGGCATTGGCTCAGATTTGAAGTTCATCAAAACAACATGTGCGGGCAGAATTGAAACTGAGTTTGCAACTATTGATACAACCAAAGCAATTGATCAAATTAAGCTGCCTGTAGTAAAAGTTGAGGCAATGATGGGCGTTGAAATGATTGTGCCGGAAGTTTTATTAAATATCACAATCAACGACCTGAGAAGCAGCACCTTTGAGACCAATTTTGTTGATTACGGACAAGGCTTATTTTATGACAAAGCACTCTCTGAGTTTATCCCTGATGATGCTGTGTTACAACCCATTCTATCAGCAATGAAAGTCCGAACATTAGAACTGCCTAAAGAAATGACCAAGTTTACCTTTTTATTCAGCAAGTTGAGCATGAAATGGGATCCTGAATATGAAAGTTTCATCACCACCAAGGAAGTGAATGGATTGGCTGCTATCAACGGTCAAATGATTAACAAGATGGTCAATTGTTCGGTAGAGGCCAGAATGCCTTCAACTGATGATGACGATCGATTGTATATCTACATTAAGGCACCAAACGAAAACTTCTACTTTTTTGGTTATGCACAAGGCATATTGAGTGTCTGTAGCAATAATACTGAGTTTACAGATGCTTCATTAAAATTAAAAACTAAAGATCTGATCAAAAAAATGCCTGATGATGAGGTTTATGAAATACAGGCTGTTTCAGCCGCAACAGCATCATTGTTTATGGAACGTGTTAAGTCTTCAGGGCAACCCGTGAAAGAATAACCTGCCAATTGCTTATATATTTGAAAAAAATGTATGTTATTTTTAAATTATGCGTTTTTGGCATTGGTTTTGTTCTAAGTAATATGATTGTTGTTGTTTACCTTTGAATGGAGTAGCTCATAGCCTGAGTTACTCTTTTTTTTTGCTCATTCCTCAGGTTTCATTTGCAGAATCCATCTTCTTTACTTGAAACCAGATCAAAAAATCATTTTGTTCTGATAAGATCGAGTTAATTACTAATTTTGCACCCTTAAATCACCAACATAGCTTATAAATGGATCGTGCTAAAATTACCAATGCCATTGGGTTTGCATTAATTTTCTTATTGTTTTTTGCCTGGATGCGCATGAATGCCCCATCCAAGGAGCAATTAGCAAAGGATAAATTGAAACGCGATAGTATCGCCTTGACTGAAAAAGCGAATGTTCCTGCTGAAAAAATACTTCCATCAGTCAAGGTTTCTGATTCTGCTTCAATTGCAAAAATTACAAATGATTTTGGTGCCAACTATGCAACTGCGCTTGTCGGTACTGATGAACAAATCACTCTTGAGAATGATGTTTTTAAGATTTGGTTCTCATCCAAAGGGGGAAAAGTATCAAAAGTGCTTCTGAAAAAGTACATAAAGATTAGCCAGGATTCTACTCAGAAGGAGGTCAAGAACGAGTTATACTTGCTGGAGGATACCAAAAATGAATTCTCCTATATTTTACCCATTGGAAAGTCTGCTCCTTTGCAATCCAAGAATATTTTCTTCAAAGGTACCAAGAATGCCAACACAATCAGTTTTAAAGCAGATTTTGGCGATGGGAAATCATTTACTCAAACTTATTCTATCGAACCCAACAGTTACAATATTGCTTACCGTGTTGATTTGGCTGGACTTGGAGCTGATTGGAATCCGAGTGTAAAGCAATTGGAGTTGAACTGGGTCAATTTCATGGATCGTATTGAAAAGAATACTGGTTACGAAAAGAACTACAGTACAGTTAATTTTAAAATCGCTGAGGAGAATCCAGACTATTGCAATTGTCAGAAAACAGATGAAGATAATCTTGAAGCTCCTGTAAAATGGATCAGTCACACGCATCAATTTTTCAATTCAAGCTTAATTGCCAAGGACAAATTTAGTTCTGCTGTTGTGGGTACAGAGATGCATGATGACAAATCACCAGACCTTAAGAAAGCGTATTCCAATATCAAATTCAATATTCCCAATCCAAATGCTGCCAGCTTACAAATGGATTTTTATGTTGGCCCTAATGAATTTGACCGCTTGCAGGCTTATAAAATGAATCTGGAAGACATCATTTCTTTTGGTTCTTCAATCTTTGGCACTATTAACAGATGGATCATGCATCCACTGTTTGCATTCTTGTTGAAATACATTGGAAGTGCTGGAATCGTAATTCTCATCCTGACTTTACTCGTAAAATTGGCCTTGTTGCCATTGACGCTCAAGATGATGAAATCACAAGCAAGGATGACTTCTTTGAAGCCTTATATACAAAAGATTAAAGACAAGCACCCGGATGATACGCAAACACAACAGGTTGAAACCATGAGTTTGTACCGCGAATTTGGTGTCAATCCCTTGGGAGGTTGTTTGCCCATGTTGGTTCAAATGCCAATTTGGCTTGCCTTATATCGTTTCTTTCCATCCTCGATAGAATTCAGGCAACAATCATTTCTTTGGGCTACTGACTTATCCTCGTATGATAGTATTTACCAACTCGGGTTCAGTATACCAGCTTATGGTGATCACGTCAGCTTATTTTCTTTGTTGTGGATGATATCGACGCTGGCTTACAGTTATTATACCATGAAGGACATGGATGCAATGGGACAGAATGCGCAGATGATGAAGGTTATGCAGTATGCCATGCCGGTTATATTCGTGGTATTCTTCAATAACTTTGCCTCTGGATTGAGTTGTTATCTGGTTTTTAGTAATTTACTTAATATTGCACAGAATTTGGGTATCAAGAAGTATTTCATCGATCATGACAAAATCCTCGTAAAACTCGAAGCTTACCGCAGTAAGCCCAAGAAACAAGGTGGATTTCAGGAAAGATTGGAAACAATGATGAAGGAACAGCGCGCATTAAAGGATAAAAATAAAAAATAAACTATGCGAATTCTATTCATCAGTTTGGTTTCTTTAGCAATGATATTGATTTCATGTCAAAAGAAAAATGTTCCGGCTAAGGAAGAATTTCCTTTGTATGAAACGCCTGAAAAACCAATTGCTATTTGCAAATTGAAGCGTGGTGGTTGTTTTGGCAAGTGTCCTATTTATGATGTGAGTTTCATGTCAAATGGCACTGTTATCTACAAGGGAATGAACCACGTACCCAAAACTGGTGAATTTACTGCACAAGCTACAATTGCTCAAATCAATTCAATTATTCGTAAAGCCAATGAATTGAAAGTTTGGGATATGAATGACTATTATCCAGACGAATTTCGTGAAATACAGGATGCACCGGTAACAACGGTAGAACTGAAAGCAAAAGATCAAGTTAAGGTGGTCAAAGAAAAGATGCGAACGCCTAAAGAATTGAAGGAATTTCATAAATTCATTGATGACTTAACCAATGAATTGTTTGAATTAAACGTGAATGAAACTAAGTAATCGGTCTAATGCAAGAGAATTTATACGATAAACGCGGCGTTTCAGCCTCTAAATCTGATGTTCACAAGGCAATTTCCTCTATGAGCAAAGGATTGTTTCCCAAAGCTTTTTGTAAAATATTACCTGATTTTGCTGCAGGTGATCCTGATTGGTGCAATATCATGCACGCAGACACCGCTGGAACAAAAAGCGTGTTGGCCTATCTGTACTGGCGTGAAACTGGCGATTTATCCATTTGGAAGGATCTGGCAATTGATGCCTTGGTGATGAATTTGGATGATTTGGCATGCGTCGGCTGTACAGACAATATCATCATTTCGTCCACGATTGGAAGAAATAAGAAATTGATTTCAGGAGAAGTACTGGAAGCTTTGATCAGTGGCACACAAGAATTTTTAGATACCATGTCTGCTTTTGGCGTAAACGTACAACACAGTGGGGGAGAGACAGCCGATGTTGGAGATGTAGTGCGTACGCTTGACGTGGGTATTTCCGCATTTGCGCGCATCAAACGTTCGGATTTGATTGTCAACGATATACAAACAGGGGATGTGGTTGTGGGTTTTGCATCCTACGGTCAACCCAGTTACCTCAATAAGTACAACAGTGGTATTGGATGTAATGGCCTGACTTCCGCAAGACACGATGTTTTGTCCAAATATTACTTGGAGAATTTTCCTGAATCAGTAGATCCGAACCTATCACCAGAAGTTGTTTATTGTGGGCCGCATCGCTTGACCGATACGGTAAATTATTCTGGTCAGGATTATAAAGTTGGAGATCTGTTGCTTTCACCTACTTTGAGTTACCTGCCATTGTTGGCTGAAATCTTGCCAAAATACAAATCTCAGATCAATGGAATCATTCACAACAGTGGAGGCGGCTTGACCAAAGTATTGAAGTTCATTGGCAACAAAAGAGTAGTCAAGAATAACTTGATTGCTGTGCCTCCGGTTTTTGAATTGATTGGTTCCGTTACCGACGCCAATGAAATGGAGCAACATCAAGTGTTCAATATGGGCCAAAGGCTTGAGATATATATCAATACCGAGCATGCAGCGGAGATTATTGAAATTGCACAGAAATTTAACATTCATGCTCAAGTAATAGGTCATGTTGAAGATGCTCAACAAGCTGAAGTTCAAGTTATTACAAAAAATGGTTCTTATCTATACAGCTGAGCTGTTGCCTATGTAATTGAAAGGTGTTAAAGCGTTCAATTCCTGCTTAACTTGTGCCGAAACTGCTAATTGATCAATTAATAAGGCAAATGCCTTTTGATCCATTTTATGATGGTTTCTGGTAAAATCTTTTAATAATTCATAAGCATTTTCTTGCCCCTCTCTTCGCAGGATAGTTTGAATAGCTTCAGCAATTACCGCCCAATTATTGTTCAAATCCTCGTGTATACTTTGCTCATTTAAAAGTAATTTTCCCAATCCTTTTTCAATGCTGGATATGGCAATAAGGATATGAGCATAAGGCACGCCAATATTGCGCAGGACAGTGCTGTCCGTTAAATCACGCTGTAATCGGGAAATTGGCAACTTTTCAGCAAGATGAGAAAGAATGGCATTGGCCAATCCCAAATTTCCTTCGGCATTTTCAAAATCAATGGGATTGACTTTATGAGGCATGGCAGACGATCCAACTTCGCCTTCTTTGATCTTTTGCTTGAAATACTCCATCGAAACATATGTCCAGATATCCCGACAGAAATCTATAAATATGGTGTTGATACGCATCCATGCATGACATTGTGCAGCAAGGTGATCGTAAGGTTCTATTTGAGTTGTTATTTCGGTTCTCTCTAGCTTTAAAATGTCGTTTACAAAGCGATTTGCAAATTCAGACCAATTGGTATCTGGATAGGCCACAATATGTGCATTAAAATTGCCAGTAGCACCACCGAATTTAGCCCGGTTGGCAACTGATTTTAAAATCGCGAGTTGTCCGTTGAGCCTTGCTACAAAAACCTGAATTTCCTTGCCCAAGCTTGTTGGTGAGGCTGGTTGGCCATGCGTTCGGGCCAACATAGGAATATGGATCCATTGGAAAGCCAAATCATCCATTTGTTTGATGATGGAATCCAGGGCAGGGTAGAGTACATTTTGATGCGCCTCCATGATCATCAGAGGAAAAGCAGTGTTGTTAATGTCTTGAGAAGTCAATCCAAAATGTACAAAGGAATTCAGCTCGGATAAGCCATGAGAATCCATTGTTTCACGAATCAAGTATTCAACAGCTTTGACATCATGATTGGTTCTTGATTCAAGCGTTTTTACCCTTTCTATTGCAGAATCATCTAAGTCTAACAATTTGCCCATACAAGAGTCAAATTCTGCATTGTTTGGACTCCTATTCAATTGAAGCAGTAATTCTTTCAAATAAAGTACTTCCACCTTAACACGGTAACGAATAAGGGCAGATTCCGAAAAATAATCTTGGAGAACTTGAGTTTTTTGGCTGTAACGTCCGTCAATTGGGGAAATGGCGTTCAGCATAACTTTTTGGATTGATATTTTCAATAAAAGATTTAATTAATAAGGCGGAGGAACAGGGATTCGAACCCCGGATACGCTCACACGTATGGCGGTTTTCAAGACCGCTGCATTCAACCGCTCTGCCATTCCTCCTTTATTAATTAAGCGACGCAAAGGTAAGTAAAATCTATTTTAGAATCAAAAAAAAATTAATATTATGTATCCCTGTCATATTTGTTTTTGAATCAGAATCTGACAATTAAAGCGACAAGACCATAAAATCCGTAAGATTATCTTTTCGTTTGATGCTATAAATCAGGAAGTTATAATTGTTTTTAATATTATGATTTCTTTACTGCTGCAAATCGTTACAAAGCACTTAATTTTACGTCTCATTGACGATTTTGGTCCTGTAGTTCAATGGATAGAATAAAAGTTTCCTAAACTTTAGATTCAGGTTCGACTCCTGGCGGGACTACAATTAATACAACTAAAAATCTAAAAAATGTTAGAACAACTATTTCAACTGGTAAAAGAAAATGCTAGTGAAGCAATTATTCAGAACCCAGAAATTCCTAATGAACACAACAATGCTGCAATTGAGACAACGGCAACAGGAATTTTTGATGTTTTAAAAAGTCAGATCAGTATGGGAAATATCAAGGATGTTTTTCAAATGATTTCGCAAGGCGCCTCAACAGCAAACGGTTTGTCACCAAGTAATCCAATGATGGGCATGATAATGAATACTGTTGGACAGCAATTGATGAGTAAATTTGGTGTTAAAGGGGTAGCTGCAAACAGCATAGTCTCCTCATTAATACCTATTGTTCTGCAAAAATTTGCATCAAAAACCGCCGATCCTCAGGACAAAGGCTTTGATATGGATGATATGATGGGAATGCTATCAGGAGGCAAATTGGAAGGTATGGATTTTAACGGAATTCTTGGACAAGTATTGGGTGGTCAAAAGACTGCTGAAGTAGCGCCTAAACAAGATGATGGCTTTGGTTTGGATGATGTATTTGGAATGATGAAGGGACTAATAGCCAAGTAGTATTTTATTTTTGATAAAATAAAAAAGCCGGACTGAGTATTCAGTTCGGCTTTTCTATTTTAGACTTTTGGATATATCCTGTTATTGATTTCCTAGTTTGCTGTGGTTTCTGCCAAAGCCAAAGTACACCAACAAGCCTATTAACATCCATGCAAATGCAGTCAATAGGGTGAATTTGTCAAGGGCTAAAATCATGCCCAAGCAAATTACAATTCCTAGTATTGGAACCAAAGGAACCAATGGTGTTTTGAATGGCCTAATGTGTTCTGGCTCTACTTTTCGCATGATCAATACTCCGGCGCTTACCAAGGCAAATGCAAGTAAAGTTCCAAACGAGGTTAAATCCCCTGCTAAACTACCTGGAGCAAAAGCCGCAAATGCACCGACAAAAAAGAATAAGATCCAATTTGATTTGTGTGGCGTATGATACTTGTGATGAAGTTCAGAAAATACCTTCGGGATCAATCCATCTTTAGACATGGAATAAAAAACCCGAGATTGCCCCATAAGCATAACAAGTATAACCGAAGTAAACCCTGCTAATATAGCAACTGTTACTGCAACTGCAAGCCAATGATACCCAATCATATATTTTTCAATGGCAAAGGCTACAGAGGCTTCTTTTCCAGCAGTTTTGAACTCAGTCCAATTGGCAACACCTGTTAATACGTGCGCAAAAAGAATATAAAGTACTGTACAAACGGCTAGGGAGCCTAGAATGCCAATTGGCATATCCCTACTGGGATTTTTAGCTTCCTGTGCCGCAGTTGATACAGCATCAAAACCAATGAATGCGAAGAAAACTATAGCAGCACCTCCTAGTACACCGCCCCATCCCCATTTATTCCACGATTCATGACCTAGAGTTCCTTGGGGAATCATATATGGCTCATAGTTGGCTGGATTGATAAACTGCCATCCAATTACAATAAATACAAGAACGATCGAAACCTTGATAAATACAATTACAGCGTTAACTTTTGCGGACTCATGTGTGCCTCTAATCAATAATAAAGTAACAATAAGCAGTACTATTAAAGCTGGAGCGTTCATGATACCCGATTGTACGACACCAGATGCATTGGTGATGCTCTCTAATGGCGAATGGCACCATTCATAGGGGACTACCCCTCCAAGTAGTTTGTTAAAATACTCTGACCAAGCTATTGAAACAGTTGCTGCTCCCAAAGCATATTCCATTATGAGGGCCCATCCTATAATCCAAGCCACAAATTCGCCCATCGTAGCATAAGCATAGGTATATGCGCTACCAGCTATAGGAATCATTGCTGCAAATTCGGCGTAGCAAAGTCCTGCAAAGGCACAACCAATTGCAGCAACCAAAAAAGATAATGTAACTGCGGGACCTGCAGCTTCTGCTGATGCCGCGGCAGTTCTTACAAACAATCCGGCACCGATAATTGCACCAATACCAAGAGCAACTAGGGCACCTGCTCCAAGCGTTCTCTTTAAATTCTGTTCCCCACTCGACGCTTCCCTCAAAAGAGAGGCAAGGGATTTCTTTGCAAATAAATTAGACATTTTAATTGGTTAGTTGTTAAAAATAAAGCTTTAGACCTGCAAGATATTAAAATATTAGAATTAGAAAACTAATCAATCATTTGAAATTCAATTTTTATAATTTTGAAGCATGAAATAAAATAAAAAGGGCTGGAGAATTAACCCCAGCCCTTTCTTTAAAAAATGTTAAAGTAGTATTATAATACATTAACATGTTTGGTCAACGAACTTTTTAAGTTTGCTGCCTTGTTCTTGTGAATAGTATTCTTCTTTGCCAATCGATCAAGCATGCTTGCAACTCTTGGAAGAAATTTTTCTGCTTCAGTTTTATCAGTCAGTTCGCGTAGCGCTTTTATAGCCGTACGAGCTGTTTTCTTGAAAAAACGATTCGCAAGACGTTTTCTAGCGTCTTGTCTGATTCTCTTGATAGATGACTTATGATGTGCCATTGGTTTCTTTAAAATTTCGAAGCGCAAAGATAAGAGTTTTACTCTATTTATCCACTATATGTCAAATTATTTTTTATTTTGTTTATTTAAAATGAAACAACTAAGCTTTCTTTTGTTTGATTGAAGTCGCATCTTTGTGCCAGACAATAAGCCGTAGAACCATTTCAAGTCAAACAAATAATGAAAGATTATTCATACGTTTTTAATGCGCACCCTGAATTTGTTGATGCTTTGTACCAACAATTTATCAAGGATCCCAATTCTATTGAACAAGGATGGCGGATATTTTTTGATGGATTTGAGTTTGCAGGACGTTCAGGAGGTGCTCAGGTAGTTTCCCCGAATAATCCCAAAGAATCCTCAGTAGCAGGAATTATACATGGGTACAGAACCCGCGGCCACTTGCTTTCAGAGACGAATCCAATCAGAAAAAGAAAAGACAGACAACCAAATTTAAGTCTATCTGATTATAATTTGACAGAAGCTGATTTGAATGAACAGTTTGCCGCTGGGATTGAAATAGGTATGCCCAATGCTACTTTGGCTCAAATTATTCAAAGACTTGAACAAATATATTGTGGCCACATTGGATTTGAGTTTAAACACATCACTGACAGAATCAAAAGGAGATGGTTAAGAGATAAAATTGAAAAACGAACGCTTGATTCTTACCATTTTTCAATAGAAAAGAAAAAAAGAATTTTGTCAAAGCTTAATGGTGCAGTAGGGTTTGAAGCTTTTCTTCATAAAAAATATATAGGACAAAAGCGATTTTCAATTGAAGGCGCTGAAACAACTATTCCGGCTCTGGATGCAATTATTAATCTTGCTGCCGAATCCGGGGTGGAAGAAGTGGTTATGGGAATGGCGCACAGGGGAAGATTAAATGTGCTTGTAAATATTATGGGTAAAACCTATGATAATGTTTTCAATGAATTTGAAGGAACGGTAGTTCCTGATGAAATTTATGGTTCTGGTGACGTAAAATATCACTTGGGTTTTTCATCACAAGTTGAAGCCGCTAATGGCAAAACCATTCATCTGAAACTTGCTCCTAATCCTTCTCATCTGGAAGCTGTAGATCCTGTGGTTCTTGGATTTTCAAGAGCCAAAGCGGATATGTTGTATGGTAGTGATTATGATAAAATATTACCCATATTGATTCATGGTGATGCAGCAGTAGCCGGTCAGGGTATCATCTATGAAATAGCCCAGATGAGCCAGCTAAAGGGCTATTACGTAGGAGGAACAATCCATTTTGTTATCAATAACCAAATTGGTTTTACGACGGATTTTGATGATGCACGTACTTCCACTTACTCAACTGGAGTTGCACAGCTTATTCAAGCACCTGTATTTCACGTAAATGGAGATGATCCTGAAGCAGTAGTTTTTGCTGTTGAATTGGCTACAGAATACCGCCAAGAGTTCAATAGTGATGTGTTTATTGATATGGTTTGTTACCGTAGGCATGGGCATAATGAAGGTGATGACCCGCAATTTACACAACCAGAAATGTACAAACTTATAGCCAATCATGCCAATCCACGTGAATTATATGTAGCTCAATTGAATGCTAGCGGAGCTTTAGATAAGGAAGTGGCAGAAGAAATGGAAAAGTCTTTTTGGAATGAGTTGCAACAAAGATTGGATCTTGTAAAACAAAATGCCCTGCCATATCAGTACCAAGAACCTGAAATTTCATGGAGAAGCCTTTCTAAGGAAATTAAGGATCAATATTTTCAGACTTCTCCAAATACTGGAATAAAACCTGAAGTATTTAATGTGCTGGTTGATCATTTATTGAAAACCCCTCCTAATAGTTTCAACATTCTTCCCAAAGCCGCCAAACTTCTAAAATCAAAAATGGACCTGGTATCTAAAGATAAATTTGATTGGGCAATGGGTGAGCTGATGGCCTATGGTTCCATTTTATTGTCTGGTAAGAATGTTCGGATGAGTGGACAAGATATTAAAAGAGGAACTTTTTCACACCGACATGCTGTGTTTTTTGATACAGAAACAAATGAAGAATACAATCGATTGGATGGTATGAACGGCCATCAAGGTCAGTTTATGATCTACAATTCCTTATTATCTGAGTATGGTGTTCTTGGATTTGAGTATGGTTATGCCTTGTCTTCTCCTGATCATTTAGTGATTTGGGAGGCTCAGTTTGGTGATTTCTTCAATGGCGCTCAAACAATAGTTGATCAATTTATAACAACTGGTCGAAGCAAATGGCAACGAATGAATGGGATGGTTTTACTGCTTCCTCATGGATATGAAGGTCAAGGTCCCGAGCATTCAAGTGCCAGATTGGAACGTTGGCTACAAAACTGCTCTGAAAACAATATTTGCGTTGTCAACATAACAAGTCCTGCTAATTATTTTCATGTCATCCGCAGGCAACTTGAGTGGAATTTCAGAATTCCTTTGGTAGTTATGTCACCTAAATCTTTGCTAAGACATCCGTTATGTGTTTCATCAAAGCATGATTTTATGAGCTCCACCAAGTTTATGGAGGTAATTCCTGAAATTAACCTTACTGATCAGGTGCGTGTTAAAAAAGTGGTAATGTGTAGCGGCAAAGTCTATTATGATTTATTGGAATACCGCAATCAAAAAGATATTAAAAATATTGCAATTGTGAGATTGGAACAACTTTATCCTTTTCCAGAAGTTCAATTGAAATCTGTTTTGTCAGCATATAAGAATGCAGAGTTGGTCTGGGTGCAAGAGGAGCCAATCAATATGGGGGCAGCAAGCCATGTCAAATTGAATATTGGAAGCATCCTCAAGGGAATTGTTGCAAGAAGTGCCTCGGCATCCCCAGCAACTGGGTTTAAAAAGGTGCACGATCAGGAACAACTGGAAATTCTGGTTGAAGCCTTCGCTTAATGGGTTATTATTGGCTCAGTGAGGATGAATTAGGCTTTCCAGATCCCGAACTGGCCTTTTATGATGGTCTGCTAGCAGTAGGCGGTGATCTCAGCCCACAACGTCTTCTTTTGGCCTACAGCCAAGGTATTTTCCCTTGGTATAATGAATTGGAGCCAATTATGTGGTGGACACCTGATCCTAGATTGGTGCTTTATCCAGGTCAGCTTGTTGTATCAAAAACTTTGAGGCTTTTTATGAAGAAAAGCAGTTGGCAATTTAGGGTCAATTCGAATTTTATAAAAGTCATGCGTTCATGTCAGTCGGTCAAACGACAAAATCAAGAAGAGGGTAGCTGGATAAGCGAGGAAATAATTGAAGCATACAGTTTATTGCATAAAATGGGATACTGTCATTCATTTGAATGTTGGGAAGGAGATAAATTAATTGGTGGATTGTATGGTGTCTTGATAGGTAAGGTCTTTTATGGTGAGTCCATGTTTGCCTCCAAATCCAATAGCAGTAAATTTGCTTTCACCATGGCAGTAAGATTATTGAAAAACAATGGTATTGTAATGATTGACTGTCAACAAGATACACCACACTTGAGAAATTTTGGAGCTATAACCATTGATCGAACTGAATTTAATAAAGTGCTGAAATTCAATATATTAACAAATGGTTTTGAACCTACAGTTTTGTGTGAAATTGATTGAATTCTTGTATCGTCAGTTATAGCTGTTCCACAATTGTATTATTTAAAATATTGAGTCAAATCTATATACCAGCTTGTCAATATGATTTGAGTTTAATAAAACCAAAATTCTATCATCCACTATTTTAAATGTTAAAAGTTAGAATAAAATAGTATAAATTTGCAGCATGAATGGGGGATTAGCTCAGTTGGTAGAGCGCTTGCATGGCATGCAAGAGGTCATCGGTTCGAATCCGTTATCCTCCACATTATATGATAAACCATTGAAAGATTCACAAAATAAATTCAAAATTAAATTGAGTTTAATGTGTGGTTTGGTAAAATTAGCAAAATGAATTTTTTAGTCAGCTTTTTTAGAATGAAATGCCCAAGATGCAGGCAAGGCAATTTATTTTTATCACCCTTCAAGTTTACTGATCCAGTAGCAATGCCAGAGCAATGTGCAGTCTGTGGTCAGAAAACAATGCCAGAGCCAGGGTATTATTATGGAGCTATGTTTGTATCTTACGTCGTTACAGGGTTTCTGTATTTAGGACTTGCTTTTATTTTGCATTATATTCTAAAGCTGAGCCTGCCAATTACCTTTACTCTGATTATTCTTTTTACAATTCTTACCTATTTTCAGACACTTAGACTTTCAAGGTCTTTGTGGATACATTTGATGATCGATTACGATCCGAATGCTGGAATTAAATAGTGTTACTTGCGGTTGGCAATGAATACTACAATCTTCCATTCTTAATTTCATCAACCACAATTGGATCAAGCAAGGTTGAGGTGTCACCAATGTTGTTAAGTTCACCTTCAGCTATTTTACGAAGAATACGACGCATAATCTTACCACTTCGGGTTTTGGGAAGGCCGCTCACTAATTGGATTTTGTCAGGTTTAGCTATTGCTCCTATAATTCTAGAAACAGTCAGACTGATACCTTGACGAATGAGGTTAACATCATCTAATGAGCCAGTAAAGATTACAAAAGCATATATTCCTTGACCTTTTACATCATGAGGATATCCAACCACTGCACTTTCTATTACTCCAGTGTGCATATTGATTGCGTTCTCCACCTCTGCGGTACCTATTCTGTGACCACTTACATTTAAAACGTCATCAACTCGACCAGTAATCCGATAAAAACCATTATCATCCCTAAAAGAGCCATCGCCTGTAAAATATAGGTTTTTGTAGGTTGAAAAATAATTGATTCTACATCGCTCATGGTCCCCGTATGTTGTACGCAACATTCCTGGCCAAGGACGGGAAATACATAGATTGCCACTTACACCGTTTCCTATTATTTCATTTCCAATTTCATCTACAAGAATGGGTAATACACCAGGCAAGGGTAAGGTAGCAAATGATGGTTTTGATGGAGTAACACCGGCCATATTGGAAATCATTGTGCCACCTGTTTCAGTTTGCCACCAAGTATCTACGATAGGACACTTGTATTTACCAATGTTTTTATCGTACCAATGCCAAGCTTCCTCGTTAATGGGCTCACCAACTGTTCCCAGTATTTTAAGAGACGAAAGATCTTTGCCTTCTAAGGGCGCCTCGCCAAAACTCATCAAGCTGCGAATGGCCGTCGGAGCAGTATATAAAATATTCACTTTGTGTTTATCAACTATGTCCCAAAATCTCCCTGCATCAGGCCAAGTTGGAACGCCTTCAAAGATCAATGATGTTGCTCCAGCACTCAATGGGCCATAAATTATGTAAGAGTGACCAGTAATCCATCCTATATCAGCGGAACAGAAGTGGATCATTCCAGTCTGATATTGAAAGACATTGATAAAGGTATAATTGGTCCAAACCATATAGCCTCCGCATGTATGGACCACTCCCTTCGGTTTTCCTGTGCTGCCAGAGGTGTATAATATGAACAACATATCTTCTGCGTCCATTGGCACCGGATTTACTAACGGGTTACCCTGCGTTTCCACTTTTTTAATTTCATCCTCCCACCATACATCACGTCCCTTAATCATGGAGACCGGTATTCTAGTTCGAGTTAGGACAATAACGCGTTTGACTGAAGTCACTTGCATGAGTGCATCATCGATAACCGACTTAAGAGGAATATCTTTATTGCCACGGTACGCTCCATCAGCAGTAATAACTATTGAACATGATGCGTCATTGATCCGATCGGCTAATGATTGAGCACTAAAGCCTCCAAAAACTACTGAATGAACAGCTCCCAACCGCGCACAAGACAAAATTGCAATTGCCAATTCTGGTACCATTGGCATATAAATACAAACTCGATCACCTTTGTGTACACCATTGTTAATTAAGACATTGGCAAATTGATTTACTTTTAGATACAATTCTTTGTAGGTTAGAACTCTGTGGAATTCTTCAGGATCATTGGGTTCCCATACTAAAGCTGGAGTATCTGGTTGAGTTTCAACCCAGCGATCCAAGCAATTGTCAGTGATATTCATTTCGCCACCTTTGAACCACTCAATTTTAGGTTCCTTAAAGTTCCAATTCAGGACAGTATCAAAAGCTTTAGTCCAACGGAAATTTAAAGCGATTTGGCCCCAGAATTCAGATGGATTGTCGATACTCCTTTTATATTCTTTGTGATATTCTTCTAAACTTTTTATTTGGTAAGGTGGGTGAGACATTTAATTCTGTTTTGGTGGTGGTTCAAAAGTATGCTTATCATTCTAAGCTCTCAAGTAAAAATGCCGGGATAGTATATGAGTTTGTGTAATTTAGTCATACCATGCTTATTTTTCTCTCCAATAAATGTAGCTCAAGAAATATTGAACATGAATATTCATTTGTTTCATCTTTGGAGGTTGTTAAGCTTTTTCAACAGAAGAGTTGGTTAAGCAAAGAACCGAATTTATCTAAGCGCCAGGCAAAAGATTCTTTTCATTACATCCTTTGGTAATAATAATCAAAATAATAAAAAAAGTCCTTTTCTTCTCCCGCCTTAAGTTCTACTTCCCAAGTTACCAAATTGAGTTTGTTTTGATAAAAGCTTGTTGGCTTATTTTCTTTGATGATATATTTTATGTCACTATTATCCATGACCCCAAAAACCAGTCGGGATAGCTGAACTTTTACGTCTTGATTTTTAAAGTTTTTTAGTTTGACCTTAGCTTCTACTTTAAACATGTCATAAAAATTGTTATTCCACTTTTTATAATTTATTACACGTTCTTTTTCATGCTCAGCATGTGTTATTTGGATATCACTTGCTTTGGTCAAGATTATAGAACTGCTTCCTTTAGCGGGAGTGTATTTGAGTAGATCTTGGCTCAAGGGTACAACTCCATTTTCTGTCTGCTTGGTAACCAAAACTGGCCCACTTGTGAAAGGGTTAGTTGTTTGATTCTTGAAACGGATGGAGTGAGTAACTTCATTGATGACTTTCTGGTCTTGCTGAAAATCTGAGAAATAAAAATACCTTTCTTTATTTGGCGGTAATGCGCATTCATATAGGTGGTCATAATCAATTGTCTCATTAAATAATTGAAAGTGTGCTCTGGCATTTTTATTGAGTGAAACATTTTTGACCGAATAAAAATATAAATCTTCTTCATTTTCTGCTTTAGACTTGTTGTCCAAACTGAGTTCTGGTTCTTCGGCATCAGGGCCGGGATCAGCATTTATACCACTTTGTACTATTGAATTACTGAATATTTGACTTTGACTTGACAGCAAAGACTCATTGTTTTTTTTATTTTCAATATTCAAGAAATTTACTAAACCAGTCAAATTATCTGAGAATTTAAAATTGGGAACTCCAACTACAAAATTAATATCTGCATTCAGGATGTTCGAAGCTTTATTGACTACTTCGGCTCTTAATTGGAGCTTGGCCTTTCCATCAGCCATAAGTTCGAGATTATAAAATGGAGTCCAACTCAAGCCTTGTTGTAAATACATCATGTCCAGATCTTGAACTGCTGATTCGTCATTGAATTTGATTTTTAATCCATTTTCCTGTTTTTGTTGTTTTCTAATATATTCATATTTCATGTTATTGATAACTACCAATTTCTTTATTGTTTCAATAGGAATACATGAGGTACTGCCATCTTTTAACTTTAGCATTACAATGTGAGGTACAGCAACCAGCAATATTTTTCTGTTCATCGTTATGGAGTCAAATTGCTCCTTATCGGAATTCAATGAGATGACATCGTCAATATTTCCTTCAATGTTCTCAGTTGTGGTAATTTTTACATCCTTGCCTTTGTTGGCTAACAATAATTCACCAATTGTCAATGCATTAGTCTTTTGGTAACTGATCACTGTATCACTTGTTGCCATTATTTCTTTTATTTTGCCTCGACTGTTACTGATCCAATAAGTGCCGAATAATGCTTTTGGTATTTCTTTTTCAGGGATGGTAAAAACTCCTTTGATGGGCTTAACAGTACCTTTGGATTGAACAAATGAACTTCCATCTTTAAAGATGCTAATCTTATTTGTCTTAAAATTATCTTGTCCCAAACAAATAGAAGCAACCAACACGCCAACAGTCATCAATATGATCCTCATAAATCTAATTTGTACTCATTTAGACTGTGATATTAGCAATTTCTTTTAAATAGGCAGCCAATTTTTTTGATAAAATTCATTTTTGTTGACTTTGATAAGCCATAATGTCTTTGAAAATCAATTCTTTTGAGGAAATTATTTTCTTGAAATAATTAAAAGGTCCCAAGTTTAAGTATGTAATTCCATTCAAATTCTGTGACTGGTTGAACACTTAAACGGGTGTTATTTACCAAGACCATATCTTTTAATTCTGGCATAGCCTTTATGTCACTGAGCGAAATAGGAGTTTTGAACTTCATTAGTGGTTTGACATTTACGGTGCTCCATCTGCCAGGGTGATCTGTGCAACTTGGATCATCAAAAGCTTCTTCGACAATCTCGCCAGTACCAACAATACACAAACCTTCGTTGCTGTGATAAAAAAAGAATTGATCACCCCAACGCATGCTTCTGAGATAATTTCTAGCTTGATAATTGCGAACACCTTCCCAACTTTCTACTTCGTTTTCAACCAGATTGTCCCATGAGAAAACAAATGGCTCTGATTTGAGCAACCAATAATGCATTGTGCTTACTGAATCTTTATTTTACGTGAATATACCCTTCCACCAGTTTGTAATTGATAAACGTAATTGCCAGGTTGTATCAAATATGCTCCAGGGTTGAAGTTGAAAATAAAGCTACCTGACTCACTAAATCCATCGTAGAATGTTCTGACCAAAGAGCCAGCTTGGTTCATTAGAAGGATTTTGGTTGGACCTTTTGCCGTGATTGAGTATTTTATATCGATTCCTCCATTGATGCCAGGATTATGCCCAAGAAGTGCATCATCACCATTTAATCCTGTATTTGGGGAACTTGGTGGTAATATTCCAGTTTTCTTTTGAATCGCATTTCCCAACACGAATTCTGTAGTGCTAGATGGTACGCACAGCCAATCTTGTAATACTGTTGCATAAACCGATCTGAAGTCAACATTGAATAATGGATCGCCATATTGATCAACGTTTACCAAATCAGGAGGTGTTCCAACAAAGCCATTTCCTTGAAGGCCTTCGCCAAACATAAGTACAGGAGCGGCAGTACCATGGTCTGTTCCTTCACTTCCGTTTTCAAAAATTGTTCTTCCAAATTCAGAAAAGGTCATTGCAAGAACATTTGGCCCTAGCCCAGCCTCTGAAATATCTTCAAAGAATGCTTTTACACATTTTGATAATTGAGTTACTAGTCGAGGATGATCATTCAGTTGGTTTGCATGTGTATCAAAACCACCGATGCTAACCATATACACTTTGGTTCCCAATTTGCCTTTAATCAACCTGGCGATTATGCTCATCTGTTCGGCCAAATAGCTGTCTTCGGGATATTGAAACTTATTGCGCCCAGTAGTATAGGCTTCTTTTATTGATTCACTATATCTATATGCACTGTTGGCAACCGTGCGCATGAAAGAAAGTTCTTTTTCATGTTCTGAATTGTCAGCTGGAGTTGGGTTATAGAGCTGACCAGTAGAGGCAATTTGATAAAATTCTGTTGGGTTGCTTACTGATAACGCCATAGCACCTTGGCTTCCGCGGAACAAAAGATTGGTTTGCACGCCTATTTCCAGAGCGGGCGGAACTGTAGGTGGCGCGTTCTGAAAGGCCTCATAATTAGACTCAATCATTCTACCAATCCAACCAGAGTTAACCACAGTCTCTGAGTCAGAACTTGAAGCCCATATATCGGATGATCTGAAGTGCGAATAATTTTGTTCAGGATATCCTACGTTATGCACTACTTTCATTTTGCCGTCTCCCCACATACTTTCCAAATCGGTCATTGTCTTGGGCATTCCAAAACTGTTGCTCAGTTTCCAGCAATTGGCTGGAGTTACAGCAATATTGGGCCGAATATTGTAATACTCATCATTTGTAATTGGAACTACGGTGTTTAATCCATCATTTCCTCCATCTAAGCGTATGAGAACCAAGATTCTATCACCACAATCAGAGGTTAACATACTCATCATTTCGGCAGTAGGGTTCAATATATTGATACCTGTTGCTCCTAACATCACAGATCCAACAGCGAAAAGTCCAGAGTTTTTCATGAAATTCCTTCGACTGCTTTCTTGGTGTTCACGCGTGTGCAAGGCTCCATGGTCTATTTTAGATCCCATTCTTTCTTGGACCTTCTTATGCATTTTGTCGTGATTATGATCGTGACTCATTGTATCTTTTTTTAGCGAATGAAGGAAATAGATTTAGGTCAATTGAAATTCAGGTAACCTGGTTAAATAGAACAAAAGATTCCTGATCTGATAGGGTGCTTCGTTCCAATAAATATTCCAAGAACCATCGTCAAAATAGTTTTGTGGAATTCCTGCCTTAAAATATTGTACTGCAACATCTATATGCTCAGGACGCAGATCTGAATTCAAAAAATGCTTTGCGATCCCTTGAGTGATTAGCAATGGATCGGTTGTGCTGGTACTTAAAGCAATTGCTAGGTTTCTATATTGTTCATTGAATGCTTCATCGGACAAGGTGTAAATCACCGAACCCGAAAAATTCCATCGAGCCGCCAAAGTACTTTCATTGATCCAAGCATGATACCCAGGCCAACCAGCGACATTTGGAGGATCCAACAATGCTTGACCAAGTTCATATGCCATGTAGAAGTAATAATTAATATAATCTTCCTGTATAACACTGCTGTTGGTAAATCCTAAATAGCGCGCGGTACTGGTGATTTGAGATAATGGTGATTTAATAGCGGCGTTGATAAATCGTTGCTCAAAAAAATGTTCACTTTTAAACAACTTTCTCAGTACTGGAGCCAATTCAAAATTCGTTCCTTTTAGAATATCCGCCAAACCGTTGACAACTGTTTCATTGGGAGTTTGATATAAAAAGAATTTGTACAATTTGGTGCAAATGTACTTGGCAATCAAATCAGCCTTTTCGGTAAAGATTAAATCATGTAAGGTATCAAAAGTATAATTGGCTGTTTTACCAAAAATTGTTTTGGGCTTATTGTCAAAATAATCAATGTCAAAATATGGATTAAGACACTCATATTGTGAAACCCTCCAACCAGTCAAAGCTCTTGCCACTTCTGGAACATCAAATTGCGTATAACCATTGCCTTCGCCTAACGTAAAAAGTTCTAATAATTCTCGTGCGTAGTTTTCGTTGGGTTCGTCAGCAATATTTTGATTGCCGTTGAGGTAAACCAACATTGCACTATTTTTACTAATTTCTTTGGTGAATGTCCTAAAATTCCCAATGCAATTCTTATTGAGCAATTCATAATAATCCCAGAGGTACCTGTTGCAACCATACACATTTTGAGAGGTTACGAAGTGATTAGACCAAAATAAAGCAAGTTTTGCCTTGGGTTTACCGTTGATCATGTCTTTTATCCAATCCCTTCTTAAGCTTATAGAATGTTGATATTGGGAATCAGGATCTGTTTGATAGTCTTCTGCTGTATATTCTGCCCAAAATGGCTTGGCAGGTATGGGATCCGCAATGATAGCATTGACCAACTGGTCAACCAATTGGGATGGAGTTTTTGTCAAACCAGCTTGGACCTCGGAAAGGGAAGCACCAAAACCTATCCTTTGATACAAATGCTGTACTTTTTGAGCGTTCCAAGGTTTACTTGTTGATGGTACAAAAGGATCCAAAGCAGCCATAAAAGTTGAGTTTTGGTCGTTACAAATGAATAACACTTATTAAGTTACAAATATAGTGGACTTGAGTAATAAATTATTTTATTTAAATAAATAATATTTCAATACGATCAACTATATTTGATGAATGAATTGACTTAATTTTTTTTGTGAATATCAGCTATAAAAATACACAAGTATTTTGTTTCTTCAAAATAATCATCGTATCTTTTCTCAAAATTAACATTGGCTGTTTATGAAATATTCTTTTTTCTCATTTCTAGCAATTTCTTTGTTTGGTTTTTATAGTGTTAAGCTAGATTCCCAAACGATTTTGTACGAAGAAAATTTCAACAATTGTACTTTGCCACAAGGGTGGAATAGTGACATTGTTTTTGGCCAAGATGGATGGAAATTTGGCACCTTAGCTTCAAATGGTGCTGCTAACCCACCAACAATGGATGGTAGCTGTTTCCTTTATTTCGATGATGATATATTGGGAGAAAATGCACCAAATTCCAGAGCTAGTATTACTACTGGCGCTTTTGATCTATCAAATACAGCTATAGTTTATCTGGCATTTGATTTGGTTTTTAGAAAATCTTCGCAGGATGAAATATTAGATGTCTACATTAAGAATGACAACCGAATTGAACTCGTAGCTTCATACAATCAAGGAGTTGGAGAACAGCCAAACCAGTTTCAAACAGTTTACGTAGATATTTCAAAATTCAGAGGAAAAAATTCCCAAATTATTTTTGAATACGATGACGGCCAAGAGTGGAATTGGTGGGTTGGCATTGACAATTTAAAGCTTATCGGGGCAGGTACTATCAATGATATTTGCGACCAAGCAATAGCCATTGACATCAATCAACCTTGTTTGGGATTGGATAATAGTATTTCCCAGTACATACCAGAAAATATTTCCAGTTGTGCACCAAATTCTATACGCCCGTTATACTACAAGTTTACTGCAGCGTCTGACCAAAACATCGACATCGTTACAAATTCTAGATTCAATGATAACATATCAGTCTATACAGGTGTTTGTGGAAATTTAACTCAAGTTTCCTGCACGAATTATGATGAACATGGGTTTCAGGGTGAAAGACTTCGCTTATCAGCTGCTGCCAACACCACTTATTACATTATTGAGAGCGGGGTCCATGATCGTTATGGAAAATCTTCTGGGCAAGCTTGCATCAAGTTGGAGCCTACAGCTCAAATTATTTCTCCTCCTTTGAACGACAATTGTTTGAATTCTATCAATATTCCAAACAATCAGCCTTGCGTAACAGGAACTGTTGTCGGCGCCGATGCCCAATCTTTGATTTTAGCTCAAAACAAGCTTGCAAGATCTGATGTCTGGTACGATTTCACGCCGGATGTTAGCGGAAAATTCCAATTTGCCTCCAATGCTGACTTTGCTGACAACTTGGTTTTGTATTCTGGAGCTTGCAACAACTTGTCTTTAGAAGCAATTGACGTATATGGTCAAACAATGAATACCAGCAATTTGACAGCTGGTCAAAAATATTTTGTCAGAGTTTTGGGTGGTTTTGCTACTGTAGAAGGTAGCTTGTGTATCACTGCCTCTAATCTTGATGGTGTAATTCCCAACAATACTATTTGCACTACAGCACAGTCGGTTTCACTAGGCACAGATTGTATCGCGGGCAGCAATTTGAGTAGTAATATTCAGGGGCCAAGACCTAGTTGTGTTGCAAACATTAAATCTAGCGTTTGGTACAAATTTGTTAGTCCTGCTTCAGGTAAAATAAAACTCTCTACAGGGGCAGATTTCTATCATGTTATATCTATTTACAAAGGAACTTGTACAAGCTTGGAAGAAATATTTTGTAGCAAGAACCCCCAAAAATGTACTGGATATTTAGATGTAATTGGTTTAAATCCTAATCAAGGTTATTTTATTCAGATTGCCTCAACTGAAGGTTCATTTGGATACACGTATGGTAATTATTGTCTTGAAATATTGGATGGCAATGATCCGACAGAATACAATCCAATGGAGTTGGCTGTTGGTTTTGAATGTTTGGGCGATGGTTTTGGCAAGATGAGTTACACTGTTGCAGGAGGCGAGGGCAGTTATACGATTGTTGGAAATGAAGAAGATCAAATCCTTCAAACTGGTCAAATTTATGGAATTGTCGTAAAAGATGCCATTGGATGTGAAGTATCCTATTTCAATCAAGTTGATTGTGGGCCTATCACCTGTGATCTAGCAGCTCAAGCATATGGACAAGATATTCAGTGTTCTGGATTGACAAATGGTGCAGCAGGGGTAAGTTTCTTTGGCGAGTATGGAAATGTAACTTACCAATGGTCTAATGGCTCAACGGTTAAAGATATTTCGGATTTAACTGCTGGCTTTTACACTGTTACTATTACCGACGATAAGGCTTGTACCTCTATGGCTACGATAGAAATCAAAACTCCTGATCCTATAGTTATAACTCTTGTTGAAGTAAAGCCCCAATTCAATCAGGGCACTCCTGATGGCGAAATTAAGGTTTCAATTCAAGGCGGTTTTATGCCCTATTCCTTTCAATGGTTGAAAGACGGGATCCCTTTCAGCACCGATACTGTGCTTATTAATCTTGCCTTCGGCTTTTATAGTCTCATTATTACAGATGCTAATGGTTGTTCTCAAACTATAAATGATATTGTGGTTGATCAATTTACCAACACGGTATCCCTCAATGATAATGATTGGACTGTTTATCCAATCCCTGCCAATCAAATACTCAATTTGAACTTTACCAAAGTAAGTTTAGGATCCGTAAAAACAGTGATCCGAGACGCCACAGGTAGGGTAGTAAATAAACTTGAATCTGAATATTCAAGTCAAAACATCACGCTTTCAGTTCAAAGCCTTCCATCAGGTTGGTACACAATTGAAGTCATTACCTCTGATTGGGTGGGAATTAAGAAAGTGATGATTCAGCATTAATTCTTGATTGCTTTTAGGGTCAGTTAAAGTAGATCCAGCAATTTTATGAATTAATATCATCTACTTTGGTTTCTGAATGCCACTGATTTTGGTATTTTTGCACAAAAATTACTGAGATGCGGGTTCATAAATTTGGTGGTTCTTCAATCAAGGATGCGGCTAGCATGAAAAATGTCGTGGATATTTTAACGGACTATGGGAATCCACCTGCAGTTGTTGTTGTCTCTGCAATAGGTAAGACAACAAATTTATTGGAATTGGTGGTCAGTAATTATTTCAAGAAAACAGGTGAGGCAGGTCACTACTTTGATACTTTCAAATCCAACCATACTACTTTAATAACTGAATTATTAGGGGAGGCTCATTCTGTACTTAAGACCGTCAATGATTTATTCGTTGAAATAGATTGGATTCTGGAGGAGGATCCCAAAGACAGTTTTGATTATGTTTATGATCAAATAGTAAGTATCGGAGAATTGGTCAGTTCCAGGATTATGCATGCTTACATGAATCACAGGGGGTTGACTACTGAATGGGTAGATGCAAGAGATATTATCAGAACGGATGAAACCTACAGAGAATCGCGTATCAACTGGGAAAAAACGGTTCCGGCAGTTAAAAAGGCTATAAGCTTGGCACATCAAAACCATGATTATGTCATTACTCAAGGTTTTATTGGAGGGACTGATGACAACAATACTACTACATTGGGTAGAGAAGGCTCAGATTACAGTGCAGCTATATTGTGCTTTTGTTTGGATGCTGAGTCTCAAACCATCTGGAAGGACGTACCAGGAGTCTTGAATGCTGACCCACGCAGGTTTGAGAATGCTATATTGTTAGAGAGGCTTTCATATAGAGAAGCTATTGAAATGACTTATTACGGAGCTTCAGTAATTCACCCAAAAACCATCCAGCCACTTCAAAGAAAAAATATTCCTTTATTGGTTCGTTCTTTTTTGAATCCAGGTATTATTGGAACTACCATATCAGGTGATTTTGACGCAAAATATCCGCCTATGGTCATGGTAGAAGAAGATCAAACCTTACTTTATATTACTCCCAATGATTATTCATTTATAGTTGAACACCATTTGGGTTTTTTATTCAATCTATTTGCTAGTCACCGTATTTTCGTTAACATGATGCAGAACACTGCTTTGAGTTTTGTGGCTTGTGTTCCTAATGATGTTGATCGTTTGAAAGGCGCAATAGAAGCGCTGGCTAAGGATTATATTATCACAAAGGACGAAGGACTTCAGCTGATCACCGTTCGACATTTTGATGAAACTACACTTCATGAATTGAAAGAAGGCAGAACAGTAATTATTGAAGAACGATTGAGCAATACTGTTCAGATGGTTACCAAGCAGTTTCCTAAGTTGAAAGAAAAATAGCTAAATAAAATGGATGTGAAATAAATACAGACTCTTATTGGTTAAATTTAAGAAACAATTTGAAATTTTAGAACTACTGCATATCTTTGTAAGGTTAAATTTATTGACCCATATAGTTTTAATTGGATTCGATTTAATGTGCCAATAATTTTAAGACGGTACTGTTTAGAGGAAGGGATTAGATTAGCATATCCAGCCTTCCATTGTGTTGAAAGATTTTTTAACCTGATCAGAGTTGATGTCAGTTTTTGACGAAGGCTGTGATTAATAAACCATAACCGCTATGACTAAGAAAGTTTTTCGGACCATTATGCATGATTTCATCCCAGATTTGGCACTTATTCAGTACAATGCAAATGGGGTTGGGTCGACTTCTCCAAATTAAATTTTATATTGTGCTATTATTTAGTGCATTTTCTGCTCTTAAAACTTCTCAGGTTTTTAATCTATTTCAAAACAATAGTTTTGAAGACGTTGTCAATTGTGGCGGTGTTCAATCCAATTGCAACTGTTACCCCAGCCCATTTTTTAATGGATGTTTAGGGAATCAATGGAGGAATCGGATGGGTAGTTCAGCTGTTACATCCAAGTGGGTAGACAAAGGACCAATAGCATTTTCAGGCAGCAACTATGCTCAAACCAGGTTCAGAACTTTACCAACAGGTCAAGGCTGTGGTAATATGGAGTCTTTTTATTATGATTTATCACAAACTTTATGCTCAAAGCTATCAATAGGTCAAGCTTATAAATTAGAACTTGCCACCAATGGCTATAGGCTCTCACAAGCGCCAATGGTATTGAATCTAATCATAAGAGGTGCCAATGGAATGATCAACGCCGAAGATTCAGACAATGATTGTATAGGCAATGCTGGGACAAGTTCCCAAAACATAGCATTTTTTGAGAATATTCCATTCAACAAGTGGCAGATATTCAGTTCAACTTTTACCCCTTTTATCGAGTTGACACAAATAGCCTTTGAGCCATATTTGCAAACACTATCTGGAGGTACATTTGCTGATGCATTAATTGACGCAGTTTACTTGACTTGTGAATCAATGGCCCAAACCAATGTTACCACGAGCGTAAATGGGGAGGAAGTTACGTTTGTGTTGAACAAAATTGGAGGACCTGCTGATGTTAGCATCTCATCAGGTAATGTTGAATGGACTTTTGCCGATGGTTCTAAATTGACTGGAAATCCAGTAACAAAAGTTTTCGTTAATGGTGCATCCCAAAGTTTGAGCTATTGGTTTAAAGATAATAGATGTTGCACTGGAAAAGGAACTGCTTCTTTTGATCCACCAAGTTGTAATTGCGTCGGAGCCCCACTTGTTATCAATACAAATACTAATTGGACAACCAATCAATCACCAACAGGTAATGTAATTATTGAAAATGGTGCAAAGCTCAACATACAGGGTGGATCATCAAATGTTCAAGTCCTGATGAAGCCAAAATGTAAAATAATTGTAAGAACAGGTAGTTTGTTAAATACACTTTTAACAACGATTGATGTTGACAATTCAGAATGCCCCGTTGGATTATGGGGCGGTATCGAAGTTGAGGGAGCTGGAATAGATGTGCCACATCCTAGCACTTCAAATGTTATTCAGGGCAGCTATCCAAGCAGTTTAAGTAGTCATGGGACAGTCTTTATTGATGAAGCAAGTATACTGAAAAGAGCAGAGCATGCAATCAATTCTGATAATTCCTCAAATACCAAATGTGGCGGAATAATTGTAACCAGAGGGGCTGAACTAAGAGACAATCTCAAAGGAATTACTATTGGTAGATCTAACGTACCTGACAACGCATCGCAAATAATAGGTGGTTGGATTTTCGGAGGAACTATCACTCTACCAAATAATTATTTGTCATCCAAGTATTTGTTTGGCGTACGAATTGATCGCGCTTATGGGGTGGCTATTTTGGGTACTGATTTTACAAGGCTGAAATTCGGAATTGACAATTCTTTTGGATCCTTGAATGTAGATGGCAGTGACTTCCTTAATTGCGGCACAGGAGTTTATTCGAGACAAGTATTTGTAAAACCTAATCAATCAATAAAACTAGGGACAACAAATGCCAACACCTTTAATACTTGTATAATAGGTGCTGATATTTATGGATCTTACAATGCAGTTGTGGCAAATTCTAGCTTTACCAATACCATTTATGGAGTTACCAATAGGGGTCTAGGAGGATACATAACACATGGCAACGTATTCAATGGCAATGCTTTTTTTTCTAATGGACTTTATTGGGAATCAACTGGAGAAACTTACCCTGTGCAGTCGTACTGCAATCAATACAATAACAATTACTCTGCAGCAATAAATGTCTACAAGAACAATACTAATGGTGTTTTTGATTTTGACCAGTTCAATTATAACGGTTCTTCAAATGACGCTATCGATTTTAAGGTTTTTGGAACAACACAAACAAAAGGCATTGTTAGCAGCCAATGGGGAATAGTTTATAAATCCGCTCTTAATCTATTCAGTCCTTTAACTAGGGATTTTGTTATCCCATTTAGTGGAACCGC
>Ga0105044_10000943_pt1 | contig 37642 bp, 31 predicted proteins | sample MAT01_FD_78092 | JGI IMG/M metagenome (GOLD analysis project Ga0105044, IMG submission 78092) | Freshwater microbial communities from Lake Fryxell liftoff mats and glacier meltwater in Antarctica - MAT-01 | ecosystem: Environmental > Aquatic > Freshwater > Ice > Liftoff microbial mat | place...
CACTGCAGGCTGCCCAGCCAGCGGAGCAGCAAGTAGCGCCGCCGTGGCGACAAGGGCGGCGATAAGGGTAGCACGGATTAATATCATCATGGTTGGCGGCATATCGCCAATTGGCTGGCGATGCGAGCGGACAAATTTGACGGATACGGCCGTCCAAGTTAGGCGCGGCGGCCTGTTCAGGAGCATAGTGCCATGCGTCAGCGTTAACGCACACACGCCAATTAATTTGCGGACCCTGCACCACCATTCGTGGCTGAGGGACGCTTGTCTGAACGAAAGAATATTTATGATGAATCTTGCGAATCGGCGCGCCCTGATCACGGGCGGCGCGCGCGGTATCGGTGCGGCAATCGCCCGCAGCTTTGCTGACGCGGGCGCCCACGTCATCCTTGCCGACATCGACGAAGCTGCCGGCGCTTCCACCGCAGCGCAAATCGGTGCACAATTCGTGCCGCTCGATGTTGGCGACGAGGGCGCATGGACGGCGTTCGCCGTGCAACACCCCGCCATCGACATCGTGGTCAACAATGCTGGCATATCCGGATTTGAAAACAGCCCCGGTCCGCATGACCCGGAACATGCCAGTCTGGCGGAGTGGCACAAGGTTCACCGGGTGAACCTTGATGGCACCTTCCTGGGCTGTCGTTATGCCATTGCGGCGATGCGCGCGGCGGCGGGTCCTGATAAACTGGTCAGCGGATCGATCATCAACATCGGGTCGCGTTCGGGTGTGGTCGGCATCCCCGGCGCGGCGGCCTATGCCAGCAGCAAGGCAGGCATTCGCAACCATACGAAGTCAGTGGCACTGTGGTGCGCGCAGCAGGGCCTGGCCATCCGCTGCAACGTCATCCAGCCCGCAGCCATCCTGACCCCGATGTGGGAAGCGCTGATCGGCGACGGACCTGACCGTGATGCGCGTATGGCAGCGATGGTCACTGACACGCCGCTGAAACGGTTCGGAACCGTCGAGGAGGTGGCCGCCGCCGCGCTTTATCTGGCAAGCGACGCCAGCGCCTATATGACCGGCGCAGAGCTCACGCTCGATGGCGGGCTGCTGGCGGGCAGCGCAGCCAGCCCTGGCGGCTGATCACGAAAAAGGGCCTCGCGATTGCTCGCGAGGCCCTTTTCATTTCGGCACTATGGCTTAATCGGCTTTCAGAAAGCCGGGCAGATGGCCTTCGTCGACCGGGCCGTCGTCGCGGCGCGGGGCGCGTTCGGGACGGTCGCTGCGCTCGCCGCCACCATCACGGCGCGGGCCGCGATCGCGGTCACGACCGCCACCGCCGCCGCCACCACCACCGCCACCACGGGGACCACGATCACCACGGTCGCCACCTTCACGGCGGGGTCCGCGATCTTCGCGGGGCTCGCGCGGCGGGCGGGTGTCTTCCAGCTCTTCGCCGGTTTCCTGATCGACAACGCGCATCGACAGGCGGACCTTGCCGCGCTGGTCGATTTCGAGCACCTTGACCTTGACTTCCTGACCCTCGGTCAGGACGTCGCTGACTTTCTCGGTGCGCTCGCTGCGGATTTCGGAGACATGGACGAGACCGTCCTTGCCCCCCATAAAGTTCACGAATGCGCCGAAATCAACCATGTTGACGACTTTGCCGTTATAAACTTTACCAACTTCCGCTTCCTCGACGATGCCCAGAATCCACTGACGGGCAGCCTCGATCTGTGCTGCGTCGGACGAGCTGATCTTGATCGTGCCTTCGTCGTCGATATCGACTTTGGCGCCGGTGGTGGCGACGATCTCGCGGATCACCTTGCCGCCGGTGCCGATGATGTCGCGGATCTTCGCCTTGTCGATGCTCATCGTTTCGATGCGCGGTGCGTGGGCCGACAACACACTGCGGGTTTCGTTCAGCGCTTTGGCCATTTCACCCAGAATATGGGTGCGGCCTTCCTTGGCCTGCGCCAGCGCTTTTTCAAAGATTTCCTGCGTGATGCCGGCAATCTTGATGTCCATCTGCATCGTCGTGATGCCCTTGGACGTGCCCGCAACCTTGAAATCCATATCGCCAAGATGGTCTTCGTCACCCAAAATGTCGGACAGGATCGCGAAATCCTTGCCTTCCAGAATCAGGCCCATGGCGATGCCCGACACGGGGCGCGTGATCGGCACACCGGCATCCATCATCGCCAGCGAACCGCCGCACACCGACGCCATCGACGACGAACCATTGCTCTCGGTAATGTCGCTAGTCAGGCGGATGGTGTAAGGAAAATCTTCCTTTTTCGGCAGCACTGCGTGAAGCGCGCGCCAGGCGAGCTTGCCATGGCCGATGTCACGCCGCGACGGCGCACCAAACCGACCGACTTCACCGACCGAATAGGGGGGGAAGTTATAGTGCAGCATGAAATGCTCGTAACGCAGCCCGGTCAGGCCATCGATCATCTGCTCCGATTCCTTGGTGCCCAAGGTGCAGGTGGCGATGGTCTGGGTTTCGCCGCGCGTGAACAGGGCCGAACCGTGCGAGCGCGGCAGGAAGTGTGTTTCGGCAAGAATCGGGCGAATCTGCGTCGTGGTACGGCCGTCGATACGCTTACCGGTCTTCAATATGTCACCGCGGACAATTTCGGCTTCCAGCTTCTTGGTGAGTTTGAGGCCGACCATAACCGATTGTGCATCGATGCCGTCGGCAATGAACATCGCCTTGGCCTTTGCCCGCGCTTCGTTAAGCGCGTTTGAGCGGGCCGATTTATCGGTCAGCTTATAAGCGGCGACAATATCCTTGCCGACCAGCTTCTTGATCTTGTCCTTAAGCGCAGCATTGTCGTTTGACGAAGCCACATCCCATGGATCCTTGGCGGCCTGTTCGGCGAGCTTGATGATCGCTTTGACGACTTCGCGGCAGGCGTCATGCGCAAACATGACGGCACCCAGCATGATGTCTTCCGGCAGCTCATTGGCTTCGGATTCGACCATCATCACGGCGTCGTGCGTTGCCGCAACCACCAGGTCAAGGTCACCAGCAGCAACCTGTTCGTCGGTGGGGTTGAGGATATATTCGCCATCGACATACCCGACGCGCGCTGCGCCGATCGGGCCCATGAAGGGGACACCCGAAATGGTCATTGCGGCCGACGCGGCGACCAGGGCCAAAATGTCAGGCTCGTTAATGCCATCATAGCTCAGAACCTGAGCGATTGTGTTGATTTCATTATAGAAACCATCGGGAAACAGTGGGCGAAGGGGGCGGTCAATCAGGCGGGAAACCAGCGTTTCCTTTTCCGTCGCACCGCGTTCACGCTTGAAAAAGCCGCCCGGAATGCGTCCGGCCGACGAATATTTTTCCTGATAGTGAACGGTTAGCGGGAAAAAATCCTGCCCGTCCTTCACCGATTTCGCGGCAGTGACAGCGCACAGCACCACGGTTTCGCCCAGCGTCGCGATGACCGCGCCATCGGCCTGACGGGCAACCTTACCCGTTTCGAGGGTCAGCGTTTCACCGCCCCACTCGATCGATACAGTCTTTACGTTAAACATCATTTTTCCTTTGCCCGCCGGGCCCAATGCCGGGCGGGGCCTCTGCTTTCCGGGCAAACCGGCCCGGTGCGGTGCGGGCCTTCATCTTGCCCGATGGCCGCCCCGCCGAATGCGGGGTCGCCCCATGCAAAAAGCGGCCCGAAAAGGGGCCGCTTTCGCGTGATTATTTGCGCAAACCAAGCTTACCAATCAGGTCGGTGTAGCGCGCCTCGTCCTTCTTTTTCAGATAGTCGAGCAGCGAACGCCGCTTATTGACCATCATCAGCAGTCCGCGGCGGCTGTGGTTGTCCTTGTGGTGGCCCTTGAAGTGACCGGACAGGTTGTTGATGCGGTCCGTCAGGATCGCGACCTGCACCTCGGGCGAACCCGTATCACCCTTGTCACGGGCATGTTCGTTGATAACTTCGGCTTTGCGTTCAGCGGTAATTGACATAGTGTTTTTCCTTCGAACATCCTGATTACAAATTGAAACCGCGCACGATATTCAGCGTTCCTGCTGAAATACTGACCAGCGCGAGCGGGCGTTCATCGCCCCCATGCGCCCAATACAGCCCGTCGTCCGTGGCAACCCCGGTCAGAACACGGCCCTGTCGGACCGCCTCTGCCGCTTCCGGGGAAAGAACCAGAGCCGGGATGTCGACCAGCCCTGCCTCAAACGGCAGAATCACTTCTGATTGCTGCGCGCCGTGCGCCAGCGACTCCAGTTTGTCCAGCGAAATCGCCGATTCCAGCCCGAACGGCCCAGCGCGCGTGCGACGCAGCATGGTGACATGCCCAACGGTGCCAACCGCATAAGCGATGTCGCGGGCAAGAGAGCGGATATAGGTACCCTTGCTGACATGCGCGGACAGGGTGACATTATTCAATGGCATTCCATCGCCGCCCGCCTGCTCTGAGCTTGTCGAAAGATCGTCCTTTTCTTCTGAAGGCGATGAAGAAAAGAGTGGCCCTTCGGTAAGCTCAGGGCAGGCCGGATTGGAGGTGATGGTCAGTGTGTGCACCGTCACCCCGCGCGCAGCCATCTCCACCACCTCGCCCGCCCGCGCGCGATCATAGGCGCGTTTGCCATCCACCTTGATCGCGGAATATGCTGGCGGAACCTGTTCTATCGGTCCGGTGAAGCGCGGCAGCACCGCCTCAATCTGTGTCAGCGTCGGGCGCACGTCGCTGGTCGCAACCACCGCACCTTCGGCATCCAGCCCGTCAGTCTGGGTACCAAAGGCGATGGTAAAGTCATAGGATTTGCTGGCATCAAGCATCCGCCCGGTCAGCTTGGTCGCCTCGCCCAGGGCAATGGTCAGTACGCCCGTCGCCAGCGGGTCGAGCGTGCCGCCGTGCCCGACCTTGACCTTACCCAGCCCGGCCGCACGGCACACCCGCTTGACCGCGCCCACGGCCTGCGTCGAGCCAAGTCCAAGTGGTTTGTCGAGGATAATCCAACCGTTCATCGCCGCTGCCGTGTGGGGCGGCGGCGCGCTTGTCAATTCGCCGGTTGAGCCTTCAGCGCCTCTTGCGCTTGCTTTTTGAAGCGGCGCTGCTCCCGCAGCGACAATGGCTTGTCGGCCGACACCAGCGTCGCGATGGCACAGACATCATGGCCAACGATGATTTTGCTGAATCGGTCAAACCGCGCCGACCCGCGGGTTTCGAGGCCGATGGCTTGGGCATGGCGGATTTCGGGGCACGTGCCGAGGAAGCCGGCATAATACCATTTGCGCTGCCGATCCTCCAACCACACGCCGCGATCGTCGTCGGCACGAAAATTGCGGATCCCGCCAAAGGCCGGGAAAGAGACACTGCTCTCCACGCCAACTTCGCGCGGCGGCGCTTCCTCGGCGTGAGCAGCAACACATGGTAGCAGCGCGGCGGCAAAGATCGTCAAATATTTCATCACAACACTCTTTTCACGGCAATACTGAACCAGCGCTGACTGGTGCGTTGTCAGGTCGGCTTGATCCACAGCATTACCACGAAATTCAGAACGCGCTGGAACTTTGGCTTGCGCCCGGCCCATTGCCCCGTCGGCATCGGTTCATGGAATGATTTCAGCACGAAACCATGACCAAGCAAGGCAGAGAAATACGTGCTGAACGGGCGATGCCAGTTCACAATATCGACGCCCGCCCAGCGTTGGCGCACTTGCCGTTCTTCCATATAATTATCGGCGGCATAGTGCCGCACGTGGCCCAGCAACCCGCGTTGCCATTCGCCAGCGGTGTTGATGCTTGAAAGATTGGCGATCAAAAACGCCCCGCCGGGTTTAAGGACGCGCCGCGCCTTGGCAAACGCGGCGTCCAGATGCTCGATGTCGACCAGCGAGAGATAACTGACAACAAGGTCGAAACATGCATCTTCGAACGCAAGGTTTTCTGAGCCCGCCACCACATATTCACCGCCTGGATCCCGTTCTAGTGCAGCAGCAATCAACGCCGCCGTCGGGTTCCAGCCGCAGGCAGCAAAGCCGAGTTCGCGCAGCGTGCGGACAAACCGCCCCTCACCTCAGCCGATGTCGAGCGAGCGCCCGCCCGGCAAAGCCAGACGCCAGATCGCGCATCACCGGATCGAGCACCGCAAACCAGGCGCTTGCCGAACGATCCCAGCCGGTATCGGTCATCGGTTCCCCCATTCATCCGCCAAAATTGAGAATAACCCCGTGTCGCGAACATGGCCGGTCCAGGTCACACGCTCGGCACGCAGCACGCCCTCTTTGATGGCACCAAGTTTCCGCACCGCCGCCTGGCTGCGCGCATTGCGTTCGTCGATGCGAAATTCGACGCGGCGGATGCCGGCCGCAAAGGCATGATCCAGCATCAGCGTTTTCAGCCGCCGGTTGAACCCGGTGCTGCGCAGTGCGGGCGCAATAAAGCTATTCCCGATCTCTACCGTCTGCGCCGAGACATCAGCGCGCAACCATGCGGTCATGCCGACGACCGTACCATCGTGCATGATGGCATAGGGCATCCGCGAGGGATGGCCGATCAGCCCGGCAAAGCTGACGTCAAAATGGTCAGGATCGAAACTTGATGAATAGACCTGCCACACCGCATCATCCTGGGTACAGGCGGCGCGCAGTCCCTCGCGATGCGCTTCGGTCAGCTTGCTCAGGATAAGGTCGCCGTCGGTGAGCGGCACATAGAGCCGATCAAGCATTGCCGCCTTCCCCCGCCGCGCGCCGCGCCGCCATGAAATGTTTGCGGCACAACGCGACATAGCGGTCGTTGCCGCCAACTTCGGTCTGGGCGCCGTCGAGAACCGCGCAGCCCGATGTGTCCACGCGCAGGTTCATCGTCGCCTTGCGCCCACATTCGCACACGCCCTTTAGCTCAACGAGCGTATCGGCAATCCCCAACAAAGCGGCTGACCCCGGAAACAATTCGCCGGCGAAATCGGTGCGCAGGCCGTAACAAACCACTGGAATGTCATCGTCATCCGCCAGCCGGGCCAGATCCAGCACCTGAGTGCGCGACAGGAATTGCGCCTCGTCAATCAGAACACAGGCGAGCGGGCGCGCGGCATGCGCGGCCAGCACAGCGGCGCGCATGTCGGTATCCGGATCAAAGCGGCGGGCCAGTGCGCTCAAACCGATGCGGCTGGTGACTGCACCGACATCGAAGCGGTTATCGAGCGCCGCGGTCCAAATCATTGTGTCCATGCCGCGCTCGCGGTAATTGAAATCCGCTTGGAGCAATGTTGTCGATTTGCCCGCATTCATGCTGGCGTAATAGAAATACAGCTTAGCCATAAGCGGCGTCATAGCCAGACATCGGCGCGCTTGCATAGAGGGGAGACACGTGGCGAAAAGCATCATCGCAAAGATTGCGTGCGCGCTGCTGCTGATCGCCGCTGCCCCGCCCGCGACCCTGAACTACCGCGTTGACCCGGCGGCGAGCGACGTTGCCGCAAAAGTATCTTTTCTGGGGATCGGCAGCCACACCGCCAATTTCCCATCCGTCAGCGGCACCGTTGCCTTGTCGCCCACCGCGATGGACCATATCCACCTGTCCGTCCGCATTGACGCCCGCCAGCTTAAAGCCGGCGACACGCTAACCACCAACCGGCTGAAGGGGAAAGATTTTTTTGACGTCGCCAACTATCCCTCCATCAGCTTTGCCGGCAAAGCGCTGACGATGACCGGACCGACGACGGGCACGATAAAGGGCGACCTAACCGCGCGCGGCGTGACCAAGCCGGTTGCACTTGCGGTTACCTTCTCCGCCCCGCCCGTCCGCACAACTGGACACGAGCCGATTGGCCTCATTGGCACGGCGACGATCAACCGCCGCGATTTCGGGATGACAGCCTATTCGTTGATCGTGGGGAAGAAGGTGGCGATTAAGATCCGGACGCGTTTGATGCCGGTTTGACCATCAACCGGCTTCGTTGTTCCCGATATCCCGCGCCACCTTTGGATCGCGCAGCAGGGCGTCTATATGGCTCGCCTCATCGAAACTTTCGTCCGCCAGGAATTTGAGCTTGGCGGCATATTTCATCCGCACCTTTTCCGCGACACTCTTTTGCAGATACGCGGTGTTGGTGCGCAGCGCCTTTAACACCGCTGCTTCATCCTTGCCCAGCAGGGGTTTGACGAACACGGTGGCGTGACGCAGGTCGGGGGACATACGCACCTCGGTAATGCTGACCGGTTGCGCGGTCAGGACATCGTCGTGGACATCGCCGCGCGTCAGGATTTCGGACAATATGTGGCGCAACTGTTCGCCCACCCGCAACACGCGGACCGATGGGCCAGGGGCGGTTTCTTTTTTCATCTCACGCTCCCCGCCTGTTCGTCCAGTTTGGCAAGGATGCGGGCTATCGAGCGCAGATTGCGCGCCGTGCCCAAACATCCCAGCTGCCGTTCAATAAACGCCCCGGTCAGCGCACTACGTCCCGCGCCATCGACATAGTCGATAAAAAGCGCGCGGTCACCCAGTGCGATGCGTTCGTGTCCGCGCCCCGAATACCGCGCAACCATTGCATCAAACTGGGCCGCGCCTGGCTCCGCGGTCAGGAACATGGTGTGGACCAGATTGGCCTCGCCATCGGCGGCAAAAGGGTTGTCCGCCAGCGCCGACGCCAACTCGTCCCGGCTGCGCACAATGGCCGTGCTGACAAAGCTGAACCGGTCGAGCATCAACGCAGCCAGCTTTTCCTCCAGCCCCGCCGTCGGGCGCGCATCATGGTCGAACAGCATATTGCCGCTCGCCACCACGGTTTCGACGTTGCTCAATCCCTCAACCTCAAACGCCCGGCGCAAATCGGCCATCGTCAGCCGGTTGCGCCCAACATTGACGCTGCCAAGCAAAGCGACGTAGCGCGGCATGGCCCTATCCCTTCAGGCTAAGGCCGAGGTCACAGCGTCCGTTCGCGTTCCTCGACCTCGAACACTTCGAGCATGTCGCCTGCCTTGATGTCGTTGGTATCCGCCAGCACGACGCCGCACTCCAGGCCTGCGCGGACTTCGTCGATATTGTCCTTGAAGCGGCGCAAGCTGGCGATGGTCGTGGCCGACACAATAACATCGGCACGGGTGAGACGCGCGAACAGGCCCTTTTTGATGCTGCCTTCGAGCACGAGCAGGCCAGCGGCCTTGTCGCGCTTGCCAGCGGAGAAAACATCGCGAACTTCGGCGCGGCCAACCACGGTTTCGATCCGTTCCGGCCCCAGCTCGCCCGCCATCTCTTTCGCGACGGCCTCGGTCAGATGATAGATGACATCATAATATAGGAACCGCACCTGGTCACGATTGGCGAGCAAGCGCGCCTTGGCGTTGGGACGCACATTAAAGCCGATAATCGGCGCACCGGATGCCGCCGCCAGCGTCATGTCGCCTTCGGTAATTGCGCCGACGCCCGATGCCAGCACGCGGACACGAATCTCGTCAGTCGACAGACGGTTGAGCGCGTTGACGATAGCCTCGGTTGAACCCTGCACATCGGCCCGGATAACCACAGGCCATTCGATGACCTTGGCCTTGTCGGCAAGGGCGCTGAACATGCCCTCCAAACTGACCGGGGCCTGGGTCGTGCGCTCACGCAGCGCGGTTTCGTGGCGATAGGCCGCAACCTCGCGCGCGCGCGCCTCATTCTCTACGACAGTAAGCGTATCGCCTGCCATTGGTACGCCGCCAAGGCCCAACACTTCAACCGGCATCGACGGCCCGGCTTCCTTGACCTGCTGGCCCTTGTCATTGACCAGCGCGCGGACACGGCCGCTTTCGGCGCCGCAGACAAAGATGTCGCCGACTTTAAGCGTACCGCGACGGATCAGGATTGTCGCGACTGGGCCGCGCCCCTTATCCAGCTTTGCCTCGATCACCGTGCCTTCGGCGGCGCGGGCGGGATTGGCCTTCAGCTCCATGATTTCGGCCTGGACCGCAATGGCTTGAAGCAGCCCTTCAAGGTTGGTTTTCTTAAGCGCGGACACTTCGATGTCCTGCACTTCGCCGCCCATCGACTCGACCATGACTTCATGCTCGAGCAGGCGTTCGCGCACGCGTTGCGGGTTGGCACCGTCCTTGTCGATCTTGTTGATCGCAATGATCATCGGCACGCCTGCCGCCTTGGCATGTTTGATGGCCTCGATCGATTGTGGCTTAAGCCCGTCGTCGGCAGCGACCACCAGAATGACAATATCGGTCACGTTCGCGCCGCGCTGGCGCATTTCGGTGAAGGCTTCGTGGCCCGGCGTGTCGAGGAACGTGACCATCGCACCGTCGGGCGTTTTTACTTGATAGGCGCCGATATGCTGGGTGATCCCGCCCGCCTCGCCGGATACGACGTTCGCGCCGCGCAGGGCGTCAAGCAGGCTGGTCTTGCCATGGTCGACATGGCCCATGATCGTGACGACCGGCGCGCGGCCCGCCAGCGTTTCTGAGGCATCAACATCGGCATCACTGTCAATATCGACATCCGCATCGCTGACGCGTTTCACTTCATGGCCAAAATCAGTCACGAGCAGTTCGGCAGTGTCATGATCGATCGTTTCGTTGATCGTGACAATCACGCCCATCTTGAACAGGGCCTTCACCAGATCCGAGCCCTTTTCGGCCATGCGGTTGGCAAGTTCCTGCACCGTGATAATGTCTGGGACGACAACTTCGCGGACCTGTTTTTCACGCGGGCCACTGTGGCCCATGTGCGCACGCTTTTCCTTTTCACGGGCGCGTTTCAGCGCGGCAAGACTGCGGGCGCGAGCGCCTTCATCGTCATTCAGCGCGCGCGTGACGGTCAGCTTGCCGGATTGGCGGCGGCTGTCGCCAGCACCCTTGCGTTCCCGCTCAGGCTTGGCAGGCTTGGGTTCGGGGCGCTTGGGCGCGGCAACCGGGGTAAACCGGCGCGCAGCGGGAGCCGGGGTTGCCGCCGGGCGTGTTTCCACAGCATCGGCGGTAACTTCGTCGGCGGCATCGGCGGGCGGTGCAGCAACGGGTTCCGCCTCAACCGGAACAGCCGCAGGTGTTTCGATCCGCTGGTCGGCGCGCGCACGCTCGGCCTCTTGCTGGCGGGTGCGCTCCTGCTCTTCGCGGCGTCGGGCGTCTTCGCCGGACGTCAAACGGGCTTCTTCGGCTTCCCGCAGCAATTGCGCCTGGCGTTCCTGCCGCGACATCAAACTGCTTGCCTCGCTGACGCGCGGCGCTGGTGCGGGCGCGGGGGCAGGCGGCTTGGGCGCTGGTGCGGCGACCGGTGCCAGCACAGACTCGGCCACCACTTCAGGCGCGGCTTCGCCGGGCCGCCCGATCATGCGGCGACGCTTGACCTCGACCACCACAGTGTTGCGGCGGCCGTGGCTGAATTGCTGTTGTACCTGGCCAGCCTCGACCGTGCGCTTCAGCCCCAGCGGCTTGCGCGTCAAGGTCGGCTTGTCCTGTTCGTCACTCATCGAAAACCCACTTATCCTTCAAAAAATTCAATTCGCGTCGCAGGACACTGCGGTGTCCGCGCCCGCTTCGCCAGCCAGATCGCCATTGGCGGTGTCCCTAGCCGATCCCAGATAAAACTGCCAGCGGCCAAGCAACGCCAGCACGCGTGCCGCCGCGCGCGCATCAATCAATGCCATATGAACAGCATTCTCGCGCCCCAATGCCACAGATAGGACGGTGCGGTCCACCGGCAAGATGGTGCCCTCTACTCCGCTGCCTTCCTGATCGGAACCGACGCGCCATCCTTGCGCCAGCTTGCGCCGCCCATCGGCGGCGGCGTCGTTAGCGTGCAGCAACAATGCCACCGTCCCGCCGCGCGCCGCCGTTTCGATACGCTCGTTGCCAGTGATCAAAAACCCGGCGCGGGCCTCAAGCCCCAGCCGTTCCAGCGTAACCCGCCGTAACGCGTCGGCAACCCGTTCGCCAAGGTCGGCAGGAATGGTGATCTCACCGGTCTTGAACGCCCGGGCCAGCGCGCCTTTCAGCTTACCCTTGGTTACGGCGATTTCCAGCGCGGTGCGATCAACCGCAATCCACGCGCCGCGCCCAGGCGCTTTTGCCAGGACATCGGGCAGCACTTCGCCAGTCGGACTCAATGCAAGGCGTACCAGCTGCTGCGCCGGGGCGCACACCCCCGTCAGCACGCAGCGCCGTTCAGGCGCGTGCGTCCCACGAACGCGCGGAGGCCGCGCGTCGGTTTCGCCGGTTACTTCAGGCGGATCATTGCGAGGTGTCCGCATTGGCGGCCTCCTCAGATGCTGGCTCGTCTTCGAACCAGTGGGCGCGGGCGGCCATGATGATTTCGTTGCCCTGCTCTTCGCTCAGGCCATATTCGCCAAGCACCCCGCCCTTATCCTCGGTGCGCTCACGTGTTGGGCCACGGCGGTTATCCTGACGTTTTTTTGCGATCAGTTCGTCGGTAGCAAGGTCGGCCAGATCATCCAGCGTCTTGATGCCGGCTTTGCCCAGAACCACCAACATCGCCTCGGTCAGGTGCGGCATTTCGGCCAGCGAATCTTCGACCCCCATACCGCGCCGCTCTTCACGGGCTGCGGCTTCACGCTTTTCGAGTGCTTCCAGCGCGCGGCTTTGCAGCTCTTCGGCCAGATCGTCGTCAAAGCCTTCGATGCCAGCGAGTTCATCAAGCGCGACATAGCCAACTTCTTCCAACTCGCTGAAGCCTTCGGCGACCAGCAACTGGGCCAGTGTTTCGTCGACATCCAGTTCTTCCTGGAACATCGTTGAACGTTCGACGAATTCGCGCTGACGCTTTTCGCTCGCATCGGCCTCGGTCATAATGTCGATCTGCTTGCCGGTCAGCTGGCTGGCAAGGCGGACATTCTGCCCGCGCCGCCCGATGGCCAGGCTCAGTTGATCGTCGGGGACGACCACTTCGATACGCCCATCGTCTTCGTCGATCACCACACGTTGAACGGTTGCGGGCTGGAGCGCGTTGACGACGAAGGTCGCGGTGTCTTCGGACCAGGGGATGATGTCGATTTTTTCGCCCTGCATTTCCTGGACCACGGCTTGGACGCGGCTGCCCTTCATGCCGACGCAGGCGCCGACGGGATCGATGCTGCTGTCATAGCTGATGACACCAATCTTTGCGCGCGAACCCGGATCACGGGCGGCCGCCTTGATCTCGATAATGCCGTCGTAAATTTCGGGCACTTCCTGTGCAAACAGCTTTTTCATAAAATCGGGGTGCGCGCGCGACAGGAAAATCTGGGGTCCACGGCTTTCGCGGCGCACCGACAGGATCAGCGCACGGACGCGGTCACCGACGCGCATCAATTCGCGCGGGATCTGTTGATCACGGCGGATAACGCCCTCAGCGCGGCCCAGATTGACGACGATGTGGCCAAATTCAACCGATTTGACGACGCCGGTGATAACCTCGCTGGTGCGGTCTTTATATTCTTCAAACTGGCGCTCGCGGTCGGCTTCGCGAACCTTTTGGAAGATAACTTGCTTGGCCGATTGCGCATCGATGCGGCCAAGATCAACGGCGGGCAGCGGATCGACGATAAAGTCGCCGACCACAGCGCCAACCTCAAGTTTTTGTCCGGCAGCAAGATCGACCTGCTTGAAATAATCCTCGACCGTATCGACAACCTCGACAACGCGCCACAAACGCAGGTCGCCGGTCTGGGGGTCCAGCTTGGCGCGAATGTCATTCTCGGCACCATAGCGGGCGCGCGCGGCGCGCTGGATCGCTTCCTCGATCGCCTCGATGACGATCGCTTTGTCGATCATCTTTTCGGTGGCGACACTGTTGGCAATCGCCAGCAGCTCGGCCTTGTTGGCGGAAATGGCAGTGGCCATCAGTCCTGTCCTTCTTCTTCCAGATCGTCCGCTCCGGTTACCGAAAGCGGGACGGTTGCAGCAATTAACTTGTTGGTCAGCACCAGCTTTGCCGTGTCGACCGCGTCGAACGGCAGGCGGTGTTCCATATCCTGCCGGTCGGTCAGCATGATGACGCCGTCAGCGTCAATTCCGAGCAGTTCACCTTGAAACCGCTGGCGCCCCTCGCGCTTTTCTTTCAGCGCAATCTTAACCTCATGCCCCGCCCAATCGGCATAATCCGCCGGGCGCGTTAGCGGCCGATCAATGCCGGGCGACGACACTTCCAGACGATAGGCGACCGCAATCGGGTCACGCCCTTCGGCCTCGAGCGCGTCAAGCCGTTCCGAAATCCGGCGCGACAAATTGGCGCAATCGTCGATGGACAGCTGGCGGGTGTCGGGGCGTTCGGCCATGACCTGTAACGTGGGATCACTCTCGCCGCCGTAAAAAGCCACGCGTACCAGCGACAGCCCGAGCGCTTCGGCTTCGGGCGCGATGATCGCATTGAGGGCGTCGAGATCGACCAAGCAGCATGTCCAGTTGTGGCGACCGATCAGCCATGCAGAAATGGCCGCCGTGGCCCGTGGCCCCGACGTCCTAACTGGCTAACCATGTCAAGAAGTGAGGCAGGTATAGGCCGTAGCGTGGGCAAGAGCAAGGGCATTAAGTGCCGACAACTTGACGCCGCACGCGCGCCCCTCGCCTTTTGCGCAGACGTTGATTATATCTGCGATATGTACAGCTATGTTCAAGTCGCAGATGGAGAGGCGCAGGCCCCCACTGCCGTTCGTGATGGCACGATCAAGCTGCATGATGCAGCGGGTTTTGCGGGCATGCGCGCTGCCGGGCGGCTGTCCGCCGAAATCCTTGACGCGCTGACCGATTTTGTCGGCCCCGGCGTGACGACGGGCCAGATTGACGACAAGGTGCGCGAAATGATGCTGGCGGGCGGCGGTATTCCCGCCACGCTGGGCTATCGCGGCTATGCACACAGCTGCTGCACCAGCATCAACCATGTGGTCTGTCACGGCATCCCCAACGACAAACCGCTGAAGGATGGCGACATCGTCAATATCGACGTGACCAGCATTGTCGATGGCTGGCACGGCGACACCAGCCGGATGTACCCGGTGGGCGAGGTCGCGCTGCGCTCACGGCGGCTGGTCGAGGTGACCTATGAAGCGATGATGCTGGGCATCGCGGCGGCCCGGCCCGGCAATACGATCGGTGATGTGGCGCATGCGATCCAATCCCATGCCGAAAAGCACCGCTATTCGGTGGTCCGCGATTTCTGTGGCCACGGCCTTGGCCGCCTGTTCCACGACGCACCCGAAGTGGTTCATGTCGGGCGTCCGGGCACCGGCCCCGAACTGAAACCCGGCATGTTTTTTACCATCGAACCGATGATCAACCTGGGCAAAGCCGCCGTCAAAGTGCTTGATGACGGCTGGACGGCGGTCACCCGCGACCGCGCGCTGACCGCGCAGTTCGAACATAGCATCGGCATCACGGAAGAAGGCTGCGAGATATTCACCCAAAGCACACGGGGCCTGCACTGCCCACCTTGGTGAGGCGCGCACAAATCCGTTGCAAATCACCACTTGCTTGAATCGCCGCGTCGTTCCACCTTCTGCACCATAAAAGAGGTGGGAGTGGATGATGGGACAGATGACTATGCACGGCGCGGCCGTGCTGGCAGGGGCAGTACTGCTGGCTTTGACAGGATGCAGCGCGACCAAGGCGGACCTTGACGCGGCCGAGGCAGCAACGGCGAAGCTGTTGTCTGACGGCGGCAATGGCGACGATTGGGGCGCCATCGGCTTTTCCTATGACGAGCAACGCCACAGCCCGCTGACCGATATCAATGATGCCAATGTGGGCGAACTGGGCATGACGTGGTTTGCGGATCTGGAAGATGCGCGCGGACAGGAGGCCACGCCGGTGGTCATCGATGGCATGCTTTATGTCAGCCATGCCTGGTCCAAAGTCAGCGCGTGGGATGCAGCGACCGGCAAGAAACTCTGGGGTTATGATCCTGAAGTGCCCGGCGAGAAAGCCGTCAACGCCTGTTGCGATGTCGTCAATCGCGGGGTCGCGGTGTGGGGCGACAAGCTGTTCGTCGGCACGATTGATGGCCGCCTGGTCGCGCTCGACCGATTGTCGGGCAAGGAAATCTGGTCCGAACAGACCACCGATCAAAACCGCCCCTATACCATCACCGGCGCCCCGCGCGTGGTTAAGGACATGGTGCTGATCGGCAATGGCGGCGCGGAAATGGGCGTGCGCGGCTATGTTTCGGCCTATAGCGCCGACACCGGCAAACTGATCTGGCGATTTTACACCACGCCAAACCCCGAACGTAAAGCGGATGGCGCGGCAAGCGATGCGATCTTTGCCAAATCGGCGAACGCCACCTGGTCTGAACAGGGTGAATGGCAGCAATCGGGCGGCGGCGGCACGGTGTGGGACGCCATCGTCTATGACCAGAAGCTCGACCAGATTTTGATTGGCGTCGGCAATGGCAACCCGTGGAACCATGGCACGCGGTCGAATGGCGAGGGTGATAACTGGTTCCTGTCGTCCATTGTCGCACTCGATGCCGCGACCGGCGAATATAAATGGCACTATCAGGAAACGCCCGCAGAAACCTGGGACTATACCGCCACCCAGCCAATCATATTGGCGGAACAGCAAGTCGGCGGCAAAGCCACCCCGGTGCTGTATCACGCGCCCAAGAATGGCTTTTTCTTCACCATCAACCGCACCAACGGCAAGCTGATCGACGCCAAGCCGTTCGTCGAGGGGATTAACTGGGCCAGCGGATATGACATGGCCACCGGCCGACCGATCGAAATGCCTGAAGCGCGTTTCTACAAAACCGGCAAAGCGTTCATCGGCAACCCAGGCGCTTTGGGCGCGCATAACTGGCACCCAATGAGTTTCAACCCGAAGACGGGGCTGGTTTACATTCCGGCGATGCAAATCCCGCAGGCCTACATTGCGGAAATGGACGGGCTCGACACACGTAAACCCGTTGGTTTTAACACCGGCCTGTCCTTCCCGGCGGGCGCGTTGCCGGACGATCCGGCGGTGCACAAGGCTGCGGTAGCCATGACCACCGGCAAGCTGGTTGCGTTCGATCCGCGCACCGGCAAGGTCGCGTGGAGCGTCGACCATTCCGCATCATGGAACGGCGGCACGCTAACCACTGCCGGAAATCTGGTGTTTCAGGGCACCAGCCTCGGGCGCTTCCGCGCCTATGCAGCGGACACGGGCAAACAATTGCTGGACCTGGACATGCAGTCAGGCATCGTCAGCGCACCGTCCACTTTCCGCGTAAAGGGTGTCCAGTACGTCGCCTTTATGACCAGCAAGGGCGGCGCGTTCCCGCTCGTCGCCGGGATTGCGGGCGGGGCGACGCGCAAGGTGCCGAACATCCCGCGTCTGGTGGTCCTGAAACTGGGCGGCACGGCGCAGTTCCCCGCGCTGCCCGCCGCGACCGCGCTCGACTGGACGCCCCTTGCCCGCATTGGCACGCTGACCCAGATCGCGGCGGGCAAGGCCGCCTATGCCCGCTATTGCACCGTTTGCCACGGTGACAGCGCAGTGGGGAATGGTTTCACCCCCGACCTGCGCATTTCCAGCACGCTGGCAACGGCGCAGATGTTTCAGGATGTTGTTCTGGCCGGCGCGTTGACGGATCGCGGCATGGTGGGCTTTGCCAATGTGCTGAAGCCTGCAGATGCAGAGGCGCTGCGGGCCTATATCATCGAGCGGTCGAACTGGACCAAGGCCAATCTGGCGAGCGAGACGGCACCGGTTGGGCGGTGAATAACTCCGTCATTGCGAGCGGAGCGGGGAGGGCGACCGTAGATCTACCAATCCAGAGCTGTTTTGCGCCGGCCTGAATTGCTTCGTCGCTACGCTCCTCGCAATGACGCGTTATTGAATTTGCCGCTTTTTTAGGCAGTGCATTCGACGCTCTGCTCAATGCAAAGGCATGTGCCGTGTCGCACATCATCCCGCCCCCGCCAATTGTCGCGATTCGGCAATTGGCACGGGTCTTGATTGGTGCGATGGCGATAGAAAGCTGACGAATCGACCGGACCGGACGGGGCGCTCCCCGATCCGGCTAAGCGTGCAAGGCGGCAGCTTTTCTGTCCAGAGAGGATCAGGGTGTGAAGAAAATCGAGGCGATCATCAAGCCCTTCAAGCTTGACGAGGTAAAGGAGGCGCTGAACGATGTCGGCGTATCCGGCATTACCGTGACCGAGGCCAAGGGGTTTGGGCGGCAGAAAGGCCATACCGAATTATACCGCGGCGCCGAATATGTGGTCGATTTTCTGCCCAAGGTAAAACTTGAAGTCGTTGTCGACGACAGCATGGCTGACCGCGTGGTTGAGGCCATTGCCGCTGCCGCACAAACCGGCCGCATTGGTGACGGCAAGATTTTCGTGATTCCCGTCGAAAGCGCCCTGCGTATCCGCACCGGCGAACGTGACAGCGACGCGCTTTAGTTTCTCACCGCAACCACACCACAACCGCTACGCAGCAAAGGACGAAAAGACCATGGCAACGAGCCCTAAGGACATCATCAAGCGCATCAAGGATAATGAGATTGAGTGGGTCGATCTGCGGTTCACCGATCCCAAGGGCAAATGGCAGCATCTGACCATGTGCGCTGGCGTGATCGACGAGGACGCGCTGGAAGATGGCCTGATGTTCGACGGTTCGTCGATCGCGGGCTGGAAGGCGATCAACGAAAGCGACATGATCCTGAAGCCCGATCTTGACGCTGTCTATGACGACCCTTTCTCGGCCACGCCGATGATCGTGATCTTCTGCGACATATTGGAACCCGCCACCGGCGAAGGCTATACCCGCGACCCCCGCACCACGGCGAAACGCGCCGAGGCCTATCTGGGTTCGACCAAAATTGGCGACACCGTTTATGTCGGCCCCGAAGCCGAATTTTTCATGTTCGACGATGTCCGGTTCGAAAACAGCTACAACAAATCGGGCTTTGAAATCGATGATATCGAACTGCCGACCAACACGGGCCGCCGTTATGAAAGCGGCAACCTGGCTCATCGCCCCCGTGCGAAGGGCGGTTATTTCCCGGTCGCTCCGGTTGACAGTGCGGTCGACATCCGCGCCGAAATGGTATCGACCATGCTCGAAATGGGCCTGCCGTGCGACAAGCATCACCATGAGGTTGCCGCCGCACAGCACGAACTGGGCCTGACCTATGGCACGCTGACCCAGACCGCCGACCGCATGCAAATCTATAAGTACGTCGTGCACCAGGTCGCCCATGCCTATGGCAAGACCGCAACCTTCATGCCCAAGCCAATCAAGGATGATAATGGCAGCGGCATGCACACCCACATCTCGATCTGGGAAAAGGGCAAGCCGCTGTTCGCGGGCAATGGCTATGCCGGCTTGTCGGACATGTGCCTGTATTTCATCGGCGGCGTCATCAAGCATGCCAAGGCCCTGAATGCCTTCACCAACCCGACGACCAACAGCTACAAGCGGCTGGTGCCGGGATTTGAGGCGCCGGTGCTGCTCGCCTATTCATCACGCAACCGCTCGGCGAGCTGCCGCATCCCTTATGGTGCGGGAGCGAAAGCCAAACGCGTCGAGTTTCGTTTCCCCGACGCGATGGCCAACCCCTATCTGTGCTATGCCGCGCTGCTGATGGCGGGACTTGATGGCATCCAGAACAAAATCCACCCCGGCGACGCGATGGACAAGAATCTGTATGACTTGCCCCCCGAAGAGCTGAAGGAAGTGCCGACCGTATGCGGTTCTTTGCGTGAGGCGCTCAACTGCCTGTCCGACGATCATGATTTCCTGCTCAAGGGCGACGTGTTCACCCGTGACCAGATCGAGGCCTATATCGAACTGAAGTGGGAAGAGGTTTTCGCCTGGGAAATGGCCCCCAGCCCAGTCGAGTTTGACATGTATTACAGCATGTAAGCTGGCGCTGACCACGAATAAAAAAAGGCCCGGATGGTAAGTCCGGGCCTTTTTTATGGCAGGTGCCACCCCGCCCCACGACGTGCATGGAGAGAGCGGATTTCAGTCAGATCAGTTGAACAGATCGTCCAGCTTGATGCGCGCGCCGACAAAGAAATACCGGCCAATGCCTGAAATCGGATAGTTGAAATTGGCAAAATCCGGCTTTTGATCGGTCAGATTGTTCACACCAGCATAAATGTTGAACTGATCATTCACGTCATATGCGACACGGATATTGTGATCCCACAGTTCCTTAAGCTTGAAGAACTTGGGATCCGCCAGATCAGGATTGGCAACCAGCTGTGCCGGTTCAAAACGCTGCGTGCCGCTCTGGTAAACCAGTGTGTAATTGACCGTCAGAGCGTCAAGTGTCCAATCGACACTCGCGTTCCCGCGCCACTTCGGATTGAACTGCTGTAACCGGTCGTCCTCGATATCGGCCCCGATCGACGGGGTGAAGTTATATTCTTCAAGATAGCTGCCGACAAGGCCAAGATCGAAGCGGCCCATCTTTGACGTTTCGATGGCATAGCGCACCGAAAAATCGACACCGGAGGTTTCAAGGACGGCAACATTCTGCGGCCCTGAGATAAAGCCAATCCGCTGCGCCGGATCATTGCCATCACCAAGGACAAAGCCCCGGCTCGGTCCAGCCGCATTCGACCGGAAGATATTCGCACAAAATGGATTGTTCAGGGTTGGCTGATCAACGCACAGCTCTGCAATCTCGGTAGCCGTCGCCGTATTGACGGCGTTGCGAATGCGGATGTTGTAATAATCGACCGACAGCGAAAAGTTTCTGAGGAAGCTTGGCTGAATGACCACACCAGCCGTCCAGGTCTTAGCCGTTTCCTCCGTCAAATTCGGATTGCCACCCGTCTGGCCGCGCCGCGATGTGGTATTCTGCGCATCAGTCGACGGACTGAAGGTTGCAATTTGTGCCGGCGTCAGGCCAAGTCCGGTAAGCAGCGCGGTACAATTGGCCCGGCGAAACGACGTGCCATCGTTCAGCCGTGTAGCGTCGCAAGGATCTGTGACAAAAGAAAAAGCGCCGCCGAGCGGATCAAACAGTTCGCCTATGTTCGGGGCCCGCACCGATTTAGAATAGGAACCGCGGAAACGAATATCACGAATTGGCGCATAAACGCCGCTGAGGTTCCAGGTCGTGGTCTTGCCAACCGTGGAGTAATCCGACAGCCGGACTGCCGCCGATGCCGACAGCAGTTCGAAGAATGGCCGCTCTGACAGGATCGGCGCATTCAATTCAGCGAACACTTCCTTGACGTTAAAATTGCCGCCGCTGATCGGCTGCGACGAGAAGTCGCGCAGCTCGCCATTGATGATCAGGTCATCCGGCGTGCTGCTGCTGGCCTCCCGGCGATATTCTGCGCCCATGGCGAACCCGAGCGACCCGCCGGGAAGCTTGAAGAGCGAATCGAAATCGCCGGTAATCGCGCCACTGACGACCTGTTGTGTAACTTTGAAGCGGTTGGTGTTGTCGGCCAGTACAAAGTCCAGCGCTTCCTGGGTGGCGACGCCCTCACCAAAAAAGTTGAGCGGGCGGCATGAGCTGTTCGCGCCCGGGGTAAAGGTGGACGCTGTCCCGCCGAAATTGGCTGGATTGATCGGGTCGTTGGGAAACAGGGTGGACCGACAGACAATCCGGCCCGTTGCCGGATCGCGCACAGCATCCAGCGCCGCAAAATAACGATCAGTGATCAGGTTGGATGTCTGGGTATTGCTCGAAGTCGTACGACCATAGACATAGGAAAGGTCATATTTCGCATTTTCACTGATGTCGCCGTCAGCGCCAATAACACCGCGCCACGTTTCGCGGATATTGGTTTCACCACGAATGCCCAGGTCATAATTGTCGCGGGACAGCAAGGCACCACCGGGTGCTGCCGCAGGACCGAAACGATTAATCAGAAAAGCATTGTCGGGTTCAATGAACGTGAAAAAGTCAAAGCTGGGCTGGCCCACCGAAAAGGCTTTCGAACGCACATATTTTCCATCGGCGTAAATACGGAAAGCAGGCGAAAATTCATAGCTCGTCAGGGCATTTACAACATGGCGCTCGGTTGCCGGCGCAATGTCGCCAAAATACCCTGCGGTCGGCGTGTTGGAACCGCCGATGGCCCGGCCGCCCGCACTGCGCAGCACAATGCCGCGATCATAGGGTCGGCCACTGCCTGTGAAATCGGGGATTCCGTCAAGATCAAGATCGATCGCACCGTCCCGCGAACTGTCCGCCCAAGTAATATTATTGTAGATGATACGGTCGAACACACTGGAATTGTCAGGGAAATCGCTGATGTTGCGAAACAAGCCGCGATTACCAAGCGGATCGCCAGAAAAACTGCGGTCAAAGCTGCTCAGCCGGTCACTGTTGTTAAATTCATAGGCGACGGCAAAGTTACCGCGATCATCGGCGAAATTTTTGCCCACGGTAATCGACGCGAACTGCGTTCCTGCATCACCCTGCTCGGAAACGCCGATCTGGCCGCGCGCGCGCAATCCTTCGAAATCCCGGCGCATCACAAAATTGACGACGCCCGACACCGCATCCGCACCATATATGGCAGAAACACCGCCAGTCAGAACATCGACATTCTGGATCAAATCCTGTGGGATGGAATTGATGTCTACTGCCGCCGTGTTTGGAACGCCGGCGACGTGCCGTTTGCCATTGACCAGCACCAGCGTACGATTGGTGCCAAGATTGCGAAGGTTGAGCAGATTGACGCCTGTTGCGCCAAACCCTGCGTCACGGCCACCCGAAAGAGAAGTGCCGGTCGACGCTGTAAGGGCTGGATTGCGCAAAAGGATTTCGGTAACGTTCGTCTGGCCGCTCTGCTCGATCGCCGCCGCCGTGATCGACACCACCGGATTGGCATTTTCTATGTCCGGGCGCGCGATGCGCGATCCCGTGACGATAATTTCTTCGCCTTCGGTAACCGCTTCGTCAACAGGTGCCGCTTGTGCAAACGCAGCAGTACTGAATAAAGTTACAGCGATCAGCGAAACGCTGGCCGCTAGCGACAGACGGTTATTCATATTGGTCATGATAAAATCCTTACTTGCTCCGAAGAGTCCGACCCTATCCCAAGACCCCAAAATCGCATTCGTCTATACAAAATCTGTGAATAGCGGCAGGTTTTGGCAAAATGTTGCGAAATTGCCACATTCCGGTCTGATTCGAATTGGCGCAACTTACCCCAATGGCGTGAAATCATAACCCATTGTCAAAGGACGTTTCGATTCGCTTGACAGCGACTGCGCTGCGCCTATCGCACAGGCCATGCACAACGACCTTACTGGCCAGCTTGTCACCCTGTTTGGCGGGGGTGGATTTATTGGGCGTTACACAGCGCAGCGGTTGCTCGCGCGCGGCGCGCGGCTCAGGCTAGTGCAGCGCAATCCGCACAGCGCGGCGTTTCTAAAACCGCTCGGCAATTTGGGGCAGACGCAATTTGCCGCCGTGGATATTCGGGATGCCCCAGCGGTGGCCAGTGCGGTGGCGGGCAGCGATGCCGTGGTCAATCTGGTTGGGGCGTTTGCGGATATGGATGCGGTCCAGCATATGGGCGCAGCCAACATTGCAAACGCCGCGCGGGACGCGGGCGTGACCCGTCTGGTCCATGTGTCGGCCATTGGTGCCGATCAGGGCAGCCCGGCCGTCTATGGCCGCAGCAAGGGACTGGGCGAGGCCGCCGTCCGCGCTGCCGTGCCGACCGCCACAATCCTGCGCCCGTCGACCGTGTTCGGGCGCGAGGATCAGTTCATCAACCGTTTTGCCGCAATGATCCGCCTTGCCCCCATCGTGCCGCTGGTGTCACCGGGAACGAAGTTTCAGCCGGTGTATGTCGGCGATGTTGCCGATGCCATTGCGGCGGCGCTGGTCGATGCTGCGGCACCGGGGCGCACATTTGAACTGGGCGGGCCGCAGACGCTGTCGATGGAGGAATTGTTCCGCTGGATTGCCGCAGCCATTGGCCGCAAGCCAATGTTCATGCGGCTGCCTGATGCCGTTGCAGCGGCGATGGCGCGACTGACCGGTTGGGCGCCTGGCGCACCGTTGACCTGGGATCAATGGTTGATGCTGCAAAAGGATACGGTGGTGGCACCCGGTGCTGCGACACTTGCCGACCTGAACATTCAGGCCACGTCGCTGGACAGCGTTGCGCATGAATGGCTTGTCACTTTTCGGCGCCGGGGCCGCTTTAGCGCAGGATCATGATGATAGGGCTGAACCGGCCCTAATATTGTACGAATCTTGCGCAGATTTGGCTATAAACCATTTCGTGACGTATTTTAGGTCAGCAAAGCTTTCCTATATTCGTTTTTGCACGTGACAACTCACGCGATGCTCGCCAGCGCAACGTCCGAGAGGAATGTTGTCGATGGCCACCGAGCGCATGTTGCAATTTGTTACCCACGCGCAATCCTATCCGGACAAGCGCGCGCCTGAGGCGCGGGCACAGGATTTTCGCGAGATTGCCGACCGCTATGCTGCCACGGCGGCTGATGAACAGGCCGCGCGCTGCTCACAATGCGGCGTGCCTTATTGCTCGGTGCACTGCCCGCTGCAAAACCACATCCCCGAATGGTTGCGCCTGACCGCCGAGGGGCGGCTGCGTGAGGCGTATGAGCTGTCCAACGCCACATCGACCATGCCCGAGATTTGCGGGCGCATCTGCCCCCAGGACCGATTGTGTGAGGGCAATTGCGTGATCGAATTTTCCGGCCATGGCGCAGTAACCATCGGGTCAGTCGAAAAATATATTACGGATACCGCGTGGGAGAATGGCTGGGTTGAAGCTCTGGTTCCGGGCCGTGCGACTGGCCAGTCCGTCGGCATCATCGGGGCTGGGCCAGCCGGGTTGACCGCCGCGGAATATCTGCGCGTCGCCGGGCATGACGTTCATGTTTACGATCGCCATGACCGCGCCGGGGGTCTGCTGACCTATGGCATTCCCGGATTCAAGCTTGAAAAAGAGGTGGTCACGCGCCGCACCGAACGGCTTGCAACGGGCGGGATCCACTTTCACCAGAACTTTGAAGTTGGCCGCGATGCGACCCTTGCCGCGCTGCGCCAGCGCCACGACGCCGTGCTGATTGCGACCGGCGTCTATAAGGCGCGCGCCATTGCTGTCCCGGGTACAGCGCTGTCCGGTGTGGTCGAGGCGCTGGACTATCTGATCGCTTCGAACCGCAAGGGATTTGGCGATGTGGTGCCTGATTATGATAACGGCGCGCTGAATGCGCACGGTAAGCATGTCGTGGTTATCGGCGGCGGCGATACGGCGATGGATTGTGTCCGCACCGCCGTGCGTCAAGGAGCGGAATCCGTAAAATGCCTTTACCGCCGCGACCGCGCCAATATGCCGGGGTCGCCGCGCGAGGTCGCCAATGCAGAGGAAGAGGGCGTCGAGTTTGTATGGCTGTCCGCGCCCGCCGCAATGCTCGGCGATGCGCAGGTCACGGGCGTACACACCAACGGCATCCGCCTTGGCGCACCCGACATCACCGGCCGCCGCGCGCCCGAAGTAGATCCTGAGCGCAGCTTTTCGCAGCAAGCCGATCTGGTCATCAAGGCCCTGGGGTTTGATGCCGAGGATTTGCCGCAGATGTTTGGCGAATCATCGCTGGGCGTCACCCGCTGGGGCACGTTGCGGGTTGATCACAAAAGCATGATGACCAGTCTTGACGGTGTGTTCGCTGCGGGGGACATTGTCCGCGGGGCCAGCCTGGTCGTCTGGGGCATCCGCGATGGTCGCGATGTCAGCGATGCGATGCAGCGGTGGCTGAAGGCGAAAGCGGGCAACGCCCGCGCCGCCGCCTGAATGGTATTGGAAAAAGGATAGCCATGATGCTGAAACTCATCTTGAAATCGGCCGTTGCGCCGCTGGCTCTCATCAGCCTTGTCGCTGCACCGGTTCAGGCCGCACCGGTTACGCCTGCGCTGATGCTTGCCAACCCTGCGATGGGCGGCAAGGACGCGGCGGGCAGCGAGACTGTAATCAGGGAAATGTTCGCCAAGCTGTTTGATACTGGCGACAAAACGCCGATCGACCCGGCCCAGCTTGCGCTGGGACAAGCAACGGCGGCGCGGCTGTTGCCCGACGGCGCCTATGGCAAGATGATGGACCAGATGCTGGGCCAGTTCCTGAAACCCATTCTGGCGCTTGATCCGGGAATGAGCGCGGCCCAGATCTCACTCAAAACCGGCCTTGATTATGACGCCGCCGACAAACTGACCGAGGACCAGCGCAACGCGGTTGCCCTCCTGCTCGATCCCGACCGGACGGCGCGCAACGAAGGCGTGATGAACGTCATCCGGCCAATGCTGGTTGACATGGGCAAAATGCTCGAAGGACCGATGCGCGAAGGTATTTCCCGCGCTTACGCCCGCAAATTCAGCGCGGCCCAGCTGAACGCGGTCAACGCCTTTTTTGCCACCCCCAGCGGCACGGCCTTTGCGGCTGAAAGCTTTGCGATCCAGGCCGATCCTGAAGTCTTGTCAGCGACGTTTCAGGCGATGCCGGTGATGATAGGCAAATTCATGTCCGCTGGCCCTGACATTGAGGCGCAAATGAAAGCGTTGCCGCAGGAGCGTCGTGTCAGCACGCTGGCCGAAGCCGATCTCAAAAAACTAGCTGGGTTGCTGGGCATGACCCCCGAAGCGCTCAAGTCTTATGACGCAGAAGCATCATCCGACGGGGCTGACGCCATCGCCGCCGCCGGTTCAGCAGGCGATACCGAAACCACATATAATGGCACTGAAGCGTGGTTCGACCGCGCCAATTGGTCCGAAGAGGATCGCATCAAGGTCGAAGCGCTGGAACAGAAAAGCAGCGAGGCTATCGGGGCGCAAATCGAAGCAGAGAATGCAGCCGTCGAACGCGCCCGGGCGCGGCTTAAATAGCAAGGACCACCAAAAGGACCAGGTCGCCACCCGCTTTCTTATTTCACAAGGGATATTCGATGATCCGCACCTTGCTTAAACTTTCGCTGCTCGCCGCGACCGCAGCCATGGCCATTCCGACCGCCCCGGTGCTGGTGCAGACCGCGACTGCCGCAACCCCGCTGTCCGAAGCGGCGCAGCGCTTTGGCACGCTCTATGTCCCTGTCGAGCTCACCGTGGAAACCGCCATCACCGGGTTCGATAAAGAATTTGAACCTTCCATCCGCGCCAATGCCAATATGGTCGCGCTCGTAAAGGCCAATCCTGGCCTGATCGAAGCCGCGGGCGAAGCCGGGCGCAAGGCAATGGCAGATAGCTTGCGGCGCGCCCTGCCAGCCACGCAGCAACGCGTTGCCGCCCTTGCCGCCGCGCGCATGACCAATGCCGAGATTGAGGATTACAGCGCCTATCTGAGTTCGTCCGCAGGGATGAAACTCCAGCGGGCGATCGCGGAAACCGCAGACACATCGACGCTTGCACAGGAAATGCGCGCGACCGGCGAAATTCCACGGTTTGAGGGTGAAAAATTGCTGGCGATGGTCAATCCCGCCGCGCTTGGGCGGCTCGACAAGGATGAGCTGGCAAGCCTGATCAAGTTCAGCGCATCGCCGACCGGCAGGAAAATCGATGCGGTCGGCGCCGAATTTGCCGAGCTTGTGGCCACCGAGATGAACGCAATCATCCTCGCCATGAAACCAGACGTCGTACAGGCCGTCGTTGCCGCCATGTCCGCGCATCTGGGCCGTAAAGAGTCCATGATTGCCGCCCCCTGATTTAACCGAGTTTTGCCATGACCAACTTTCTGTCCCCCGAACACGCCCGCCTAGCTGCAGAGGGCATGTATCACCCCGATCTGGAATCGGACGCGTGCGGCGTTGGCCTGGTCGCGGCAACCGATGGCCGCGCATCGCGGCGGGTGGTGGAAGCGGCGATAGAGGCGCTGCGAGCGGTGTGGCATCGCGGCGCGGTTGATGCCGATGGCAAGACCGGCGACGGCGCCGGGCTGCACGTCGATCTGCCCGTCCGCTTCTTTGACGATGCCATTGCCGCGTCGGGGCACAAGGTGCTGCCGGGCCAGCTCGCGGTCGGAATGATGTTCCTGCCACGCACCGATCTGGGCGCGCAGGAAGCGTGCCGCACCATTGTCGAGGCGGAAATTATCGACGCTGGTTACACCATCTATGGCTGGCGGCAGGTGCCGGTGGACGTCGCGGTGATCGGCGACAAGGCCCAGCGTACCCGGCCCGAAATTGAACAGATCATGATTGCCGGCCCGCTCGTCGACCAGCAATCGCCTGAGGAGTTTGAAAAACAACTCTACCTCGTCCGCCGCCGCATCGAAAAAAAGGTGATAGCGGCGCAGATCGCGGACTTTTATACATGCAGCCTGTCGTGCCGCTCGATCATCTACAAGGGCTTGTTTCTGGCCGAAAGCCTGTCCGATTTCTACCCGGATCTTATCGACAAGCGCTTTGAAAGCCGCGTTGCAATTTTTCATCAGCGCTATTCGACCAACACCTTTCCACAGTGGTGGCTGGCCCAGCCGTTCCGGTGCCTGGCCCATAACGGCGAGGTCAACACGGTTCGTGGCAACAAGAACTGGATGAAAAGTCACGAGATCAAGATGGCCAGCCTGGCGTTTGGCGAGCATAGCGAAGACATCAAACCGGTGATCCCCGCGGGCGCTTCGGACACCGCTGCGCTTGATGCCGTGTTCGAAACATTGTGCCGCGCGGGCCGCGATGCGCCGACGGCGAAGTTGATCCTGGTCCCCGAGGCGTGGGGTAGCGACACCGAAATGCCGCAGGCGCACCGCGATATGTACAGTTTTCTGGCGTCGGTGATGGAGCCGTGGGACGGCCCCGCCGCGCTCGCCATGACCGATGGCCGTTGGGCCGTTGCAGGTATGGACCGCAATGCGCTGCGCCCGCTGCGCTATACGCTGACCAATGACAAGCTGCTGGTGGTGGGATCGGAAAGCGGGATGGTGCTGATTCCAGAGGCCAGCGTCCGCAGAAAGGGACGACTGGGGCCGGGTCAGATGATCGCCGTCGATCTTGCAACCGGTGAAGTGCTGGAGGATCGCGCGGTCAAGGACCGTATCGCCGGGGCACAGGATTATGGCGCGGCGGTCAAAGGGTTCCGCACCATGGCCGATCTGCCCCGCGCGGGCCGCTCCACGCTGCCGGTGTTCGACCGGCCCGAACTGCTGCGGCGTCAGGTAGCGGCGGGGCTGACGCTGGAGGATATGGAATTGATCCTGTCCCCTATGGCCGAGGACGCGAAAGAAGCGATCGGATCGATGGGCGACGACACCCCGCTCGCGGTGATTTCGGACAAACCGCGCCATGTCGCGCAGTTCTTTCGCCAGAATTTCAGCCAGGTAACCAATCCGCCGATCGACAGTTTACGCGAACGCCATGTGATGAGCCTGAAAACACGTTTTTCCAACCTGGGCAACATCCTCGACCAACAGGGGCAGAGCGCGCATGTTCTGGTGATCGATTCGCCCGTGCTGATCGGTTATGATTGGGACCGGTTGCGCGCCTATTTCGGCGACAGCGTCGCCAGCATCGACTGTACGTTTCCAACCGGGGGCGATGCAGCCACGCTGCGTGAGGCCATCGCCCGCATCCGCAGCGAGGCCGAAACCGCCGTGCGCGCCGGGCGCAGCGAACTGTTCCTGTCCGACGAGAAAATCGGCGAAGGCCGTGTCGGCGTGGCGATGGTCCTCGCCGCCGCCGCCGTCCACACCCATCTGGTGCGCAAAGGGCTGCGCAGCTTTGCCTCGATCAATGTCCGCTCGGCCGAGGTGCTGGATACCCATGCCTTTGCGGTGCTGATCGGAGTGGGGGCAACCACCGTCCACGCCTATCTGGCCGAAGCCGCGATTGCCGACCGGCACGCACGCGGGCTGGCGGGCAAGCTCAGTCTTGAGCAATGCCGCGCCAATTACCGCAAGGCGGTTGACGACGGCCTGCTCAAGATCATCGCCAAGATGGGGATTGCGGTTATTTCCTCCTATCGCGGCGGTTATAATTTCGAAGCTGTCGGCTTGTCGCGCGCGCTGGTCGCCGATCTTTTCCCCGGCATGCCGGCCAAGATTTCGGGCGAAGGATATCAGTCGCTGTTCGTCAATGCGGTTGAAAAGCACGATGCGGCGTTCGACGCGCGCGTCACCACGCTGCCCGTCGGCGGTTTTTACCGCCAGCGCGCAGGCGGCGAGGCGCACGCCTATTCGGCGCAGCTGATGCATCTGCTTCAGTCTGCGGTCGCGACCGACAGCTATTCATCATATCTGCAATTTTCGCGCGGGGTCGCCGATTTACCGCCGATATATCTGCGCGATCTGATGGAGTTTAATTATCCCGCCGACGCCGTGTCGCTCGACAGCGTCGAGGCGATCACCGAAATCCGCAAACGCTTTGTCACGCCCGGCATGTCGCTGGGCGCGCTGTCGCCCGAGGCGCATGAGACGCTGGCCATCGCCATGAACCGTATTGGCGCAAAGGCGGTGTCGGGCGAGGGCGGCGAAGACCCAGTACGGTTCAAACCCGATGCACGCGGCAACAATGCCAACAGCAATATCAAACAGATCGCATCGGGCCGCTTTGGCGTGACAGCAGAATATCTTGGCAATTGCGAGGAAATCGAGATCAAGGTCGCACAGGGCGCGAAGCCTGGCGAGGGCGGCCAGCTGCCTGGGTTCAAAGTTACCGAATTCATCGCCAAGCTGCGCTATTCCACGCCGGGCGTCACGCTCATATCGCCGCCGCCGCATCACGACATCTATTCGATCGAGGATTTGGCGCAGCTCATTTACGACCTTAAGCAAATTAACCCGCGCGCGCGGGTCTGTGTGAAACTGGTCAGTTCGGCGGGCATCGGCACCGTGGCGGCGGGCGTGGCCAAGGCCCATGCCGACGTTATTCTGGTGTCCGGCAACACCGGCGGAACCGGGGCATCCCCCCAAACCAGCATCAAATATGCTGGCACGCCGTGGGAAATGGGCCTGTCCGAGGTTAATCAGGTGTTGCTGCTCAACGGCCTGCGCCACCGCATCCGGCTGCGCACCGACGGCGGCCTCAAGACCGGGCGCGACATTGTCATTGCGGCGATTTTGGGCGCCGAGGAATATGGCATCGGGACGCTGAGCCTGGTGGCGATGGGGTGCATCATGGTGCGCCAGTGCCATTCGAATACCTGCCCCGTCGGGGTGTGCACGCAGGACGAAGCGCTGCGCCAAAAGTTCACGGGATCGCCCGAAAAGGTCATCAACCTGATGACTTTCATTGCCGAGGAAGTGCGCGAAATCCTTGCGCGGCTTGGTTGCCGCAGTCTGGATGAGGTGATTGGTCGTACCGAATTATTGCGTCAGGTCAGCCGCGGCGCAGAGCATCTCGATGACCTTGACCTCAATCCCGTGCTCGCCAAGGTTGACGCGCCAGAGGACAAGCGCCGCTCGACGCCCGGCCACCGCAATCCGGTGCCCGACAGCCTTGACGCACAGATATTGGCCGATGCCGCCCCGCTGTTTGAGCGGCGCGAACGGATGCAGTTGACCTATAATGTCCGCAACACCCACCGCGCGGTCGGCACACGATTGTCAGCAGAGATTACCGAGCGGTTCGGAATGCGCGCGCTGGCGGACGATCATGTCCATGTCCGCCTGCGCGGGACTGCGGGGCAGTCGCTCGGTGCGTTCCTGTGCCGGGGTATCACGCTGGAGGTGTTCGGCGACGCCAATGACTATGTCGGCAAAGGTCTGTCGGGCGGCCGAATCATCGTGCGGCCCACCGTCTCAAGCCCGCTCGAAAGCCAGCATAATACGATCATTGGCAACACCGTGCTCTATGGTGCAACCGCCGGCACGCTGCTCGCGGCGGGGCAGGCGGGTGAACGATTTGCCGTGCGCAATTCGGGCGCGCGGGTCGTGGTTGAGGGGTGCGGGTCAAACGGCTGCGAATATATGACCGGCGGCGTGGCGGTGATCCTTGGGCCAGTGGGATCGAATTTTGGCGCAGGGATGACCGGCGGCATGGCGTTCGTACTCGACACCGACGGCAGCTTCCCGCGCCGCGCCAACGCTGACAACATCGTGTGGCAGCGCATCGACAGCGCACATTGGGAAGACACGTTGCGCGCCCTGATCGCCGAACATGCCCATGCCACCAGCAGCAAATGGGCCGCCGAAATCCTGGCCGACTGGGATCGCTGGCAGGGCCGGTTCTGGCAAATTTGCCCCAAGGAAATGTTGTCGCGGCTGTCCCATCCGCTGAGCGATGCAGCCGAAGTCGAGGCTGCCGAAATCGAGGCTGCCGAATAGACAGCGGCGCGTTCAGCGCAGCGAAAGCCAACCGGTGCTAGTGGTGGGGCTGTTGGCCGCGACTTTGCGGCTGGCATTCCTTGTCTAAGGACCAAAGCCATGTCTCGCGCCCTGTTTGCTCTGCCGCTGATCGCCCTTGCCCTGCCCGCCCCCGTGCTGGCGCAGGTTACCGATGACGACGCAATGGCTGTGGCCCGCCAGCTTCAGGATCCCCGCGCCCAAGACGCGCTAGCGCAAACGCTGAGCGCCATGGCCGCCGCGATGCTCGAGATGCGCATTGGCGGTATCGTCAATGCCGTCGGCAAAGCCGATCCCAGTGGCAAGGCCCGGGAAGCTGACCCCGACATGACCGTCGCCGACATGGCGTCGCGCGACAATCCCGATTTTTCCGACAATCTCGACAGCGACATTCGCGACGGGACCCGGATGGTCGGCGCAATGGCCGGCGCGATGGCTGAATTGCTGCCGCAGCTTAGCAACCTGGCACGAGAGGTTGAGGACCGTGTGGCGACGGCGCGGGATGCTGCACGGCGTTGAAGACCCAAGCTGTTTCGCTTCAAAGGCGGGGATACGCCTCTGGCCGGTGCGAAATATAATCGCTGGTGATGGACCCTCGCCTGCCGGGGGGCATTTGTTTTTGATAGGCGCAATTGTGTGCGACACTTGTGGTTAACTGTCCCTTCTCCGTTGCGTTAACCCCTGCCCCACCGCTATGCGGGTCGTATGTGGCAGCTTTATCAATTCCCGCTATGTCCTTTCTCGCGCAAAGTGCGCCTGCTGCTTGGTGAAAAGGGCGTGGGATATGAACTGGTGCGCGAAAATCCATGGGAAAAGCGCGATGAATTCGTCGACCTGAACCCCGCCGGACGCACCCCGGTGATGGTTGAGACCGAACGCGCGGTCACGCTGATTGATAGCGCGGCCATCGCAGAATATTTCGACGAAACGATAGAAGGCAAGGCGATGCTGGGCGGCACCGCGCCCTACCGCGCCGAAGTCCGCCGTTTGGCAGCCTGGTTCGACCAGGAATTTTTCAATGACGTTACCGCGCCGCTGCTGTTTGAACGAATGCAAAAGCGCGTGGTGTGGAAACAGCCCCCCGATGCAGGCGCGCTGCGCGAGGCGATGAAGGCCGCCAACAACCACCTCGATTATGTCGATTATCTGATCGATCATCGCAGCTGGCTGGCGGGCGCGACGATGAGCCTGGCGGACCTGACCGCCGCCGCGCAAATCTCGGTCGCCGATTATCTGGGCGGCATCGACTGGTCGGGGCATGAACAGACCAAGGGCTGGTATGCGGGGCTGAAATCGCGGCCGAGTTTTCGGCCATTGCTCAGCGAACGGATGGAGCTGGTCCAGCCGCCAGCCTATTATGAGCAGGTGGATTTTTGAGGCACCACGCATGCGCCGCGTTTCGTAAGGTCAGGACCACCGCGCCGTCATCAGATAATTGAGCGCATCGCTGCCGCCCAGCTTGAATCCCTTCGCAGGCGACACCGACAGCGGGCAGATGTCGGTGACCACCAGCCCGGCTGCCTCGACAATCAGCTTTAACTCGTCGGGTTTCAGGAACTTGTCCCAGTCGTGCGTTCCACGCGGCACCGCGCCCACACGCTCCGCCCCCTCAACCAGCAACAGCCGCGACAGCACGGTGCGGTTGGGGGTCGACAGGATCAGCAGTCCGCCCGGTGCCAGTCGCGCGGCGAGCGCATCGATGAAGGCGCTGGGGTCGGTGACGTGCTCGATGACCTCCATCGAGGTGACAAGGTCGAACTGTCCAATGTTCAGCGCCGCGATGTCACCCGCAATATAATCGACCGCCAATCCTTGCCCATCGGCGTGAACCTTTGCCGCAACCACATTTTCCGGTGCAGCATCGACCCCGGTCACGGCCCCACCCAGCCGGGCCATAGGTTCGGTCAGCAGCCCGGCACCACAGCCGACATCCAGCACGCGCCTGCCATCCAGCGGTCGCCGCGCGCGCGGATCAAGGCTCCAATGAGCATCAATCCGTTCGCGTATATATTTCAGCCGCACGGGGTTCAGCCGATGCAGCATTGCCGAGCTGCCCTTGGGATCCCACCAGTCGGCGGCGAGCGCGCCAAAGTGCAGGGCTTCGGCAGGGTTGATCGTGGTTTGCGTCATTGGCCCAGCTTGCCCTTTGGTTGCCAAAGATACAAGAAAATTGCCCGCCTGCGCTTGCCCTCGTCAGCCGCCCTGCCTAGAGCGGCGCCAGCAAAACCACCTCTCCGTCATTGCGCGCGAAGCGAAGCAATCTAGGGTGGTGTTGGACCGCCCCTGCTTGCTTCGTCGCTGCGCTGCCCGCAATGACGAGCAAGGTTGAGGCGGCAGCTTGAATAATCGGGGGGAGGCGTAGGACAGCCATGGCGCGTATCGTGATGAAATTCGGCGGCACCTCGATGGCGGGGACCGAGCGGATTCGCCGCGTCGCGGGCATCGTCATGCGTCAACGCGCAGCGGGACACGAAGTCGCCGTGGTCGTTTCGGCCATGGCGGGGGAAACCGACCGGCTGGTGGGCTTTTGCCGCGAAGCCAGCCCGATGTATGATCCGGCCGAATATGATGTCGTGGTCGCGGCGGGCGAACAGGTGACGGCGGGACTGCTCGCGCTGACGCTGCAAGCGATGGGCGTGCCGGCGCGCAGCTGGCTGGGCTGGCAACTGCCAATCCGCACCGACGACGCGCACAGCAAGGCGCGGATCGAGGGGATGGATGCGCCCGCGCTCGCGGCCAGCATGGCGCGCGGCGAAGTGGCGGTGATCCCCGGTTTTCAGGGACTGGCCGACGATGGCCGCATCACCACGCTGGGACGCGGGGGTTCCGACACCTCGGCGGTGGCGGTGGCGGCGGCGCTAAAGGCGGATCGCTGCGACATCTACACCGACGTGGACGGCGTTTACACCACCGACCCGCGCATCGTCGCCAAAGCGCGCAAGCTTAAGAACGTCACTTACGAAGAGATGCTGGAACTCGCCAGCGTGGGGTCGAAAGTGCTGCAAACCCGCTCGGTCGGGCTGGCCATGAAGGAACGCGTGCGGGTGCAGGTGCTGTCGTCCTTCAGCGACGAGGATTCACCCTCCGCCGACAGTCTGCTCGGCACCATGATTGTCAGCGACGAAGAATTAGAAGGATATGACATGGAACGTCAGCTTATCACCGGCATCGCCGCCGACAAAAATGAAGCCAAGATCACGCTGACCCGCATTTCCGACCAGCCGGGCGCGGTCGCAACCATTTTTGGCCCGCTCGCTGCCGCCAATATCAACGTCGACATGATCATCCAGAATATCGCCAAGGACAAGGGCGAGACCGACGTGACCTTCACCGTCCCCGCCGCCGATCTGGTCCGCACGCAGGCGGTGCTGGAGGAGTATAAGGACAAGATCGGTTATTTCCGCCTGATCTGTGACAGCGGTATCGCCAAGATCAGTGTCGTCGGCGTCGGCATGAAAAGCCATGCGGGCGTTGCCAGCACCATGTTCCGTGCGCTGGCCGATCGCGGCATCAACATTCAAGCGATCAGCACCAGCGAGATCAAGGTCAGCGTGCTGATCGACAGCGATGAAACCGAGCTGGCGGTGCGGGTGCTGCACACCGCCTATGGGCTGGATTCGGAGGCCGCCTAACTCAGGTGGCCTAACTCAGGGCCTTGTACAGGGAAAACAAACTCGTCGCGGTCAGCACAATCCCGACCAGCAGCAGCAACGTCTTGGCCGGGACCCGTTTGGCGATGATGGCCCCGATGGGCGCGGCCAACAACCCGCCGATCAGCAGCCCGCCGGTGACGGTCGTAAACGCCTCCAGCCCCACCGTCAGGATGAAGGTGATCGAAATACTGGTGGTCAGCAGGAACTCTGCTGTGTTGACAGTTCCGATGGTCTTGCGCGGATCGCTTCCCTGAATCAACAGGTTCGACGTTACCACCGGGCCCCAGCCGCCGCCGCCAGAGGCATCCAGAAACCCGCCGATCAGACCCAGCGGTACCGTGACCTTAGCATTCCGCGCCTTTAGCGTGGAGGGGTAGGTCAGCGCCTTGTACAGCAAGTAAAATCCGATGCAGGTCAGGTAGAACATCACGAACGGCCGCGCGACCGTTGCGTCGATATTGGCAAGAACATAGGCACCCGCCACGCCCCCGATAATGCCGGGTATCGCAATCCGCGCGAACAGCCGCCAGTCGATATTGCGGTGCCAGATATGACTGAGCCCCGACACACCGGTGGTGAACATTTCCACCAGATGTACGGCGGCACTGGCCCGCGCTGGGGCAACCCCCATGACGCTGACCAACAGGGTCGAACAGATTACACCAAACGCCATGCCAAGCGCGCCGTCGATCATCTGCGCAGCAAAGCCGATGGCAATATAGGGGGCAATTGCAGCCCAGTCGAGGTTTGTCACCCATTCCAGCACCGACGCGCTCCTGTGATTCGAACGGCAGTAATATGCCGGGTTACAGACTTGACAATAACAGCGGCTATTTATGCGTTCAAAGCTGCGCTTGCTGCGGCGAAACTCCATTTCCCGTGCCCGCGTGGTTGCACTTGCCCTCGGGCACTGGCAAGGCGCGGCAATGAGTAAAATTCATGAAATGATGGCGCGCGGCACAGCTTTGCTGGGTAGCGAGGTTGCCATAATGTGCGGTGCGATGAGCTGGGTTTCCGAACGCCATCTGGTGAGCGCGATCAGCAATGCCGGTGGTTTCGGCATTATTGCCTGCGGGGCCATGACCCCGGCGCTGCTGGATACAGAGATTGCGGCAACCAAGGCGCTGACCGGTCGCCCGTTCGGCGTCAACCTGATCACCATGCACCCGCAGCTGTTTGACCTGATCGACGTCTGCACGGCGCATGGGGTAACCCATGTGGTGCTGGCCGGTGGCCTGCCGCCGAAGGGGAGCCTGGAGGCAATCAAGGCAAGCGGGGCAAAAGTTATCTGTTTCGCACCCACGCTGGCGATGGGTAAGAAACTGATCCGTTCGGGTGTCGACGCTCTGGTGATTGAGGGGATGGAGGCTGGCGGCCACATCGGCCCGGTATCGACCAGCGTGCTGGCCCAGGAAATCCTGCCGGTGCTGGCGGGCGAAGTGCCGATTTTCGTCGCGGGGGGCATCGGCCGGGGCGAAGCGATGGCCGCCTATCTCGAAATGGGCGCGAGCGGGGTTCAACTGGGCACGCGTTTTGTCTGTGCCACCGAATCCATCGCCCATCCGGCCTTCAAGAAAGCGTTCATTCGCGCATCGGCCCGCGATGCGGTAGCCAGCGTCCAGATCGACCCGCGCCTGCCGGTCATACCGGTGCGCGCGCTCAAAAACGCCGGGACCGAAGAATTCACCGCCAAACAGCGCGAAGTCGCCAATTTGCTCGACAGCGGTGCCGTGGACATGGGCCAGGCGCAGTTGCAGATCGAACATTATTGGGCGGGCGCGCTGCGCCGCGCGGTGATCGATGGTGACATTGAAAATGGATCGTTAATGGCCGGTCAAGCGATCGGTATGGTAACTTGCGAAGAGACCGTGCTGGAGATCGTCGCAAAATTGATGCA
>Ga0105044_10000944_pt1 | contig 37641 bp, 29 predicted proteins | sample MAT01_FD_78092 | JGI IMG/M metagenome (GOLD analysis project Ga0105044, IMG submission 78092) | Freshwater microbial communities from Lake Fryxell liftoff mats and glacier meltwater in Antarctica - MAT-01 | ecosystem: Environmental > Aquatic > Freshwater > Ice > Liftoff microbial mat | place...
GGTCGTCACGGTCATCGTGACGAATTTTGTCGGGCCCTTCAGTGAGCAGATTCGTGTCGTGGGCGAAGCCGCACGGCCACAGTTCCTGCCGTTCCGCCAGAAAATGACGTTGCTGGATGTGATGATTGCCGTGGGGGGTCTGACCGACTTCGCCGACGGCAACCGCGCCACGATTTTGCGCAGCTCAGAGGGCGACAAACAGTACGCCGTGCGGCTGAAGGACCTGATCAAGCGTGGCGATGTGTCGGCCAATGTGGAGATGCGGCCCGGCGATATCGTGATCATCCCGCAGAGCTTCTTTTGAACCCGAGCGCCCGGCCGCCCATCCTGGTGTCCTGAACACCGCTCTTTTGCCTACGGTTTTCGCATGCAAGAAATAGCTCAACAACTCCTGACGACAGTCCGCGGCATGTGGAAGTTCCGCTGGCCCGCGATCGTGGTCGCCTGGGTCGTTGCCGCGATCGCGGTGATGATTGTCTGGCGTGTCCCCGACCAGTACGAAGCTTCAGCCAGGATCTACGTCGACACCGACTCGATCCTCAAGCCGCTGATGACGGGTCTGGCGGTGCAACCCAACGTCGAGCAGCAGATCTCGATGCTGAGCCGCACCTTGCTCAGCCGCCCGAACGTCGAAAAGCTGATCCGCATGGCCGACCTGGACCTGCGCAGCCAATCCAGAAACGAGCAGGAAGCGCTGATTGAAAAGCTGATGAAGGGGGTCGAGATTCGCACCGCAGGGGGCGTCAACCTCTACTCGCTGGCTTACCGCGACACTGAGCAGGACAAAGCCAAGCGCGTGATCCAGTCGATGGTGTCGATTTTCGTTGAATCCGGTCTTGGGGCCAGCCGCAAGGACACCGACTCCGCCAAGACCTTCCTGACCGAGCAGATCAAGGCTTTCGAGTCCAAGCTGGAAGAAGCCGAATCGAGGATGAAAGAGTTTCAGCTGCGCAATATCGACCGTCAAAGCGCCGACGGCAAAGACGCGGCAACGCGCCTGTCCGAGGTCGCAGCCCAGCTGGGGTCGGCACAACTGCAGTTGCGCGAAGCCGAGCGCGCGCGTGATTCAGCGCGTCGTCAGCTCGAAGAAGCCCGCGGCCAATCACCCAGCACAGCCCTGCCCAATTTGCTGAAGGAGAGTGCCATCGAGGTGACCACACCCGAGATCGATGCGCGCATCGAGGCCCAGAAGCGCTCGCTCGACAACCTGCTGCAGCGCTACACCGACAAGCATCCCGATGTGGTGGGCACACGTCGGCTGCTGACCGATCTGGAAGCGCTGAAGAAGAAGGAAGTCGCCGAGCTGCAGCGCAAGGCGGCAACCGAAGCCGCAGCGCGCCCCAAGTCCCAGCCGATGGTCACGGAGAATTTGGCAGTACAAGAGCTCAACCGCATGATGGCCACCTCCGAGATCCAGGTCGCAGCGCTCAAGGCGCGGGTTGAAGAGTACGGTTCGCGCTATGCGCAGGTCCGTCAATCCCTTAAGAGCGCGCCACAGATCGAAGTCGAAGCAGCACAGCTGAACCGCGACTATGCGATCACCAAACGCAACTATGAAGACCTGGTTGCGCGTCGGCAGTCCGCAGTCATGTCCGGCGAACTGGATGTTGCTTCAGGCGTGGCGGAATTCAGGCTCATCGACCCACCACGCGTCACACCCAAGCCGGTGTCGCCCAACCGGCTGCTGCTGCTGCCGCTGGCGCTGTTGGCTGCGTTGGGTTCAGGATTGTTTTTCGCCTTTGCTGCAGCACAGCTGCGCCCCACATTCAGCGACGCCAACGAGTTGCGCACCAAGACCGGCTTGCCGTTGCTTGGCATGGTCACCGCGCTGACGACCGACGACGACCGCAGGCGTGAGCGCACGGGCTTGCTGGGCTTCATCACCGCATCAGGCGGCTTGGTGGGGCTGTTCGTTGCGGGCTTGATCGCGATGACACTGATGAACAGGTACGGAGGTTGATGCGCCATGAGTAGCTTGATCGAACAAGCCGCAATGCGGCTGGAGCAGTTGCGACAAGCAGGTATTTCGGTGCCTGGAGAGGACGATTCCAGCTCCTCTGCTCAGCAGGGCTCGGCCCTTGCGTCATCTGTCGCCCAGCCAGCCGCTGGTGCATCTGCAGCGCCGCATGCAGCCAGCGCTGGCGGGGCAGCTTCGTCCTCCGCAAGCTGGGATCCGTCGCCGCAATCGCGCCGCGTCGACATCAGTCTGGAGATGCTGGCCGCCGCAGGCATCGTGACCCCCGATGCGCCACGCTCGCAGATGGCAGACCAATACCGCGTCATCAAGCGTCCCTTGATCGCCAACGCATTGGGTCGCGGTGCGGCAGCCATCACCCACGGCAACCTGATCATGGTGACGAGCGCACTGCCTGGCGAAGGCAAGAGCTTCACCGCGGTGAACCTGGCGATGAGCATCGCCGCAGAGCTGGACCACACCGTGATGCTGGTTGACGCCGACGTCGCCAGGCCCTCGATTCTGTCGATGTTGGGCATTCCTCCTGCGCCAGGCTTGCTCGATCTGCTGGAAGGCAAGACCGACATGGCCAGTGTGCTGCTGCGCACCAATGTCGACAAGCTGACGGTACTGCCCAGCGGCTCGCCGCACCCCAAAGCCACTGAATTGCTGGCCAGCGAAGCCATGACGATGTTGCTGCAGGACATGGCTTCGCGCTACCCAGACCGCATCATCATCTTTGACAGCCCGCCACTGCTGCTGACCACCGAAGCCCGTGTTCTGGCCACCCACATGGGCCAGATCGTGATCGTGGTGCAGGCTGACCGCACCCTGCAGTCGACCGTGCAGCAAGCGCTGGCTGCGATTGAAACCTGCCCGGTCAAGATGACCATCCTGAACAAGGCGCGGCCCGATGCGGGTGGTGGTTACTACGGCTATGGCTATGGATACGGCTATGGCTACGGTTATGGCTACGATGGTTACAACCCGGCCGACGCTGCGTCCGGCGCTGCGCCCGGCGCCCGAGCAGTGCCACCAACGGGCAGAGTTGCGCGGGTGACCGAGACCGCCAAGTCTTGAGTCGTGTCACGGCATCGTCGATGAAACCCGCCCAGCGCCGCAGGCCTGCCAGGTCGCGCCAGCGCTTTTGTATTGTCAAACCTGTTCATGCCAAAGGTCTTGTTTGGTTGAGCCTGGCTTGTATGCCGGCGCTGGCACAGGAGGCCAGCGTTGGCGGCCGTGGATTGACCGTGGAGACCAGCTTCACCGCAGCCAGCACCTACACCGAATTGCGGGGCACCAGCGTGGATGGGTCACGCCTGGGCAGCGAGTTGATCACCCAGTTCGGGCCAGGCCTGCGGCTGCGCAGTCGCGCAGGCAGGGTTCAAGGGACTCTGGACTACACCTTGCTGGCCACGGTGCACGCCCGGCGCACCGACTTCAACACGCTCACCAACAACCTGACAGGGAATCTGCGCGCCGAACTGGTCCCCGGATGGGCTTATGTCGACGGCACGGCATCGGCGGGGCAGCAGGCTGCCACCGTCTACGGACTGCAGCAAACCCAGGGCAGCCTGCGCAGCAACGAAAATCTGCGTGAGACGACGAGTGTCTCGCTCTCGCCTTACATCCGTGGCAACGCATTTGGCTTTGCCGACTACGAGTTTCGCCTGTTCGGCGCCACCACAGATGTGAGGGGCGCCACCGATGGCGACTCCACCAATCTGGTGGCGACACAGACCTTGCGCTCCAGGTTGGGCCCTCGGCTGGGTTGGGCGCTGCAAAGCTCGCAACAGCGGGTGGACTTCCGCGCCGGACGGCCCACCGATCTCTTTCGCACCACGGCCTCACTGTCTTTCGCGCCTGACCCCGATCTGGTCTTCACGGCGCGTGCGGGTGAAGAGCGCACCGACATCGGCAGTGACTTCCGCCGCCGCTACAGCACTTGGGGCGGAGGTGTGCGCTGGACCCCTTCACCCCGGACCTCTTTCAGCCTGGACGCCGACAGGCGCTTCTTTGGCGACGCCTACCAGCTCGTGCTGGAGCACCGCATGCGGCGCACTGCAGTGCGCTTTTCTTCAGTTCGGGATTCGACTTCAGGCACTGACGCCAACGGGGTCGGCCAGCCCATCACGCTGTTGCAGTTGTACTTGCTGCAATTCGCATCCATCGAGCCCGATCCGGTGCTGCGCGAGCAGCGCGTGCGTGAGTTCTTGCGCCTGACCAACCAGGATCCCGGCAGCCTGGTCAGCGGCGGCCTGGCGAGCTCAGCGGTATCGCTGCAGCAGCGCAACGACTTGTCCGTGAGTTATGCAGGTTTGCGCACCACCTTCACGGCACAGGCGTTTTCTTCTTCGACGCGGGTCATTGATCGCCAAATTGAAGCACAGGGAGATCGTATCCGGCAAGTTGGGGCGACCTTTTCAGCCAACCACCGGTTGACGCCGATCAGTAATGCCAGCGTTGGCCTGAGCTATCTGCGCAGCCTGGACCCCGCTCCCCTCCAGCCCAGAAGCGACCAGACCACCTTGAGCCTGGGCTACACGACAACATTGAGCAGGCAGGTCACGGGATCCCTGACCGCGCGCTACAGCTTGTTCGACGGCGCTCCTTTTTCCAATCGCGAGACTTCGGTGACGGCCTCGGTCAACGTTCGGTTCTGACATGTACGAAGCCTTTTACGGGTTGAACAGCAAGCCTTTCCAGCTCAACCCGGACCCCAACTTCTATTTCGCCAGCAAACAGCACAGGCGGGCCAAGGCCTACCTGGAATACGGCGTCTCGCGCAACGAAGGCTTCATCGTCATCACCGGCGAGATCGGCGCCGGCAAGACGATGGTGTTGCGCTCGCTGATCGAGGGCTTGAGCGGCAGCAACGTGGTCACGGGTCATCTGGTGACCACGCAACTGGGTGCTGAAGACACCTTGCGCATGGTCGGCGCGGCTTTCGGGTTCCGTGTCAAGGATGTGCCGAAGTCCGAATTGCTGATCACGCTGGAAGCCTTTTTGATCAGCCAGACCAGCAAAGGCAAACGCTGCCTGCTGGTGGTGGACGAAGCGCAGAACCTGACCCCGCGAGCGGTTGAAGAGCTGCGCATGTTGTCCAACTTCCAGTTCGGCAACCAGGCTTTGCTGCAGAGTTTTCTGGTCGGCCAACCTGAGTTTCGTGAAATTCTGCAACGGCCCGAGATGGAGCAATTCCGTCAGCGCGTGGCTGCAACCTGCCACATCGGGCCTTTGGATGAAGACGAGACCCGGGCCTACATCGCGCACCGTCTGAAGTGCGCTGGCTCCAAAGGCAAACCCGGGCTGGACGACGCAGCACACGCCGGCATCTTCAAAGCCAGTGGCGGCATTCCAAGGCGCGTCAATGCTGTGTGTGATCGCCTGCTGCTGGCGGGTTATCTGGGTGGCAAGACCGAACTGACGGGCGAAGACGTGCGCGAAGTGGTGCAGGAGTTTCAGCAGGAGAACGAGGTGCCCCAGGGCGTCGCGGTTGCCTCGAAGTACTCTGCAGAAAATGGCTCCGAGCCGCTGCTGCCGGGAGGTGCTGCGGGGGCGGTGATGGACGTGGACCTGAAACAACTGGACCTGGACGGCGAGCAAGCGCAAGCCCTGACACGCCAGATTGCTTCGTTGGCGGCCGATCAGCGGGGTGACCAGTTGCAACGCCTGGAGCGCAGCCTGCTGCGCCTGGAACGTATCAATGTGCAGACCCTGGGCATGCTGCAGCAACTGGTCAATGCGGTCAAGGTCAACGCGCCCAAACCCGCTGCAGCAGCAAAGAGCGAAGACAAGAAGCCATCATGATCAGTGCTTCAGCCATTCGCGGTGCAGTGATGTGCGTGGTCGGAGCGCGCCCGAATTTCATGAAGATGGCGCCCATCCTGCGTGCGCTGGCGGCGCATCAACCGCCTTTGCAAGCGCTGCTGGTACACACCGGACAGCATTACGACGCCAGCATGAGTGATCAGCTCTTCGCCGATCTCGGCTTGCCCAGGCCTGATCTGAACCTGGGTGTGGGCTCGGGCTCCCACGCGGTGCAGACCGCCGAGGTCATGAAGGGCTTCGAGCCAGCACTGGATGCGCACCAACCTGCCTGTGTCGTGGTGGTCGGCGATGTCAATTCCACGCTGGCCTGCGCGCTGGTGGCTTGCAAGAAAGCGATACCGGTCGTCCATGTCGAAGCCGGGCTGCGCAGCCGCGACCGCCGCATGCCCGAAGAAATCAACCGCGTTCTGACCGATCAGATCGCCGATCGTCTCTACACCACCGAGCGCAGCGCGCTGGACAATCTGGTGCGGGAAGGCATTGCTGCAGACCGAGTGTGTTTCGCCGGCAACGTGATGATCGATTCTTTGCTGGATTGCAAAGATCGCGCGCGCAACGCTGCCGAGGCCTTGCGGGCTCATGGTGCAGATGCCAGCCTGCTGCAGGATGCCGCCGGTTGGGGCGTCGTGACTTTGCATCGGCCTTCCAACGTCGATCACCCCGAGACTTTGCGCCGGATTCTGCAAGTGCTGGCCGAAGTCTCGCAGCGCCTGCCGCTGGTTTTTGCGATGCATCCACGCACGCGGTCCAACATCGACAGCTTTGGCTTGCAATCGGTGCTGCAGGGCGCCCGCGTGGCCGTTCTGCCGCCGCAGGGTTATCTGGAGATGCTGGGGCTGATGAAAGACGCCACGCTGGTGCTGACCGACTCGGGTGGCTTGCAGGAAGAGACCACCGCCTTGGGGGTGCCCTGCCTGACGATGCGCGAGAACACCGAGCGCCCGATCACGGTCGAGCAAGGCACCAACACCATGGTGGGCGCCGACTCGCAGGCGATTCGGGCTGGCGTGGCCCAGATCCTTGCCGGCCAGGGCAAGAAAGGGCGGGTGCCCGAGTTGTGGGATGGCCGCGCTGCCGAGCGCATCGTCAGTGATCTGCACCGCTGGCTGCATGAGTTGCAGGCCGCTGCGGCAAGGCACTGAAGATGCTGGCCCCTTCCATCACCAACGCTTTGACCATCGACGTGGAAGATTACTTCCAGGTCTCTGCATTTGCGCCCTACATCCGGCGTGAGGAGTGGGAGACACGCGAGTGTCGGGTCGAGCGCAACGTCGACCGTATCCTGGCTCTGCTGGCCGAGCGCGACCTGCACGCCACCTTCTTCACGCTGGGCTGGGTGGCAGAGCGCTACCCGCAACTGGTCAGGCGCATCGTGGCGAGCGGCCACGAACTGGCCAGCCATGGCTATGGGCACGAGCGCGCCAGCGACCTCAGCAAAGAGGCCTTCCACGAGGACGTGACCCGATCCAAACACCTGCTGGAAGACCTGGCAGGCCAGCCCGTGCTGGGCTACCGGGCGCCGAGCTTTTCGATCGGCATCAGCAACCTGTGGGCCTTTGACGTGCTGGCCCGAGCAGGCTACCGCTACAGCAGCAGCGTTTACCCGATTCAGCATGACCACTATGGCATGCCCGATTCGCCGCGCTTTGCCTACAGGGTGGGTTGCGGGCTGCTGGAGATTCCGGTCACCACACTGCGCCTGATGAACCGCAACTTCCCGTCCAGCGGTGGCGGCTGGTTCAGGCTGTTGCCGTATGCGCTGTCGCGCTGGATGCTGCGCAACGTCAATGCCACCGAGCGTGAACCCGCGATCTTTTACTTTCACCCGTGGGAGATCGATGTCACTCAGCCGCGCATCGCCGGGATCGACGCCAGGACCCGGTTCCGCCACTACGTCAACATCCCCCGCATGGAAGAGCGTCTGCGCCAGTTGATGATGGACTTTCGCTGGGGGCGGATGGACCAGATCTTCTTGCCACGCCATCCGGCAGGGGCCTGAGCCATGACCGCGTTGAGTATCCACAGGCTGGATGCGGCCGATCAGGTGGCGGCCACAAGCTGGGACGCCTATGTGCAGCGGGCACCGCAAGCCACTTTTTTCCACCGCAGTGCCTGGCAGCGCATTCTGCGGCAGGTGTTCGGGCATCAGACCCACTATCTGCTGGCCAGACGCGGGGACGTGATCACTGGCGTCTTGCCCCTGGCGCATGTCAAGAGCCTGTTGTTCGGCAACGCGCTGACCAGTCTGCCTTTCGCGGTTTACGGCGGAGCCGCTGCCGACGATGAGGCGAGCGCAGAGGCGCTGGAAGCCGAGGCCCAGCGTCTGGCGCAGCAGTTGGGGGTGCAGCACCTGGAGCTTCGCCAGCTGTCGCGGCAGCACGGCGACTGGCCCAGCCAAGACTTGTACGTCACTTTCCGAAAGCCCATTGAGGCCCAAGAAGAAGCCAATTTGCTGGCCATCCCGCGTAAACAGCGTGCGATGGTGCGCAAAGGCATCAAGAACGGTCTGCGCAGTGAGCTCGATATCGGCGTCGACCGCTTCTTTGAACTTTACGCCGACAACGTGCACAGACACGGCACCCCTGCCCTGCCCAAACGCTACTTCCAGGCCCTGCGCCAAGAGTTTGGCGCCGACTGCGAGGTGCTCAACGTGCTGGACGAGCACGGGCGGTGCGTGTCCTCTGTGCTGAGTTTCTATTTTCGTGATGAAGTTCTGCCCTACTACGCCGGCGACGCGCCGGCAGCGCGCGATCTGGCCGCCAACGATTTCAAATACTGGGAGTTGATGCGCCTGGCTTGCGCGCGCGGGCTCAAGACCTTTGACTACGGACGCAGCAAGCAGGGTACGGGGTCCTTTGCCTTCAAGAAGAACTGGGGCTTCGAGCCCATCCCGCTGCACTATGAATACCGCCTCTACAAACGCGAATCGGTGCCACAGAACAACCCCAGCAATGCCAAGTACCGCATGTTGATCGAAACCTGGCGCCGTCTGCCGATAGGTGTAGCCAAATGGTTGGGGCCCTTCGTGGTCCGCAACCTGGGCTGATGCCATGACCTCGCCGCTCCATCCTGTACCTGCTGCACCCTGGCAACGCTTGTTGCCGGCAGTGGCTGTGATCGCGCTGCTGTTGCTCGTTTTTCGTGAGACGGGCACTGCGATGGTGTCGGTGTGGTCGCGCTCCGACACCTTCGCACATGCGTTTCTGGTGCCGCCGATCTCGCTGTGGTTGATCTGGCGCAAGCGCGTTGCGCTCGCCGGAATGCCCCTGCAGCCTGTGCCCTGGCTGCTGTTGATCATCGCTGCCGTGTGTGTGTTCTGGTTATTGGGCAGCCTGGCAGCGGTCAACGCTGCCACTCAGTTCGCGCTGGTGACGCTGATCGTCCTGAGCGTCCCTGCGGTGGCTGGTTGGCGCATCGCCAGGGTGCTGGCCTTCCCGCTGTTGTTCCTGTATTTCGCAGTGCCGATGGGCGAGTTCTTGCTGCCCTCGATGATGCTGATGACTGCTGACTTCACGGTCGCGGCGGTGCGCATGTCGGGTGTACCGGTCTACCGCGACGGTTTGCAGTTCGTGATTCCCAGCGGCTCCTGGTCGGTGGTCGAGGCCTGCAGCGGTGTGCGTTATCTGATCGCGTCGCTGATGGTCGGCACCTTGTTTGCCTACCTCAACTACTACAGCCTCAAGCGCAGGTTGCTGTTTGTGGCGGCTTCGATTCTGATTCCTATTGTGGCCAACTGGGTGCGCGCCTACATCATCGTGATGATGGGTCATTTGTCTGGCAATGAATTGGCGGTGGGTGCCGATCATCTGATTTACGGCTGGGTCTTTTTCGGCATCGTGATCGGGATCATGTTCCTGGTGGGTGCGCGCTGGTCAGAGGCGCCGCCAGCCACTGCGTCGTCTTCGAATGCTGTCGACTTCGGTGGGGCAGCTTCTGTGACGGGGGCCCACGGTGCGGCCCAGAGGGCCACCGCAGGTGTGTGGCTGACGGCAGTGGGCATTGCCGCATTGGTGCTGACTACGCAGACGCTGGACGCCCGCCTGAGTGCTGCCACGGGCAACGGCCCGGTGAGCTTGCAGCTGCCTGAACAGTTGGGGCCTTGGCAGCGCGCCGGCACTGAACCGTTGAGTTCCTGGACGCCGCATTACCCGAACGCCCTGGCTTCGCAGCACTTGCTCTACACACAGTCTGGCCAGCGCGTCGGGGTCTGGTTGGGTTACTACCGCGACCAGCGCACGGGCCCGGAGCTGATTGCCTCGTCCAACAGCCTGGTGTCGCCTGCTTCCACGCTGTGGACAGTGGTGACGACAGGGCGCCAGATGCTGGACGGCCAGCGCGGCGTTCAGTTTGCGACGGCCACTTTGCGCGACAGCGCTGACCCTGCATTCATGGGCCGCTGGCGCCTGCAGGTCTGGCAGGTGTATTGGGTGGGTGGTCGGCTGACCTCGAGTCCGGTGGCGGCCAAGCTGTGGATGGCCTGGAACCAGTTGACGGGAACAGGCGACGACTCTGCGGCCATGATTTTTTACACACCCATCGAGCCTGGACAAGACGCCAAGGCCGTGCTGAGCGAGTTCGTGGGTGCGCAGATGGGTCAAGTCACGCAGATGCTTGAACGAGCGCGCATGCAGCCCTGAAAGCTGCCAGTGCGGCCGGCCTCCAGCGGCCGACGCCTTGAGCAACCGAATATGTTGAGGTTTGAGAGGGAACAGCCATGAACACTTTGGCAGTCATCGGTTTGGGCTACGTGGGCCTGCCGCTGGTGGTGGAGTTCGGCAAACAGATGCGCACCATCGGCTTTGACATCGCCAAAAGCAAAGTCCAAGCCTGCCAGCGTGGCAGCGATCCTTCGCGCGAGCTCAGTGACGCAGAAGTCCAGGCAGGTACGCAGGCCATTTATACCGACGACCCCAAGATGCTGGGCGAGGCCGACGCCATCATCGTGGCTGTCCCCACACCTGTCGATGGCGCCCATATCCCGGATTTCAGGCCGTTGATCGGTGCTTCTGTCAGCGTCGGGCGCAACCTGAAGAAGGGCGCGATCGTGATTTACGAATCGACGGTCTACCCCGGGGCGACGGAAGAGGTCTGCATCCCGGTCCTGGAGCGCGAGTCCGGGTTGAAATGGAAGCAGGACTTCTTCGTCGGTTACAGCCCCGAGCGCATCAACCCGGGCGACAAAGAGCACACGCTCACCAAGATCCTGAAGATCGTTTCTGGCGACACACCCCATACGCTGGAACAAGTGGCCAGGCTGTACGAGCGCATCATCGTGCCCGGCGTGCACCGCGCCAGTTCGATCAAGGCCGCTGAGGCCGCCAAGGTCATCGAAAATACACAGCGTGACCTGAACATCGCGTTGATGAATGAGCTGGCGATCATTTTCGACAGGATGGGCATCGACACCAACGAGGTACTCGAAGCTGCCGGCACCAAGTGGAACTTCCTGAAGTTCAAGCCCGGCCTGGTGGGTGGCCACTGCATCGGCGTCGATCCCTACTATTTGACTCACAAGGCGGACATGCTGGGTTACCACCCGCAAGTCATCCTCGCCGGCAGGCGCATCAACGACGGCATGGGCAAGTTCATTGCCGAACAAGCCATCAAGCACATGATCGCTTCGGGCAGCTACGTCAAGGGCGCCAAAGTCAACGTGCTGGGGCTGACCTTCAAGGAAAATTGCGGCGACCTGCGCAACAGCAAGGTAGTCGACATCATCAACGAGTTGAAGACCTATGGCGTGGAGGTGTTCGTGACCGACCCGCAGGCTGATGCAGAAGAAGCGATGCACGAGTACGGGGTGCAACTGTTGCCCTGGGACAGCCTGCCGCGGGCAGACGCCATCGTGGCCGCCGTCTCGCACCGCGAATATGCATCTCTGTCGGTCGAAGACCTGGGCAAGAAACTGGTCAAGGGCGGCGCCTTTATCGATGTCAAGGCGGCCTTTGATCTGCAAGCCTTGCGCAGCGCCGGCTACAGGGTATGGAGGTTGTAGGCGCGACGGCAGTCAGGCACCCTGACAGCACCCTGCTGCAGGCGGGTGCTGAAGCTGCGCTGTTGCCGGCGAGTGCAACCCAGGCCCATGGCGAGCACGGGCCGGCGCCCAAGTTGAGCATTGTCTCGACGCTGTACCGGTCCAGGAGCTTTCTGCCAGGTTTTCTGGACGAATGCCTGCAGGTGCTGCAGCAACTGGGCATCGACAACTTCGAGATCCTGCTGGTCAATGACGGTTCGCCTGACGATTCGGTGGCGTACTGCAGGCAGCGTCAACGCGACATCCCGCAATTGGTGGTCGTGGAGCTGTCGCGCAATTTTGGCCACCACCATGCCATCCACGCCGGGCTGGGTCTGGCGCGCGGCGAGCAGGTCTTTCTGATCGACTGTGATCTGGAAGTACGCCCGGCCGTGCTGGCAGATTTCCGCGCCCGCATGCAGCAGCCAGGCGATGTGGATGTGATCTACGGTTACCAGGAGGCTCGCAAGGGTGGCTTTGCCGAGCGCGTGGGCGGCGGCTTGTTCTGGAAGACCCTGAACAAGCTCAGCGATGTGCAGATACCTGAGAACACCGTCACCGAGCGATTGATGAGCCGCCGCTTTGTGCAGTCACTGCTGCAGATGGGCGACTACAACCTGTTTCTGGCCGGCATGATGAGCTGGACAGGATTTGTGCAGATCGGTGTGCCGGTGGTCAAAAAGCAGCGCGAGGGCCGCAGCACCTACACGCTGCTGCGGCGCTTGCAATTGATGGTCAACGCCGTCAGTTCGTTCTCTTCCAGGCCGCTGATCTGGATGTTCAATATCGGCGTGGGCATCACCTGTCTGAGTGTGCTGTATGTCGCCTACCTGGTTTTCAGGCGCCTGTTTTTTGGTGACACTCTGCTGGGCTTCACGTCGATGATGGGCATGCTGGCCATCAGCCTGGGCATCATGACCACTGCGGTGGGCCTGGTCGGCATCTACCTGGGCAAGGTCTACAACCAGGTGCAGGGCAGGCCGACCTACATCATCAAGGACATTCACCGCCAACCATGACTGCAAGCAGCGAGCTCAACCAGATGGTGCCGGCCTACGACGAGTTGTACGGCATGGACAACCGCCTGACCCAGGACTGGTACCCGCAGCGTGTCATCGCGCTGTCGCAGGGCGAGGCCTTGCTCGAACTGGGCATGGGCCACGGCGGCGCCACAGCCGCCTTTGCGCAGCATTTCAAGCGCTACCAGGTCGTGGAGGGCTCGGCCGACATGATCCAGCGCTTTCGCACCCGCTTCAATCTGCCTCAGGTGGACGTGCACCACGGCTTCTTCGAAGACTTCGAGACCGAAGAGCGCTTTGACCACATCAGCATGGGTTTTGTGCTGGAGCATGTGCAGGACGTGCAGGCTGTGCTGCGCCGTTTCAGGCGCTTTCTGAAAGCCGATGGCACGCTCTTTGTCGCCGTGCCCAATGCTGACTCGCTGCATCGCCGCATTGGCCACGCCAGCGGGCTGCTGGCCGATTTGAAGCAGCTGTCCGCCGCCGATCAGCGGCTGGGCCACATCCGTTACTTCAACCTGCAAAGCCTGAAACAAGAGCTGCATCAAGCCGGGTTTGAGACGAGCGTGGCCGAAGGCATCATGCTCAAGCCCTTCACCACGCCGCAGATGGAAAAGCTGGACCTGAGCGCAGCGGTACTGGGCGGCTTGATGGTGGTGGCGCAGCAGTATCCTGAGCTGGCCAACTCTTTGCTGGTGATGGCGCGCCGGCGCCCGGTGTGACGTGCAGGGTTTCGGACTGCAATTCGACCACTGGGGTCTGGCCACGCGCCAACTGGACAAGACCCTGGGGTTCTTGCGTGGGCTGGGCTACAGCACGCCGCCGGTGGTCTTCGACCCCTTGCAGCGCGTGGACCTGGTGCTGTGCCAGCACCCGTCGATGCCCGCTGTGGAGGTCATCACGCCTGCACAGGGCCCCGGCCCGCTGGATGCCGTGCTGGCCCAGCAGCCGCAAGCCATCTATCACTTGTGTTTTCGCAGTGGCGATGCTGCGGGCAGCCTGGCGGCCATCAAGAATGCCGGCCACCGGGTGCTGACGGTGTCCGCGCCCAAGCCAGCGGTGTTGTTTGGCGGCCGGCAGGTCAGCTTCTACATGGTGGCAGGCTTTGGCTTGATCGAGATCATCGATGAAGCCCGGATGCAGTGGGGCAGTGATGGCCCGCAGAGCCTGGCCCCGCCACAGATGCCAGCCCCGCCACACTCTCTGAATCAGGCATGAGGCCCGCATGAGCGCCGCAGGTACCCCCCTGCGCTACGACGAAGTCTGCGCCAGCGTTGCAGCCATCGAGGCCCAGGGCTTTGCAGCCGAAGACCCTGCGCCCACGGTCAAGGTGCTGGTGCTCAGGCACATCACCGTCGAAGGCTTCGACACCTATCTGAAACACCATCTGTATCGCCGGCAGTTGCGGCCGCAGCTCAGCTTCAGCGGTTACGGCGCAACCGCCGCCGAGGTCCTGGCCAGCGACGGCGCTGTGGCGCTGGCACAGCCCGAACTGATCGTGCTGGCGCTGGCGCTGGATGAACTGGACCCTGACTACGGCCAGCCTGGCTGGACCTGTGATCGAGCGCTGGCTCAGCTGCATGGGCTGCTGGATTTGCTGGTCGAGCGCAGCACGGCCACGTTGCTGGTCCACAACTTCCTGCCCCCGCTGTGGAATGAAGCCGGCCTGGTGCCGGACCGCCAGGGGCTGGGTCTGGTGGCCCAGGTGGGCAGACTCAATGAGGCGGTATCGGCGGCCGTCAAGCAGCATGCACCCCGCCTGGTGCTGATCGACTGGCAAGCCTTGTTGCGCCGGCTGGGCGCAGCCAGTGCCCTGGACGAGCGCGGGCGCTACCTGTGGCGCGCACCCTTCAGGCACGCCTTTCTTGACGGCTGGGCGCAGCAGGTTGGCACCGTTGTGTGCGCGCTGCGCGGACGGGCCAAGAAAGTGCTGGTGCTGGACTGCGACCACACCTTGTGGGGCGGCGTGGTGGGCGAGGACGGGCTCGACGGCATTGCGCTGGACCCCCAGCAATACCCGGGCCGCGTGTTCTTTGATTTCCAGACGACGGTGCTGCATCTGGCCGAGCGCGGTGTGCTGCTGGCGCTGTGCAGCAAGAACAATGAAGCCGACGTGTTCGAGGTGCTGGACAAGCACCCCGCATGCCGCCTGAAACGCCAGCACTTGAGCAGTTGGCGCATCGACTGGCACAACAAGGCTGACAACATCCAGGCGATCGCCGCCGAGTTGAACCTCGGCCTGGATGCCTTTGTCTTTGTCGACGACAGCCCACAGGAGTGCGCGCTGGTGCGGCAGATGCTGCCCCAGGTCACCGTCTTGCAGGTGCCCAAGCGGCTGGTGGAATTGCCATCGCTGTTGCTGCAGGACGGATGGTTCGACACGCTGCAGTTGACCGAAGAAGACCGCAAGCGCTCACAGCTCTATCAAAGCGAAGCGCAGCGCAAACAGGTGCGCAGCCAGTTTGGCGACCTCGGTGCGTATCTGCAGTCGTTGCAAACCGTGGCCTCCATCCATCCGGCCACGCCTGCCGAGCTGGCTCGCGTGGCGCAATTGACGCAAAAGACCAACCAGTTCAACCTGTGCACCCGCCGCTATGCTGAAAGTGATCTGCAGTCCCTGCAGGAAAGTGGCCAAGGCGTGATTTACGCTCTGAGCGCACGCGATCGCTTCGGCAGCCTGGGCCTGGTGGGCGTGATGATCTTCAGGCGCTCAGACGCCCAACTGCACATCGACAGCTTTCTGATGAGTTGCCGGGCTCTGGGTCGACGTCTGGAGCTGGCGATGGTGAGCCATTGCATGGCCGACATCGGCAGGCGCCATCCGGGGCTGGTTTGCAGCGCGCAATACATCGCCACCGCCAAGAACGCCCAGGTCGCCGATTTTTGGGCGCGCGTCGGTTTTGATCTGATCAGCGATGCGTCGGGGCAGCGTGCTTACAAGGCCAAAGGTCTGGGGCCGCACTTTGAGCTGGCTGACAATGGGGCCCTTTTTGTGCAGATCGAGGAGTCCTGAGTGAGTGCCAATCCCGAGCTGCAAAGCAGTTTTTTTGCCACGCTGTCGGCGCTCTTGAGCGTGCCGCAAGAGCAGCTCAACGCCCAAAGCTCACGCCACACGCTCCCGGCCTGGGATTCCTTGAAGCACATGCATCTGATGCTGGCGCTGGAGGAAAAATTCGGGATCGAATTCGACGATGCCGAACTGGCCGAGCTGGGCAGCGCGCAAGCCATTCTGGACGCGCTGGCCTTGAAGCTGGCGCCTTAGCTCAGCGCCGATGAAGAGGCCCCCCAGATGAGCAGCGCTCGCCCCGTCGTCATCGTCGGCACCGGTGAACTGGCGCAATTGGCGCACTTCTATTTTGTGCACGACAGCCAGCGCCAGGTGCTGGCCTTTGCAGTCGACCGGCAGTATTTGCAAGGGGACTCCGCCCATGGCTTGCCTTTGGTGGCCTGCGAAGACCTGTCGCTTCACTTTTCGCCTGCAGACTGTGATGTCTTCGTGGCCATCGGCTACAGCCGCCTGAACGCCCGGCGCGCAGAGCGCTGCGCCGCAGTGCGCGCCGCCGGCTACCGGTTGGCCAGCTATGTCAGTTCGCGCGCTTCGGTGTGGCCCGATCTGCAGTTGGGCGGCAACTGCATGGTCATGGAGGGCAACTGTGTTCAGCCTTTCGTCAGCCTGGGTGAGGGCGTGATCATGTTTGCCGGCAGTGTGATCAGCCACCATGTGCAGGTGGGCGACCACAGCTTCATCGGCTCAGGCGTCGTCATCTGCGGCGGCGTCAAGGTGGGCCAACGCTGCTTCATCGGCGCCAATGCCACTGTGCGCGAGCACCTGGCGCTGGGCGACGATTGCATCGTGGGCGCAGGCAGCCGGGTCTTCAAGGACGCAGCCGCTGGCAGCGGCTACCTGGCAACCCCCACGCCGGACTCAGGCATACCCAGCAGCCGGCTGCAGGCGCTGCTTTGAGGCCGGGTTCGGAGCGGGGCAAGGTCTGATGGCCGCGTCGACGGTGCTGGTGGTGTCGGGGGGCGGCTTTCCGGGCCTGGCCATGCTCAAGGCCTTGCACGCTTGCGGGCAACTTCGGCTGTTGCTGGCAGATTGCCATGAAGAAAACCTGGGCCGCTACCTGGCGCATGGTTTTTTCAGGGCGCCGTTGATCGACGACCGCGAAGCCTTCGTGGCCTTCCTGCTTCGGCTTTGCGTGCAGCAGCAAGTCGAAGCGATCTTTCCTGCTACCAGCTTTGAGCTGGAGCTGCTGGCACAAGAGCGGCCCCGGCTGCTGCAGTTGGGCACGCAGGTCTGGGTCAGCGAATTGCCCGTGCTTGCGCTGGGGCGCGACAAGGCTGCGTTTTACTGCTGGGCGCGTGCCCGGGGTCTGCCGGTGCTGCCGACCTTCGACTCTGCTCTGCACCCGGCCGCCACCTATCCTTTGCTGGGTAAACCCAAAGATGGCTGGGGCGGCACAGGGCTGTTGCATGTGCAGTCGCGGGCTGATGCCGAAGTGCAAGGGGCGGTCAGCAGCGCGCACCACGTGTGGCAGCCGCTGCTGACGGATTTCGAAGAGTTCTCGGTCGACTTTGCGATCAATGCACAGGGCCAGGCATCCACGCTGTACGCGCGCCGGCGCATCCGCACTGCAGGCGGCTTTGCGGTGGTGTGCGAGCCTGCCAGGCCTGCCCAGGTGCTGGCAGTGGCGCAGCAAGCCACGCTTGCCTTGGCCAGCGAAGGCGCCCGCGGCGTGCTGAACCTGCAGTTGCTGGTGCATCAAGAGCGATGCTGGGTGTCTGATTTCAATCCACGCATCGGCACCTCGATGCCTCTGACCCTGGTGGCAGGCGGCAATCCGGTGGCTTTTCTGATGCAGTCGGCGCCCGATCCCCGGCCTGCGCCTGATCCCGAAACTGCGCCTGTACCGGTCTTGCCTGCAGCACCGCTGATGGGCGACACCCTGGCGCCAGGCGCACGCAGTTTTCGCATGTTGCAGGAGCGCCTGGTTCCAGCATTGGACTTGCCTGGCGTGGCGGGCTTGGTCTTTGATCTGGACGACACTTTGCTGGATCAGAAAGACTGGATCTGGCGCAAGCTGCAAGGTCTCTGGGACGCACTGCAAGACGAACTGCAGCCGGAGGTCGGTCAAGCGGACTTCATGCGCTGTGCGCTGCAGGTGCTTGAGGAAGGCGAGCGCGCTTTGCTGCTGGATCGCACCTTCGAGCACTTGTCGCTGCCTATTCAACTGCTGCCGCGGGCCATCGACGCTTACCGCCGGGTGCTGCCGGCGCAATGCCGCGTCTACCCCGACGTGGTGGGCAGCCTGCTGCAGCTGCGCAGCAGCGGCTATCGCATCGGCTTGCTCAGCGACAACCCGGCCGCGTCGCAACGGCAAAAGCTGCAGGTCAGCGGGCTGGTCTCGCAGCTCGATGCGGTAGTTCTGACGGGCGACCTGGGTTGCAGCAAACCCGATCCGCGCGCTTTCAAAGCCGTCGCCCAGGCCCTGGATCTGCCTGCGCAGGCCCTGGTGATGGTGGGCGACAACCCGTTTCGCGACTGTGCGGGGGCACTGGCGGCCGGGTTCAGACACAGCTTTCTGATCCAACGCGCGGGTGGCTTCTTCAACTTCAGCAGCGAGCTGTGTGCCCAGCTGCTGCCCCCGGCTCAGGTGACCACGTTGCGCGCCTTGCCCGAGTTGCACTGGTATCTGCGGAGGCCTGGCGCGTGAGCCCGCTGCCTCCGACCCACCGTGTCGCGGTGCTGCAATCCAATTACATGCCCTGGAAGGGCTACTTCGACATCATTCATGCAGTCGATGAGTTTGTTTTTTACGACGACCTGCAGTTCACCAAGAGCGACTGGCGCAACCGCAACAAGATCAAGACGGCCCAGGGCCCGATCTGGCTCAGCATCCCGGTCGGGACGGACCGCAACCGGTTGATCTGCGAGGTGGAGATACAGGATCCAGGTTGGCAGCTCAAACACTGGCGCAGCCTGCAGCAGAACTACGGCAGCTGCCCCTTTTTTGCGCGCTATGCGCCTTATCTGGAGCACGTTTACCTGGGCACCCGCTGGCAAAACCTGTCAGCGCTGAACCACGCGATGATCCGCCACATCGCGCAAGAGTTTCTGGGCCTGCGTACGCGCTTCTCGGATTCCCGCAGCTTCGAGTTGCAGGGCAGGAAGCTGGACCGGCTGCTTGATCTTGTGCGCCAGACCGGGGCGACCGAGTACTTGTCGGGGCCTGCAGCGCGCGATTACATCGAACCCGAGCAATTTGCCGCGGCTGGGATCGGCTTGGCGTGGCAGGATTACCAAGGCTATCCGGAGTATGCCCAGCGGCATCCACCCTTCAGCCACCAGGTGTCGGTGCTCGATCTGCTTTTTTGCACCGGCCCGGACGCGCCCTGGTACATCTGGGGCTGGCGAGAAGGGGCTTCGCTCGGCGGCAGCGTCGGCGGCGCCTCGGCAAACCGCTGATCTGTGCTTTCGGGGGTTGTCGGCAGCGCAGCGCCGGCCAAACCGGTTCGACCGCAGCCACCCGCCACTCACCGCCTGCCACCCGCCGCCTGACAGCGCGAGCGACTTACAAAGCCACCCATGAAACTTGCTTTCGACTTCCTCGGCCACTTTTTCATCACCCTGACACTGTTTTTCACCGTGTACGGCCAACTGGTGCTGAAGTGGCAGATGGCAGGCGCGGGTGCGTTGCCGCCGGGCGGCCTGGACAAACTGCTCTTCTTGCTCAAGTTATTCGCGAATCCCTGGATCATGTCGGGGCTTGTTGCGGCATTCTTGGCCTCTTTGGCCTGGATGGCAGCGATGACCCGCTTCGAGATGAGCTACGCTTATCCGTTCATGAGTTTGGCTTTTGTCATCGTCATGGCTTTTGGAGCGCTGTTTCTGGGCGAATCGCTGGGCCTGGCCAAAGTGGCGGGCACTCTGATGGTGATTGCCGGACTGGTGGTGCTGGCGCGTGCCTGAAGGCGATGTGCGCGTCCGAGCACTTGCTGTTCCATACATCAATTTACGGACCCAGCGCCGCAAGCTGAAAACAAAGGATCTGTCTTGAGCATGATTCCCTTCAACAAGCCCTACATGACGGGCAAAGAGCTGTGGTACATCGCACAGGCCCATGCCAAGGGGCATCTGGCGGGTGACGGCAGTTTCACGCGCCTGTGCAATGCGTGGATCGAGCAGCGCACCGGCAGCCACAAAGCCCTGTTGACCCATTCCTGCACTGCGGCGCTGGAAATGGCGGCCTTGCTGGCCGAAGTACAGCCTGGCGACGAAGTCATCATGCCTTCGTACACATTCGTCTCCACGGCCAACGCCTTCGTGCTGCGCGGCGCGGTGCCGGTTTTTGTCGACGTTCGTGCCGACACCTTGAACCTGGACGAAAGCAAGGTCGAAGCCGCCATCACCGCCAAGACCCGCGCCATCGTGCCGGTGCACTACGCTGGCGTGGCTTGCGAGATGGACACCTTGATGTCGATTGCCAAACGCCACCAGCTGCTGGTGATCGAAGATGCAGCGCAAGCCGTGTCGTCCACCTACAAGGGCCGGCCCTTGGGCAGCATCGGCGACCTGGCGGCCCTGTCTTTCCATGAGACCAAGAATCTGATCTCGGGGGAGGGGGGCGCGCTGCTGGTCAACCGGCCAGAGTTGGCAGAACGCGCCGAAGTCATCCGTGAGAAGGGCACCAACCGCAGCCTGTTCTTTCGCGGGCAGGTCGACAAATACACCTGGGTGGATGTCGGCTCTTCATACCTGCCTGGTGAAATCATTGCCGCATTTTTGTGGGCGCAGATGGAAGATGCTGACGCCATCACCCGCAAGCGCATGGCCTTGTGGGAGCACTACCACCTGGCCTTCACAGAGGCTGCAGCCGCAGGCAGGCTGCGCCGGCCGGTCGTGCCCGACAGTTGCACCCACAACGCCCACATGTATTACGTGCTGCTGCCGGATCTGGACCGCCGCACGGCCGTGATCGACAAGCTCAAGCGGCTGGAGGTGCAGTCGGTCTTTCACTATGTACCACTGCACAGCTCGCCCGCTGGCCGCAAATACGGCCGCTGCAGCGGCGAGTTGAAGGTGACTGACGATATTGCCGACAGGTTGTTGCGGCTGCCGATGTGGATGGGCCTGGAAGAGCAGCAGGCAGGCATCATCCAGGCTGTGCTGTCTTCGCTCTGAAGGTGCGCAGTGGGCTGTTTCGACGGGTGTACGGCACCGTTCAGCTTTGCTGGCCGCACAAGTCCGGGTGCTGGGCCGGGTGCGGGTCTGGGTGCGGGTCTGGATGTGCTTTGTATACATCACGCGATGCGTAGATCTGCTGCATGAGTTCCAACACTCAATTGCAATCCGGTGGTCAGCCCGGTCTCGGGTGGGCACTGGTCGGGGTGATTGTGTTTGCCGCAGCCGCCAGGCTGCTGGCTTACAGCGGATTCTTCGGCTCCGACGAAGTCACCTACACCGAGCGGGCCTTCCTCATCGCTTCGGGCGACTGGACCGTGGACGACTATGTGGGTGCCAACCGCATGGGCGTGAACCTGCCGGTTGCCGCTTTTGCCGCAGTGTTGGGTCAGAACGAATGGGCCGCTGCCGCCTGGGGCATGTTGTGCTCGCTGGCAGAGGTCGCATTGGTCACCTGGGCGGGCTGGCGCATGTGGGGTCTGCGGGCCGGCGTGCTGGCCGGCTTGCTGTTGGCCAGCCTGCCCACCCACGTACACCTGGCGGGCCGACTGTTGGCCGACCCGCCTTTGACGCTGGCCATCACGGCGGCCTTTGTACTTTTTTATGAGGGCGAACGTCGTCGCTGGCCGCTGGGCTATCTGCTGGCCGGGGTTGCGGCGGGTTTGAGCTTCTGGGTCAAACCCGTCACCTTGTTTGTTTTCGGTATTTTTTTGCTGTACCCGCTGGTGGCCCGACGCATTGATTGGCGTTGGCTGTGGATGGCCGTGGGGGTCGCATTGGCCATCGCAGCCAATTGCCTGCTCTTTTGGGGCTTGACGGGGCGCTTCTGGTACATCTTTGAAGTCATGACCGCCAGGCGCTCCAGTGGCTACCTGGAGGCCGGCGTGACTGCAGGCGAAATTGCCAACACCTGGTACCTGTACCTGATCTACCTGTTCGGCAAGGTCTATCACACCGGGTTGGTGGGCTTCCTGGCTGCAGTCGGGTTGCTGTGGCTGTGGTTCAAGCCCAGGTCGGGCCTGGCTCCGGCTGCAGCAGCAGATTCAGCCACGGACAGCCTGAACGCTCGCTTTCTCAGCTTCTGGGCGCTGGGCCTGCTGGCCATCCTGTCGTTTCTTCCGGTGACTTTCAGCCCGCTGATGTGGGTGCCCAAGCAGACCAACTACATGCTGATTTTTGTGGCACCGCTGTGTTTGCTGGGCGGCGGGTGGTTGAGTACGCTGCGCACGAGGTGGATGCACACCTTGTTGGCTGTCAGCGTGGGGGTGGGCCTGGGCTTTGCGTTGTTGTTGCAAGGCGCGGTGGCGGTGTTCACCGCCAACAGCCACGCCACCGTGGCCTGGGCCAAAGCCAATCCGCAGACCCCGCTGTATGTGATGTCCAACGCCTACCGGGCCGCACAGTTCGAGCAACTCGTGACGGGTGTGCCCCTGAGCCGCCAGGTGCAGGCGCTGTCAGATCTGGACCCTGCGTCCAGCGCGGCACGCGACTTTCATGTCGTGATCGACCTGGAGACCTTTGACTGGGATGACAACAAGCCCTTCGCAAGGCCCTCGGATGTGCCCGCTTGCTGGCGCCTGCAGCAAACCCTGGTGGCGCAACCGGCTGGGCTGGGTGCCTGGATGCTGCAAGCGGCTGCAACGCTGGCTGCAGCCACCCCCGGCATCCAGACCTCGGGGATCAGCGCGCGCTTGCAACGGATGGCAGACCCCAGGCCCGCGCAGCTCTTTTTGGCGCCCTCGCTGGCTTGCTGACGCCAGCATGGGCAGTCGTGACCCATCGGGCAGCCCCCAACCGCCGTTGATCGTGCATGTGATCCACCACCTGCACATGGGGGGCATGGAAAACACCCTGGTCAACCTGATCAACCACAACCCGCCAGGGCAGTTCAGGCACAGAATCATCTGCGTCGAGGACTACGACGACTTTCGCCAGCGTATTCAGGGCGATCAGGTAGAGGTGGTGGCTTTGCATCGCTCGCGCATCGGTGCTGCTGCGTTGCGGCGCAGGCTCTATACGTTGTTCAGGCAATGGCGGCCGGCCATCGTGCACTCGCGCAACATGTCGGGGCTGGACGCCTTGCTGCCGGCATTTCTGGCCCGCGTGCCGGTGCGCATCCACAGTGAGCATGGCTGGGACGTGGACAACCTGGACGGCAGCAAATGGAAGCCGGCGCTGCTGCGGCGGCTGCATTCGCCCCTGGTCAGCCGCTACATCACCGTGTCCAACGACCTGTCGCAGTTTTTGCAGACCCGCATTGGCGTCAGCTCCAAGCGCATCCAGCAGATCTACAACGGTGTGGACACCGAGCGCTTCAGGCCACGCCAACTCGGCGAAGCCAGACAACTGCCGCAAGGATTTGCTCGAAACGACTCACTCTGTGTCTGCACCGTGGGGCGTGCCCAGGCTGTCAAAGATCAGCAGTGCCTGGTGCAAGCCGTGCACTTTCTGCTGACGAAGCGGCCGGAACTCCGCTCTCGCTTGCGGCTGGTCATCTTGGGTCAGGGGCCACAGTGGGATGCTTTGCGCTTGCTGGTGGATGAACTGAAACTGTCGGGCCTGAGCTGGCTGCCAGGCGCTTCGGACGAGGTGCCCGCGCTGATGCGCTCGATGGATCTATTTGTGTTGCCTTCGCTGAACGAAGGTGTGTCCAACACCATCCTCGAGGCACTGGCCAGTGGGCTGCCGGTGCTGGCCACTGCAGTCGGCGGCAATTCCGAGCTGATAACGGCAGGTGTTAACGGCGACCTGTTTGCAGCGCGCGACTACAAGATGCTGGCGCAACAGATCGCCGCCCGCGCAGATGATCCGATGCTGGTGAGGCGGCAGAGCCAGGCAGCCAGAGCAACGGCGGTGACCTGTTTCAGCCTCGAGAAGATGCTTTTGCAGTATTACGGGGTGTACTCGGCACTGGCGAAAGGATGACCCAGGAAAGAACCTGAAGAGAATGTCCAGTTCGTGACCTGGGACGGCAAAGCCGGCGGCAAGGTCTGGACGACGCGGCCAGAATTCAATCCCGACGGCTCGCTGGCGAGTCCCTGAAGTGCCCACGCCTGTGATGTTGGCGGCCGGTTTGGGTTTGTTGGCCTGGACGCGAAAACGCAAGGCACCGCTGGCCTGAAGGCCTGAGAAGGCATGTACAAGTCGCGGCGCCTGGGGCGCCGCGCTGCATTCCGTTGCTTGCTCCTCGTTGGCCATGCACGTGCCAGATGTCATGTCCGCGTGCTGAACGAGTCTGTGGGCCGCGCACAGGCACAGGCCTCTGGCATACCATCAGGGCGCGTTTGGAGCTCTGGGTCTGCAGGACGTTCTGTGCGACCGCAGGTGCGAGAGAGAAGGCGTGGGTCGGCATGCAGCATGCTGCGTGCTGTATGCAGCCGAAGCTCTGTTGCGCCGACGAGGGCCGGCGTTTTCCATTTGATAGTGCAGACGGGTACTGGCAAGCACCTGGCAGCAAGAGGGTTCTTCCAACATGTGCGGCATCACCGGCGCTTTCGACACCCGTCACACCCGCGACATCGACGCGCAGGTGCTCACCCGCATGAACGATTCGCAGCTGCACCGCGGCCCCGACGAAGGCAGCCTGCACCGCGAGCCTGGCCTGGGTTTTGGCCACCGGCGCTTGAGCATCATCGACGTGGCCACCGGTCAGCAGCCGCTGTTCAACGAAGACCACTCGGTGGTCGTCGTTTTCAATGGCGAGATCTACAACTTCCAGGAGCTGGTGCCCGAGTTGCAGGCGCTGGGCCATGTCTTTCGCACCAAGAGCGACACCGAAGTCATCGTGCACGCCTGGGAAGCCTGGGGTGAAGCCTGCTTGCAGCGCTTTCGTGGCATGTTCGCCTTTGCGCTGTGGGATCGCAACAAACAGACTTTGTTCATGGCGCGCGACCGGCTGGGCGTCAAGCCGCTGTTCTATGGCACGCTGGACAACGGGCTGATGCTGTTTGGCTCTGAGTTGAAGTCGCTGCTGGCCTACTCCCACCAAGGTGTGGCGCTGCGGCGCGAGATCGACCCCTTGGCGGTGGAAGAGTACTTTGCACTGGGTTATGTGGCCGAGCCACGCACCATCTACCGCCAGGCCAAGAAGCTGCCGCCTGGCTACAGCCTGACCTGGCGGCGCGGCCAGCCCGAGCCGCAGCCCAAACCCTTCTGGCAACTGAAGTTCAGCCTCGACAGCACGATCAGCGTCGAAGATGCCTGTGTGGAGTTGCGCGACAGGCTGGCCGAGTCGGTGCGTCTGCGCATGATTTCTGAAGTGCCGTTGGGGGCCTTTTTGTCTGGTGGGGTGGACAGCAGCGCCGTGGTGGCGGTGATGGCCGGCTTGTCGAATCAACCGGTCAACACTTGCTCGATCGGTTTCGACGACCCGCGCTTCAACGAAAGTGCTTTTGCGCAGACGGTGGCCGACCGCTACAAGACCGATCACCACCTGCACATCGTCAAGAGCGACGACTTTGACTTGATCGACACGCTGGCAGGTCTGTACGACGAACCTTATGCCGACAGCTCGGCCATCCCGACCTACCGGGTTTGCCAGTTGGCGCGCCAACGCGTCACCGTGGCGCTGTCGGGCGACGGCGGCGACGAGACCTTCGGCGGCTACCGCCGTTACCGCATGCACCTGATGGAAGAAAAGTTGCGCAGCAGCCTGCCGGCGGGCGTGCGCAAACCACTGTTTGGCATGCTGGGGCGTGTCTATCCCAAGGCCGACTGGGCGCCGCGCATGTTCCGCGCCAAGACCACTTTTGAGGGCATGGCACGCAGCTCGGTCGAGGCTTACTTTCATTCGGTGTCGATCTTGCGCGACCCCATGCGCGACCAACTCTTCAGCACCAGCTTCAAGCGCGAGCTGGGCGGCTACGCTGCGCGCGAAGTCTTCGACCGCCACGCACATCAAGCCGGCACCGACGACCCGCTGGCGCTGATCCAGTACCTGGATCTGAAGACCTATCTGGTGGGTGACATCAACACCAAGGTCGACCGCGCCAGCATGGCGCATTCTCTGGAAGTGCGCGAGCCGCTGATGGACCACCCGCTGGTCGAGTGGCTCGCGACCTTGCCGTCTTCTTTGAAAGTGCGTGGCCAGGAAGGCAAATTCCTGCTGAAGAAGGCGATGGAGCCGCAACTGCCGCACGACATCCTGTACCGCCCCAAGATGGGCTTTGCGGTGCCGCTGGCGCGCTGGTTCCGCGGGCCCTTGAAGCAGCGCGTGCAGGATGCGCTGCAGGGCGACAGGCTCTTGTCCACCGGCTGGTTCCAGCCCGAGTACCTGCGCCACCTGACCGAAGCGCACCAGAACGGCAGCCGCGACCACAGTGCGCCGATCTGGACCTTGCTGATGTTCGAAGCTTTCTTGCGTCAAAGCGGCGCTGAGCCGGTGCTGAACGCCAGCGCGTCGCAGGCGCACGCAGAAGCCGTGGCGGCCTGAAGATGCGGGTTCTGCACGTGCTGGATCACTCGATCCCGCTGCACAGCGGCTACACCTTTCGCACCTTGTCGATCCTGCGCGAGCAGCGTCGCATGGGCTGGGAGACGCTGCACCTGACCACGCCCAAACAGGGCCACAGCCTGGAGCGCGAGTCGCAGATCGATGGCTTGACGTTGTACCGCACACCGAGTGCAGAAGGCACGGGCCTGCTGAGCCAGATGCGGTTGACCGCCCAGCGCATCGACGAGCTGGTGCAAGCCCATCAGCCCGACCTGCTGCCCGCGCATTCGCCGGTACTCAACGCGCTGCCTGCCCTGTGGGTGCGGCGCAAGCACCGGTTGCCGGTGGTCTACGAAATGCGGGCTTCGTGGGAAGACGCGGCGGTGGACCATGGCATCACGGCTGAGGGCAGCGCACGATATCGTTTGTCGCGCGCGCTCGAGAGCTTTGCCCTGCGTCAGGCCGACCAGATCACCACCATCTGTGAAGGTTTGCGGCTTGATATCGCCTCGCGTGGCATTGCTGAGAGTCGCATCACCGTGATCCCCAACGCGGTGGATGTGGTCAGCTTCCAGTTTGGCCGCGCTGCCGACCCCCAGCTGCAGGCCCAACTGGGCTTGCAAGACGCCACGGTGATCGGCTTTGCAGGCAGCTTTTATGGCTACGAAGGCCTGCACCTGTTGATCGAGGCAGTGCGCCAGATGAGGCCGCAACATCAAAAACTCAGGCTGCTGCTGGTGGGGGGCGGGCCGCAAGAAGCAGCTTTGAAAGCGCAGGTGGCCAAGAACGGCCTGGGGGACACGGTGATCTTTGCCGGCCGCGTGCCGCATGCGCAGGTGCAGCGCTACTACGAGTTGATCGACGTGCTGGCCTACCCGCGCCTGCCGATCCGCCTGACCGAGTTGGTGACACCGTTGAAGCCGCTGGAGGCGATGGCCCAGGGGCGCATCTTCGTGGCGAGCGACGTGGGCGGCCACCGCGAGCTGGTGCGCCACGGCGAGACCGGCTACTTGTGCCTGGCCGGCGATGCTGCACAGTTGCGTACTGGCCTGGAGGCTGCTTTGGCCGATCAGGCCAACTGGCCGGCACTGCGCCAGCGCGCGCGGCAATTTGTCGAAAAAGAGCGCACCTGGAGCAACAGCGTGGCGCGCTACGCCGAGGTTTATGAGAAAGCGCTGAGCGCACGCGGCCGTCGCCCGGCTGCGGTGGGGGCCTGAGCGCATGTGCGGCATCCACGGATTGATCCACCTGGATGGACAGCCGGTGCACCCGCCGATGCTGTCCGCGATGGGGCGCATCACGCAGCACCGCGGCCCCGACGACGAAGGCATGCACATCGACGGCAACGCCGGCATTGCGATGCGGCGCCTGTCGATCATCGACATCGAAGGTGGCCACCAGCCCTTGTCCAACCGCGACGGTTCGCTGTGGCTGGTGTGCAATGGCGAGATCTACAACTACCGCGAGTTGCGCGCCGAACTGCTGGCCAAGGGCCACCACTTCAAGACCGCCTCAGACAGCGAAGTGATGCTGCATGGTTATGCGGAGTACGGCGACGACTTCGTGCTGCGCCTGAACGGCATGTTCGACTTTGCGCTTTGGGACACGCGGCGCAGGCGCTTGCTGATCGGCCGCGACCGACTGGGTGTCAAGCCGCTGTACGTCGCGCAAGACGGCAAGCGCCTGGCCTTTGCCACCGAAGCCAAAGCGTTGCTGCAATTGCCGGGCATGCGAGCCGAGCTCAATCGCGATGTGCTGCCCGACTATCTGCATCTGGGTTATGTGCCGGCGCCGCACAGCATCTTCAAAGGCATTCGCAAGTTGCCGCCCGCCACGCTTCTGGCGGTTGAAAACGGCCAGGTCAAGCAGTGGCGCTACTGGCAGCTCTCGCCGAAAGTCGACAAGCGGCCCAGCGACGCTGAATGGGTGCAGCGCGTTCGCGAAGGCATCGACCGCGCGGTGCACATGCAGATGGTCAGCGATGTGCCGATCGGCGCCTTCCTCTCAGGCGGTGTCGACAGCAGCGCGGTGGTGGCGAGCATGGCGCGGCACTCATCCGGCCCCATCCGCACCTACGCGATTGGCTTTGAGGGCGGTGCGGCAGAGCAGCTGTACAACGAACTGCCTTACGCGCGCCGCGTGGCAGAACTGTTCAAGACCCAGCACCAAGAGATCGTCGTCAAACCCGATGTGGTGGGCTTGTTGCCCAAGCTGGTCTGGCACATGGACGAACCGGTGTCGGATTCGGCCTTTGTCACCACGTATCTGGTGTCTGAGTTTGCGCGGCGTGATGTCAAGGTGATCTTGTCTGGCGTGGGCGGTGACGAGCTTTTTGGCGGCTACCGGCGCTATCTGGGAGGCCATTACGCAGCACGTTATGCCGGCTTGCCGGGTTGGGCGCGACGCATGGCTTCAGGGGTGGCGGCCAAGCTGCCGGCCGATCGGCACAACAAGTGGTTGAACGTGGCGCGGCTGGCCAAAGGTTTCATCGCCAGTGCAGAGATGGACGCTGACGAGCGTTATCGCAGCTATCTGCAGGTGCTGTCGCGCGATGCGGTGGCTTCGCTTTTGCTGGCGCAGCCACCTGCCGGCAACGACGCACTGAGCGCAGCTTTTGCCGGGGCCGGGCAAGAAGACGAGATCAACCGTCTTTTTGCCGTGGATGCAGAAACGCAGTTGCCCGATGATCTGTTGATGTTGACCGACAAGATGAGCATGGCGGTATCGCTGGAGTGCCGCGTGCCGCTGCTCGACCATGAATTGGTCGAGCTGGCAGCCAGCATCCCCGGCCCGGCCAAGATGCGTGGCGGTGAGCTCAAGCACCTGATGAAAGCTGCACTGGCCGCAGACCTGCCTGCCGACATCCTGCACCGCAAGAAACGCGGCTTTGGCACGCCGATGGGCGCCTGGCTCAAGCGCGAACTGGCGCCGATGTTGCACGAGCTGCTGTCGCCAGCCACGGTGCGCCAACGGGGCTTGTTTGACCCCGCTGCTGTACAGACTTTGCTGGCCGACCACCAGGCCAACCGCAGCGACGGCACCGACGCCCTGCTGGCGCTGTTGAACCTGGAGCTGTGGAGCCGCCTGTATCTGGATGGCCGCAGCCACCAAGACCTCAGCGAAGAGCTCCACGCCTTGACCGCGCTGTCTTCACCGTTGACCGCACCGCTGCCCGCATGAAGATCCTGTACCTCTGCCACCGCTTCCCCTTCCCGCCCAAGCGGGGCGGCAAGATCCGGCCCTTCAACATGATCCGCCACCTGCAAGCCAGCGGGCACCAGGTGACGGTGTGTTCTTTGGCGCGCAACGCGGCAGAAGCCGAAGACGGGCAGGGCATTGCGGAGCACTGCACGGCATTTCACGCCGCTGTGGTGGACGACCGGGTGCAGAACCTGCGCATGGTGGCGCGCCTGCCGCTGTTGACGCCTTCGTCGATGGGCTACTTCTACTCACCCGAGATGGCCGCGACAGTTCGTCGCCTGTTGACTGAATCGAAGTGGGATTTGATCTTCGTGCACTGTTCTTCGGTGGCACCTTATGTGGCCCATGTGACAGACGTGCCCAAAATCCTCGACTTTGGCGACATGGATTCGCAAAAATGGCTGGAGTACGCCCACTACAAGCGCTTTCCGCTGTCCTGGGGTTACCGGCTGGAAGGCCGCAAGATGTGGTGGGCAGAGAAGCAGCTGGCGCGCTGCTTTGATCTGTGTACCGCCACCACGCGTGCCGAATGGCAGACGCTTGAAAGCTACGGCACGGGCGCTGTGACGGACTGGTTTCCCAACGGTGTGGATGCCAGTTTCTTCTGCCCCACCGACAGCGCCTATGACGCCGAGACGGTCAGCTTCATCGGGCGCATGGACTACTACCCGAACCAGGAATGCATGCAGCGCTTTTGCGACCAGGTCTGGCCGCTGTTGCAGCAGCAGCGGCCGCAGATGAAGCTGCTGATCGTCGGCGCAGACCCTTCGCCATTGATGCGCGCTTTGGGCAACAGGCCGGGCGTGACGGTCACTGGCTCGGTGCCTGATGTGCGGCCTTTCATTCGCGGCTCCGCCGTGATGGTGGCCCCACTGGCCATCGCACGCGGCACCCAGAACAAGATTCTTGAAGCGATGGCGATGGGTGTGCCAGTGGTCACGAGCGGCGCCGCAGCCGGTGGCGTGGACGCTGAGCCCGAGCGTCACTTTCTGGTGGCAGATTCGGCAGCCGACACCGCTGCTGCCGTGATGCGCATCGTCGGCAGCGCCAGCGAGCGCGCGCGGCTCGCCGCAGCCGGGCGCGAGCGCATGCTCACCCATCACGCCTGGCCCCAATCGATGCAACGGCTGGACGGCATCATCGAGCGCGGCTTGCGAGCCGCTGCTTCACCCCTTTCATCCGTTGAAAAGACTCTCGCATGAAGATCAGCATTTTTGGCCTGGGGTATGTTGGCGCTGTGTCGTTGGCCTGTCTGGCACGCGATGGCCACCAAGTCGTGGGTGTGGACATCGATCAAACCAAGCTCGACCTGATCATGGCAGGCAAGACCCCGGTGGTCGAAGAAGGCATGGTCGATCTGATGCAGCAAGTGGCCAGCTGTGGCCAGGTGCAAGTCACGACCGATGTCTTTGCAGCCATCGAGGCCAGCGAGATTTCACTGGTCTGCGTGGGCACGCCATCGGCGGCCAACGGCAGCCAGGACCAGGGGGCTGTGCAGCGCCTGGCGGCTCAGCTGGGTCAAGCGCTGAAGCGCAAGATTGAAAGCAACAGCAAGCCGCATGTGGTGGTCTTCAGGTCGACACTGGTGCCGGGCACGGTGGAAGATGTGCTGCGACCGATCGTCGAGCGGGAGTCGGGCAAGCGCGATGGGGTCGATTTTCATCTGTGCTTCCAGCCCGAGTTCTTGCGCGAAGGCAGCTCGATCCGCGACTACGACAAGCCGCCCTTCACGATCGTCGGCGCCAACCACGACGAAGCCGAGCGGGTTCTGAAGCAACTGTTCGGCCACCTGCCGTGCAAGTTCTTGCGTACCTCGGTGCGCTCGGCAGAGATGATGAAGTACTGCTGCAACAACTTCCATGCGCTGAAGATCACTTTCGCCAACGAGACCGCGCGGCTGTGTGATGCGCTGGGTGTGGACGCCTTCGAGGTCATGGATCTGGTGTGCCAGGACACCCAGCTCAACATCAGCAAGGCCTATCTGCGCCCGGGTTTTGCCTTTGGCGGCTCATGCCTGCCCAAAGACCTGCGCGCCACGGCTTATCTGGCCAAGCAGCGTGATGTAGCGATGCCGATGCTCAGCCACATCCTGGTCTCCAACCAGCAGCATCTGGAGCTGGCAATTGCCAAAGTCACGGCCAGCGGCAAGCGGCAGATCGGCATGATCGGTTTGTCCTTCAAGACCGGCACCGATGACCTGCGCGAGAGCCCGCTGGTCAGCATGGCCGAGCAGTTGATCGGCAAGGGCTACACCTTGCGCATCTACGACCCGGAGGTGCATCTGGCGCGCTTGCTGGGCGCCAACAAGAGCTTCATCGAAAAACATCTGCCGCACATCGGCCAGATGCTGAGCCCCGACCTGGCGGCCGTGGTTGCAGAGTCCGAGGTCGTGGTGGTCGGCAGCAGCAGCCCTGCAGTGTGTGAAGCGCTGGCCGGTCTGGTGCGCGCAGATCAGGAGCTGATAGACCTGGTGGGCTTGCCGGCTCAACCCAGGCTGCAAGCCAAGGTCAGAGGTCTATGCTGGTGAATTCGGGCACAGTACTTGCCAAGCCGCAGCGGCGGCGTTTTGGCACGTCTGTGCGCTTGCTGTTGGGTGGGGCCCTCCTGATTTTGCTGGGCCTCGGGCTGCTGGCACCTTACCTGTTCAAGGGCACAGAGCTGGTCAGGGTGCGCAACGCCCTGGCGCTGGGGCCGGATCTGCAGGATCTGCGAGAGGCGGCCTGGCAGCCGCCGAATCATCCAGCGGGCTACAAGGAAGGCCAGCTGAAGGCAGACCCATTTTTCGCCGACGTGGTGCAAGGCCTTGGCCTGGAGTCAGCTGCAGACGATTGGGCCCGTGCGTTGATCATTGCGCGCCACATGTTGCAAAGCGCGCCAGTGCTGCGGGGGGGTGCGATCCAGCACGACTTGCGCCACACCTACCAGGCGATCGTGACGAGCGGCGACGGCTACTGCGGCGACTTCGTCCGTGTCTTCAGTGCCTTGGCCAGAGCCGCCGGCATCCCGGTTCGTACCTGGGCCTTTTCACTCGACAAGTTCGGCGGCCACGGTCACATCTTTGCCGAGATCTGGAACCGTCAGCAACAGCGCTGGCAGTTGGTCGACATCTTTCAGAACTACTACTTCACCAACGGCAGCACCGAGCCGCTGTCGGGGGCGCAGTTCAGGCAGGCGGTCCTGGATCGCGCGCCTGAACTGAAGTTGCACCGGCTGTCTGAACAGGTGCCCCCAGGGTGGGAGATCGAAGCCAAAGCCTGGGATTACTTTCAGCGCGGTATCGACGCCTGGTACATGCCGTGGGGCAACAACCCTTTCATGTACGACGCCGCCTGGCCGGTGCGCGCCTTTGCTGGCGTCTCGCGCTTGGCCGAAGGTGTGGGCGCGTGGGCAGTCGGGGTGAGCGTGCCGATCCGCATGCTGGCGACGCCCACCAACCTCGCAGAACGCGAAGCGATGCGCAGTCTGCGCACCCGAACCTTTGTGGCCACAGGTGCTTTGCTGGGCGGTGGGTTGATGTGGTCACTGTGGTTGCTGCGGTTGATGGTGCGGGTCAGGCCTCAGCCGCTGAGCAGCGCGCAAGCCTGGCCCCGGGCCTGTGTGGTGGGGCCGCTGCCACCGCCATCGGGCGGCATGGCCAACCAGTGCGAGCAGCTCTTGCGCCTGTTGCGAGAAGAAGGCGCGCAGGTGCAACTGGTGCGCACCAATGCGCCCTACAGGCCCCAGTGGGTGGGGCAGGTGCCGGTGCTGCGCGCTGGCTTCAGGTTGTTGCCCTATCTGTGGCGCTTGTGGCGCGCCATCGGTCGCGCGCAGGTGGTGCATGTGTTTGCCAATTCGGGCTGGGCCTGGCATCTGCTGGCGGCCCCTGCACTCAGCATTGCCAGGCTGCGAGGCGTACCTGCCATCGTCAACTATCGCGGCGGGCAGGCTGATGAGTTTCTGTCGCACGCGCCGCGTTTTGTGCATCGCCAGCTGGCAAGGGCAGAGGCGCGCATCACGCCTTCAGCGTTCCTGCAGCGTGTGTTCGCCCGCCATGGTCTTGCAGCGCAGGCCATTCCCAATGTGGTGGATCTGTCGCGCTTTCCGGTGCAGCCGTTCAGAGACAAGATCGAAGCGCCCAGACTGCTGGTCACACGCAACCTGGAAGCCATCTACGACATCCCGACGGTGCTGCGCGCCTTCGCCCAGGTGCGACAGCAGTGGCCGGATGCCACCTTGACGGTGGCGGGCAGTGGGCCCGAACTGGCTGCCCTGCAGGCGCTCAGCACAGAGCTGGGAGTGGCGCAGATGGTGCAATTCGTCGGACGAGTTGACAACGCGCGCATTGCTTCCTTGTATGCGCAGGCCGATCTGGTGCTCAATGCCAGCACTGTGGACAACATGCCGATCTCCATCCTCGAAGCTTTGGCCAGCGGTGTGCCGGTGGTCAGCACGGCCGCCGGCGGTATCCCCGATCTGGTGCAGGATGGGCGCACGGCGATGCTGGTGCCTGTGGGTGATGCGGCGGCCCTGGCCAGTGCTGCGCTGCTTCTGTTGCAGGACCGAGTGCTGGCCCGAAGCGTGCGCGAAGCCGGCTTGAATCTGGTCTCGAAGTTTGCCTGGGCCGAGGTGCGCTCCTCATGGCAAGCGCTTTATTGCCAGGCCGCACAGCGCGGAGTGTTGGCGTGAAGCCCGGCACACGGCAGCATGCGTGGCAGGGCGCCATGCCGCGCGTCAGGAGACTGCGATGACAGCCATGGCAGAGCGGCTGCTCAGGCGCTACTACAGCCACGTGCCGCACCCTTACCGGCTGTTCGAGCAGCAGGTAGACCGGCTGATCACCGAGCATGGTGTGCAGTCCCTGATGGATGCTGGCTGTGGCCGCACGGTGCCTGTGCTGCGCAAGTATCTGGGGCGAGTGAAACGCCTGATCGGCGTGGAATTGGTGGATTTCACCGATGTGCCACCAGGCATCGAAACCTGCAACGCCAATCTGGGGGCTTTGCCGCTGGCGGATGGCAGTGTCGATCTGATCATTTCACGCAGTGTGTTCGAGCATTTGACAGACCCGCAGTCGGTCTATCGCGACTTTTCTCGTGTCCTCAGCCCGGGCGGTCGCGTCATATTTCTCACCGCCAACATGTGGGACTACGGGACCCTGGCTGCGCGCATGGTGCCGAACAGGCTGCATGCCAGGGTGGTCAAAATGGTTGAAGGCCGCGAGGAAGAAGACACCTTTCCAACCGCCTACAAGACCAATACCCGTTCTGATGTGAACCGCCTGGCCTCGGACGCAGGTCTGCACGTGGAGAGTTTTCAGTACCTCAGCCAGTATCCCAACTACCTGATGTTCAATGGCCTGCTGTTCTTGCTGGGTACTGCTTTCGAAAAGCTGATTGCCCGCTTCGAGTCCTTGCGATGGCTGCGCGGCTGGATCATGGTGACCTTGACCAAGCCGGGATGACTTCCGCCAGTCCAGCCCGGTCGCACCTGCTTTCATCATTGCTGTATCTTTGAGTCGTCTTCCAATTTCGCATGTATACGCACCTTGCCAGCCGTTGCCTGTTCCCGCTGCATGAGCGCATCAAGGGTCACAGCACCGTGGCCGTGCGCCGACGACTGGAGCTGAGCCAGTGGTTGAGCCCGCAAGAAATTGCCGCCGAGCAGGCACTGCGGCTGCGCGGATTCCTGATCGAAGTGGGCCAGCGCGTGCCGTATTGGCGGGAGCTTTTCAAGCGGCTGGATTTCGAGCCGGGCGCGGTCGTCTCGGTGCGCGACTTGCAGCGCCTGCCGTTGCTGGGAAAGTCCGAGATTCGTGAGCACACAGAAGCCATGAAGGCCCAGGGCCACGGCCCTTTGAGTCGCTACAACACGGGCGGCTCGTCCGGCCAGCCCCTGGTGTTCTACATCGGCAAGGCGCGCAAGAGCCACGATGTGGCGGCCAAGTGGCGTGCCACCCGCTGGTGGGGCGTGGACATTGGCGACCGTGAGGCTGTGATCTGGGGCTCGCCGATCGAACATGGTGCGCAGGATCGTGTGCGCCAGTGGCGCGATGCGCTGATGCGCAGCACGCTGTTGCCGGCCTTCGAGATGAGCGCCGAACGTGTTGATGGCTTCATCGCCTGGATGCAGCGCGAACGTCCAAAGATGCTGTTTGGCTATCCCTCGGCATTGAGCTGGATCGCCCGTCAGGCGCAGGCCCAGGGGCTGCGGCTCGATGGCCTGGGTGTCAAGGTTGCTTTTGTGACCTCAGAGCGCTTGTACGACGACCAGCGAGCGGTGATCGAGCAGACCTTCGGCTGCAAGGTGGCAAACGGCTATGGGGGTCGAGACGCGGGCTTCATCGCACATGAGTGCCCTGAAGGTGGCATGCATATCAGTGCCGAAGATCTGGTGGTGGAGACCGTTGATGCCATGGGTCTGCCAACGGCGCCGGGCGTAGCAGGCGAGATCGTGGTGACCCATCTGGCAACAGCCGAATTCCCTTTCATTCGTTATCGCACTGGCGATGTGGGCGTGCTGGATGACAAGCTCTGCCCCTGTGGCCGCGGTCTGCCGCTGTTGCGCGAACTGCAGGGCCGCAGTACTGACTTTGTCGTGGCCGCCGACGGCACCGTGATGCATGGCCTGGCGCTGATCTACGTGATCCGCGATCTGGCCGGTGTGGAAGGCTTCAAGATCACCCAAGAGACGCGGCTGCACACCCGGGTAGAGTTGGTAGTGGATGCTGACTTTGAAGCCCATCAGGTGACGAAGGTCGTGCAGGCCTTCAAGCAGCGGCTGGGTGCTCAAGTGGATGTAGAGGTGAAGAGGGTGGCCGCCATTGCCCCCGAGCGCTCGGGGAAGTACCGCTACGTGATCAGCCATGCGCTGAATGCACCTCAAGCCGAGGCAACTTGCGATGCGTGACATTGCGCTGAGTTTGGTGGTCGCCGCGTTGCTGCTGATCACTTTCAGGCACCCGGTGGTCGGTGCTTATTTGTGGGCCTGGTTGTCGTTGATGAATCCGCACAAGCTGACCTACGGCTTTGCGCATGATTTTCAGTTTGCTGCCGTAGCGGCCGTGACCACATTGACGGTGCTGCTGCTGACCAGGAAGCGCCAGGCCATTCCGCTGAACGGGATCACCGTGCTGCTGGTTCTGATGTTCGTTTGGATGAGCATCACCAGCTTGTTTGCGATGGCGCCGCAGCAAACGGTGATTGACCGCTGGATATTTGTTCTGAAGATCCAGGCCATGCTGTTTGTGACCTGGATGCTGGTGATCGACGCCAAGCAGTTGCGCATCCTGGTCTGGATTGTCACTTTCTCTGTGGCGGTATTCGGCATCAAAGGCGGCATCTGGACGGTGGCCACAGGCGGCGGCAGCCGCGTCTGGGGCCCGCCGGGCGGCATGCTCGAAGGTAACAACGAACTGGCGGTAGGCCTCGTCATATTGATGCCGATGTTGTACTTTCTGCGCATGACTGAGAAGCGAGTCTGGTTGCGGCAGGTGCTGCTTTTCTGCATGGGCTGTTGCGCCTTTTCGATTCTGGGCAGCCAATCGCGTGGGGCGCTGGTGGCCTTGCTGGCGATGGCCTTCTTCTTGGGTCTGAAGGGTAAGTATCCTGTGCGTACCAGCCTGATGCTCGGCATTTTTGTGGCGATGGCGATCGCCTTCATGCCGGACACCTGGGTGCAGCGGATGGATACCATCCGCACGTTCCAGCAGGATGATTCGGCACTGTCGCGCATCTGGACCTGGACCACCCTGTGGAACGCGGCGGTTGACAATCCGATCCTGGGGGTTGGCTTTGCTGCTGACAACGCGGCTGTCTTTGCCAAGTATGCGTCGTTGGAGGGGCCCTACGCCATCTTCAAGGGCCGGGTTTATGTCGCCCACAGCATTTACTTCCAGATGGCAGGTGAGCATGGTTTCGTCGGTCTGGCCATCTTCCTCGGTCTTGGCCTGGTCACTTGGTTCTCCGCTGGGCGCATCGCCAAGCAGACCAAAGAAGACAAGGAGCTCGGCCCGTGGATGCCGACGCTGATGTA
>Ga0105044_10000946_pt1 | contig 37606 bp, 24 predicted proteins | sample MAT01_FD_78092 | JGI IMG/M metagenome (GOLD analysis project Ga0105044, IMG submission 78092) | Freshwater microbial communities from Lake Fryxell liftoff mats and glacier meltwater in Antarctica - MAT-01 | ecosystem: Environmental > Aquatic > Freshwater > Ice > Liftoff microbial mat | place...
CGAGCCTAAAGCTCATGCGCAGACATCGCGCTCGCGGAGACCCCGTCGTCAAGGCTTGCCGAAGCCCCCACCCCCCGGTGTCTCGATCACAAACACATCACCCACCGCCATCGCGCTCGAGCCAATGTGGCCCAGCATCTCGACAGACCCATCGGCGCGCTCGACCCGGTTGATGCCCAAAGCTCCGGGGTGTCCACCGGCCATGCCAAAAGCCGGCACGACACGCCCATTGCTCAGAATGCTGGCCGTCATCGGCTCCAGAAAGCGCACCCGCCGCACGCCGCCGTGGCCGCCGTGGAAGCGGCCCGCCCCGCCGCTGCCGTGGCGAATGGCATAACTCTCCAGGCGCACGGGGAAGCGGAACTCCAGCACCTCCGGGTCGGTCAAGCGCGAGTTGGTCATGTGGGTTTGCACGACGCTGGTGCCGTCAAAGCCGTCGATGATCTGCCCCTTGGCATCCACGTGGCCACCGGCCCCACTGCCGCCGCTGATGGTCTCGTAATACTGATAGGTCTCGTTGCCAAAGGTGAAGTTGTTCATCGTGCACTGGCCGGCCGCCATCAAACCCAAAGCGCCATACAACGCGTTGGTGACGCAAGTGCTGGTCTCGACGTTGCCCGCCACCACCGCCGCCGGTGGGTTGGGGTTCAGCATGCAGCCCTCGGGCACGATCACATGCAGCGGCTTCAGGCAGCCCGCGTTGAGCGGAATGTCGTCGTCGACCAGTGTACGGAAGACATACAACACCGCCGCCATCGTCACCGCTTTGGGCGCATTGAAGTTGTTGGGCAGTTGCGCACTGGTCCCCGTGAAATCGATGGTGGCTTCGCGCGTGGCGGCGTGCACGGTCACTTTGACGCTGATCTGCGCGCCGTTATCCAGCTTCAGCAAAAAGCTCCCATCTTTCATCGCGGTGATCACGCGCCTCACCGACTCTTCGGCGTTGTCCTGCACATGCTGCATGTAGGCCGCCACCGTCTCAGAGCCGAATTGGCTCACCATGCTGCGCAGCTCCTGCACGCCTTTTTCGTTGGCCGCAATCTGCGCCCGCAAGTCGGCAATGGTCTGCTGCGGGTTACGCGCAGGATAGGTGCCGCTCTTCAGCAGCGTTGTCAGTTCAGCCTCGCGCATCTGGCCATCGCGCACCAGCAAGAAGTTGTCCAACAGCACACCTTCTTCGTCGATCGTCTTCGAGAACGGCGGCATCGATCCCGGCGTGATGCCGCCGATGTCGGCATGGTGGCCGCGGCTTGCGACGTAGAAGTCGGGCTTGGCGGCTAGGCGGCCCGACTCGGCGCCGGGTCCCCCGGGCCGAGTCGAGCCCCCTTGGGGGGTGGCGACCGCAGGGAGCCTGGGGGCCTCAAGATAAACCGGTGTGACCACGGTCACATCCGGCAAGTGCGTGCCGCCGTGGTACGGATCGTTGAGCACATACACATCACCCGGCAGCATCTGCGGGTTGCGCTCGATCACGGTCTTGATGCTTTCGCTCATGCTGCCCAGGTGCACCGGCATGTGCGGGGCGTTGGCGATCAGCTCGCCCTGGGCGCTGAAGAGAGCGCAGGAAAAATCCAGCCGCTCTTTGATGTTGACCGAGTAGGCGGTGTTCTGCAGCCGCAGGCCCATCTGCTCGGCGATGTTCATGAACAGGTTGTTGAAGACCTCCAGCATCACCGGGTCGGCCTCGGTGCCGATGGCGTGCTGGTTGGGGCGCGGCTGCACGCGCAGCAAGGCCACCGTGCCGTCTGCTGCCAGTGTCGCTTGCCAACCCGGCTCGACCACCGTGGTGGCGTTTTTCTCGGCCAGGATCGCCGGGCCGCTGAGCTGGGCACCCGCTTTGAGCGACTCGCGTTTGAACAGCGCGGCCTCCACCCACGCGCCGCTGCAATGCATCTGCACCTGGGCGTCAGCCTGGGGGACATGGCTGGACGCTTCGGTGGTCGATCGGTGTTCTGCACTGACAAGCACGTCGTGCCGCTCGCCAGCGCCCACCGCCTCGACCGACACGGCCTCGATGACCAGCATGCGATCCGGCATCAAGAATGCGAAGCGCTGCTTGTAGCCAGCTTCAAAAGCCTGGCGCATCGCCAACAAGCTGTCCAGCGGCACCTGCAGCGCCGTGTCGGTGCCCTGGTAGCGGACATGCACTTGCTGGCGCAACTCAACGCGCTTGGCGCTGACACCTTGGTCGACCAACTCGTCACTGGCCGATCGGCCCAGTGCCTGCAACTTCGCCACGGCAGCGGCCAGCCCGGCGTCGTCCAGCGGCAGCTCGACCGAGGCTTCGCGCATCGCGATCGGGTCGGCCAGGCCCATGCCGTAGGCCGACAGCACGCCTGCCAGCGGGTGCACAAACACCTTCTTCATGCCCAGTGCATCGGCCACCAGGCAAGCATGCTGGCCCCCTGCGCCACCAAAGCACTGCAGCGTGTAGCCGGTCACGTCATAGCCGCGCGCCACCGAGATGCGCTTGATGGCGTTGGCCATGTTCTGCACGGCGATCTGCAAAAAACCTTCGGCCAGCGATTCGGCCGTGGTCTCGCGGCCGGTGGCCTCCTGCACTTCTTTGGCCAGCGCGCTGAAGTGCTTGACGACGCCTTCGCGGTCCAGCGCTTCACCTGCCTGCGGGCCAAAGACCTTGGGAAAGTAGTCGGGCTGGATCTTGCCCAGCAGCACGTTGGCGTCGGTGGTGGCAAGCGGCCCGCCGCGCCTGTAGCTGGCGGGGCCGGGATTGGCGCCTGCGCTCTCTGGGCCGACACGCAAGCGTGCACCGTCAAACCGCAGCAGGCTGCCACCCCCGGCAGCCACCGTATGGATGCTCATCATCGGCGCACGCATGCGCACGCCAGCCACCAAGGTCTCGAAAGCGCGCTCGAACTCACCGGCATAGTGGCTGACATCGGTGCTGGTGCCGCCCATGTCAAAGCCGATCAGCTTGTCGTGCCCAGCCGCCACTGCCGTGCGCACCATGCCCACGATGCCGCCCGCCGGGCCGGACAGGATCGCGTCTTTGCCCTGGAAGTGATGGGCCTCGGTCAGGCCACCGCTGCTTTGCATGAAGAACAAGCGCACGCCAGGCATCTGTGCCGCCACCTGCTCGACATAACGGCGCAAGATGGGACTCAGGTAGGCATCCACCACGGTGGTGTCGCCACGCGACACCAGCTTCATCAGCGGGCTGACCTCAAAGCTGGCGCTGACCTGCGTGAAGCCGATTTCTCTGGCCATCTCGGCGGCGGCTTTTTCGTGCGCGGTGAAGCGGTACCCGTGCATGAAGACCACAGCGCAGGCGCGGACGCCGGTGTCGTAGGCAGCCTGCAACTCCGCGCGCAATGCATCCACCTCCAAGGCCTGCAGCACTTCGCCTTGCGCACCCACGCGCTCCTGGGCTTCGATGACCTGCTCGTAGAGCAGCTCGGGCAACACGATGTGGCGGTCAAACAGGCGTGGCCTGGCCTGATAAGCAATGCGCAAGGCATCTTTGAAGCCGCGCGTAGTGATCAGCAGCGTGCGATCGCCTTTGCGCTCCAGCAGCGCATTGGTGGCCACCGTGGTGCCCATCTTCACGCAGTCCACGACGTCGGGCGTGATCGGTGCGTCAGCAGCCAGACCCAGCAGGCGCCGAATGCCTGCGACGGCTGCGTCGCGGTACTGCTCGGGGTTCTCGCTGAGCAGCTTCAGCGTATGCAGTTGCCCATCAGGGGCACGGCCCACGACATCGGTGAAGGTGCCGCCACGATCGATCCAGAACTGCCAACGGGGGTCTTGCATGTTTACAACCTTGTAGTGAGGGTCTCGGGCGCACTGCGCTGTCACCTGAGGCTGAGGCAACGCAACGCTGCCTTTGATTACATCAGCCCCGGCAGAAACAACACCAACTGCGGGAAGACAAAGATCAAACCGGTGGCGAGCATCTGACACGACCGGCAGCAGGTGCTGCGTGGCTGCCAGTCTATGCAAGAACGGCAGCGGCGGGTCACCTGCGCTGTGGCCTTGGGTTTTCGCCAGGCCCACCGCACCAGCTGAGGCGACGCTGCACAGGGCCATCAACAGCAGGCCAGGCACAACGCCAGCGACAAACAGCTTGGCCATCGAGACAACAATGGCCACGGCGTGGCAGCGCTGAGCCTGGCAGCCCATCAAAAGGCCTCGAAGAATCGCAGATTCATCAGAGGCTCCGCGTGCTGACAGATAGAGCGTGTGGGCAGCACCTGCGGCGCTGGGCGGGCAAACAACGTGGTGTTGTCCTCGCTATTTCGGCACTGGCCGCTCCATCCCCAGGCATAGGATGCGATGCAGAACTGAAGCCACAGGGCGGACGCATAGGCGCCGCACCAAGGATTGATGCATGTCCGATCTTTCAACCCCGCCTACAGGCCTGCTGACCACAGCCGGTGAGGCCTACGTCTGGCCAACGCCAGAGGTGGCAGGCTACCCGGCAGCGCTCGGCAGTTTGACGCCGTTGATGTGTGAAATCGAGGGGCTCAACGGCAAGGTGCTGGACGGGCAATTGCTGTTGTTTGCACCTGACCGAGGCGTGCTGCAGTTGGGCATGCCCAAACCACGCCGGCCGCTGCCTCTGCGGCTGGAGCAATTTCGCCGCATGCGTTTGTTGGAGCCCCTGCGGCCCGAGCCCGCTGCGCGCAACGACGCGCAGATGGCGGCGCTGCGGCCTGCCTTGCCTTTCAGGGTGGATTTCCAGGGCTCTGCCCCATGGCAAGGCCTGACAGTGGGCCACGCAGAACATCCCTGGGGTGTGTTCCTGTTCCAGCCGCTGGACGACCAAGGCACTTTGCAACGCTGGTTTGTGCCGCGGCCAGCCTTCAAGCGCTGCCAGATCGGCAAACGCATGGGCGAGGCGCTGGTCGAGCAAAACTCGGCTTCGCCGCAGCAACTGCAGGAGGCCCTGGCAGAACAGAGCGAGTTGCGCCAACGCAAGCTGGGCGACATGCTGGTGGTGCGGCAGATCATCACGCCCGACGAACTCACCACCGCCATCGAGCAGCAGTCGCGCATGCCGATGGTGCGCATCGGCGAGGCGCTGATTGCCCTGGGCTACATCACAGACGTGCAACTGCAAGACGCGCTGGCCTTGCAGCGTCAAGACCGCACGGTGCCGCTGGGTGAGCTGATGGTGCGCAGCGGAGTGGTCTCGCGCGCTGATCTGCAAACCGCCCTGGCGCGCAAGATGGGTTACCCGCTGGTCGACGTGTCGCAGTACCCGCCCGACGCCGATGCGCTGTCGCGCTTGCCGTATGCCATTGCCTCCAGACTGCCGGCGCTGCCGTTGATGCGCCGCGCAGGGCGTCTGGTGGTGGCGCTGGAAGACCCCAGCAACCGCGGCCACATCGACGAGATCGAGTTTGCAGCGCAGTGCAAGGTGGTGCCGGTGCTGGCGCGCACCGGCGTGCTGCCGGCCATCGTGCACCGCGAGTACGAAAAACTGGGGGCAGCGACAGGCAGCTTCGCAGCCCACGAGGAAGGCGGCAGCATTGACTTCGAACCCGGCGACGCCAGCAAGCTGTTGGCTTCGATGGAGCAGCAGGTCGAAGCCAGCATCGACGAAGACAACGACGCAAACGGCATCGAGCAGAGCGACAACTCGCTGGTGCGGCTGATCAACTCGATGATCCTGGAGGCGCAATCACAAGGCGTCTCTGACGTGCACATCGAATGCCCGCCGGGCAAAGAGAAAGTGCGCATCCGCTTCCGCCGCGATGGCCAGTTGCGCCCCTATCTGGAACTGCCACCGACCTATCGCAGCGCCTTGATCGCACGCATCAAGATCATGTGCGACCTGGACATCAGCGAGCGCCGCAAGCCGCAGGACGGCAAGATCAACTTCAGCAAGTTCGTCCAGGGCGTCAAGCTCGAATTGCGGGTCGCCACCATCCCCACCAATGCCGGCGTCGAAGACGCCGTGCTGCGTTTGCTGCAGTCCAGCAAGCCGATTCCGCTGGACAACCTGGGGCTGAGCCCTGCCAACCTGGCCAATCTGAAAACCGCCATCCAGCGCCCTTACGGTATGTTGCTGTGCGTCGGGCCCACGGGCTCGGGCAAGACCACCACACTGCACTCGGCGATGGGTTTCATCAACACGCCAGAGCGCAAGATCTGGACTGCTGAAGACCCGGTCGAAATCACGCAGGTCGGCTTGCGCCAGGTGCAAGTCAACCCGCGCATCGAATGGACCTTCGCCAAAGCCCTGCGTGCCTTTCTGCGTGCCGACCCGGACGTGATCATGGTTGGCGAGATCCGCGACAACGAAACTGCGCAAGTGTCGGTGGAGGCCTCACTGACCGGGCACCTGGTGCTGAGCACGCTGCACACCAACAGCGCGCCAGAAACCATCACGCGCTTGCTGGACATGGGCATGGACCCCTTCAACTTTGCCGATGCTTTGCTGGGTGTGCTGGCGCAGCGGCTGGTGCGCAAACTGTGCATCAAGTGCCGCGTGGCACATCCGGCCTCAGCCGAAGAAGAACACGAACTGCTGTCTGACTACATGCATGTACTGACCGGCGTGCCCAACGCCCCCCAGAGTGATGCACTGCTGGCTGAGTGGCGTCAGCGGTTTGGTGCAGCCGAGCCACCGCACCGCATCCAGCTCTACAAACCGGTCGGCTGTGATCACTGCGGCGGCAGCGGCTACCGCGGCCGCGCCGGCATCCACGAGCTGATGATGGTCTCGCGCGGTTTGCGCCACCTGATCCAGACTGGCGGGCGCGCTGACGACTTGGCAAAACACGCCTTGGGCGACGGCATGCGCACGCTGCGCCAGGACGGCATCGAGAAGGTGCTGGCGGGCTTGACGACGATCGAGGAAGTGCGCGCCAACAGTTGATCTGAAGCCCACAAGGCGGGCAGATCAAAAAGGCATTGTCCAACCCAGAGACACCAACCAGGCGCGCGGCGCCAGGGGCTCGAAGTAGCGGCCATTGCCTTCGTTGACGATGACGCTGCCGCTGGCTTGGATGTCGGTGGCGTTGTCCAGACGCAGCAGCAACTGCAACTTGCCGACTGGGCTGCCGGCGGGGCCCAGCGCCCACTCGGCTTGCGCGCGCAAGGCAAGCGTCTGGTAGGCATCGGCAAAGTCGCTGTTCAGGTCGTTGACGGCCTGGCGGCCTTGCGCCCGGCCTTCGACGGCCAGGGCATAACCTGGCTGCGGGCGCCAGGCCAGCTCGACATACGCGCTGCGCGACACCGTGCCTGCGATGCGGTTGCCTGCGGGCACGGGCACCGTGGGGGTGCTGCAAGGCGGCGCACCGCAGATCAAGAAGCCATCGCTGTAGCGGGCATCCAGCCAGGTCAGTGCTGCGCTGGCGTGCCAATCTCGGGCGACTCTGGCCTGGGCTTGCAGTTCCAGCCCCCGGCGCAGCGTGCGGCCCACGTTGCTGAAAGTGGCGCGCCCACCGCGATTGGTGGCGACAGCGATTTCATTCTGCGTCCGGGCTTCGAAGAGCGCTGCATCAAGCGCCATATCAAGCGCCATATCGGGCGGCAAATTGCGCACCGTATCAAGCGCCCGATCGGGCACCCCGTCGGCTGCCGGCGCAGCGCCCGCAGACCGCCACTTGGCCCCGATCTCGACCTGCCGGCTGGATTGCGCGCGCAACTCGGTGTTGAAGCCCGGCCCACCATCGGCGCGGTAGGCCAACTCACCAAAAGTAGGCGACTCGAAGCCGCGGCCCACGCTGGCGTGCAGGTTCAACTGCGGGTCCAGCCGCCAGCGCAGCGCCAGCACCGGGCTGGTGAAACGGTCTTCGCGTTGGCCCGAATCGTCACCATTGCCGCCAACGATGTAGCGGTCCTGGCTGGCGAACCGGATCGTGCCGCTGCGCAGCCCGGCACTGACCCACCAAGCTTCACTCAACTCTGCATCGGATTGCACAAACAACTGGCTGGAAGCCAACGTGTTGCGCTCGTCGCGTCGCAAGGCGCCGGTCACACCCAGCAGCCGCCGGGCTGGGACACCGCTGAAGTTCTCAAAGCCAAATCTTTGCTCGACGCTGCGGTCGTGGCTCAGTCCAGCCACCACTTGCAGCGCGCGCTGATCAGCCAGCGGCCAGCGCCAGACCATCCGGCCATCCACGCCGCCATAGTCGCGCTCAAAGTCGATCACACCGCCGCCCTGGCGCTCGGTCAACGCAGGATTGCTTGCGTTGGCTTGCACCGCCACCGGGATGCTGAGCCACTGCGTGACGGCACGCTGGCCGCCGTAGACCACCACCAGCGCTTCACGCAGCGCGCCAGCATCTGCAAAGCGGTGCCGCCACTGCAGCCCGGCCTGGCTTTGGCGCGTGTCTTTACGGGTGTTGAAGCGGTTGGCCTGGCCGGGTGTGTCTTGCGGCAGGGCCAGCGCGTTGGTCTGGCGCGTGTCGGCCTCGAACTGTTCGCGTGTCAAGCCCAGCGGGTCTTGCGCGGGTTGGTCCAGGTGGTTGAGCACCAACACCACACGGTCGCTGTCCGATTCGTAGCCCAGACGCAGGTTGGCCAGCAGGCGCTGCGCCGCGCTTTGCGGTCTGAAGCCTGGGGCCTCCATCCCCGAAACGCTGGTGCGCAGGCTGAAACCCTGCCCCAGCGGTGCGGCCAGGCTCAAGCGCTGTTGGCGTAGACCGAACTGGCCCGCATCCACGTGCAGCGTGGCCTCGCGCTGCGTCGGTGCCGCGCTGATGAGCGAGATCACGCCGCCCGAGCTGGCGCCATACAGCGCCGAAAACGGCCCGCGCAGCACTTCGATGCGTTGCGCACCGGCCAGGTCAAAGTGCGACACCTGGCCTTGGCCATCGGGGCCGGATGCCGGCACACCGTCGGCCACCAGGCGCAAACCGCGCACCCCAAAGCTGGCGCGAGCGCCAAAGCCGCGCGACTGCAACTGCAGGTCTTGGGCGTGGTTGTGGCGATGGTTGGCCACCAGCCCAGGCACACGCTGCAGCGCTTCGCCCAGCGTGATCATCGGGCCCGCTTCACGCAGCGTCTGTGCATCCACAATGCTGGCGGCGTAAGGTGCATCAAAGAGCCGCAGCTCGGCACCGCTGGTGGTGACGATGACTTGCTGGGTAGCCGGCACGGCAGGGCTGGGCGAGACAAGAGGCTGTGACCGTGCAGTCGAATGGCCCAGCAGCGCCAGCGTACAAACCAAGAACAGGATCGGAGTCAAGGGATGCCTTTTTGGCCGGTTGAGCCGCGATCGGCAGGTGCCGGGCCACACGGTGCTTTGGTAGGAGGAAGTCTCAGAGCTTACCCAGAGGCGCCAGCATGGGCTGCGCACCGGGTCTTTGGCAGCTTCGGAGCCTGCTGCATGCGAAGCCAAGTCCGCTTTGAGACACAGTCAGTCCCCACTTGTACAAAATACCCCATCAGCCTGCCAAGGAGTCTTTGACCATGAGTCCATCCACCCACGCCACCCGAGCACCGCACGCAGGCTTGTCGCAGGTCGTCGGCGCCAACGAGCCGGCACTTTCTGAAGCGACGATCAGCGACTGGCTCGATCAGGCCTGCGAACGCTGGCCACAAGGCCAGGCCTGCGTGTTCGCAGCCAGCGGTGAGCGCTGGAGCTGGCCCGATTTGCGCGCGCACAGCTGCCAACTGGCAGGCGCGCTGTTGGCGCTGGGCTTCGAGAAAGGCGACCGCATCGGTATCTGGAGCCCCAACCGGGCCGAATGGATCCTGGCCCAGTACGCCAGCGCGCGCATTGGCGTGGTGCTGGTCAACATCAACCCCGCCTACCGCCTCTCGGAGCTGGAGTACGCGTTGAACAAGGTCGGCTGCAAAGGCATCATCAGCGCACCCGCATTCAAGACCAGCGCCTACTTGCAGATGCTGCAAACGCTGGCGCCTGAGCTGGCGCACTGCGCGCCCGGCCAGTTGCAAGCGGCCAAGCTGCCGGCGCTGCGCTGCGTCATCCGCATGGGCGACGAGCCCACTGCCGGCATGTTCAACTTCTCTGCCGTGTTGGCCATGGGCGATGCAGCACAGGCGGCCAAAGCGCAGGCCCTGGGCCGGACGCTGGACCGCCTGGATGCCATCAACATCCAGTTCACCAGCGGCACCACCGGCAACCCCAAGGGTGCCACGCTGACGCACCGCAACATCATCAACAACGCCCGCGACGTGGCGCGCACGATGGGCCTGCAGGCCGGCGACAAGCTGTGTATCCCTGTGCCGCTGTACCACTGCTTCGGCATGGTGATGGGCTCGCTGGCTTGCACGGTGACCGGGGCGACGATGGTGTTCCCGTCTGAAGGCTTCGAGCCGGTGGCCACGCTGAAGGCGGTGCACGACGAACGCTGCACCCACCTGCACGGCGTGCCGACGATGTTCATCGCGCAACTCGACGCTGTCGACTTTGCGCAATATGACTTGAGCTGCCTGCGCGGCGGCATCATGGCCGGCAGCCCCTGCCCGGTGGAAGTGATGAAGCGCGTCAACGCCCAAATGAACATGACCGAGGTGACGATTGCTTACGGCATGACCGAGACCTCGCCGGTGTCGTTTCAAAGCGGCGTCGATGACCCGCTGGACAAGCGGGTGTCCACAGTGGGCCGCGTGATGCCGCATCTGCAGGTCAAGGTCATCGACGCCGAAGGCAGCACCGTGCCGGTGGGCGAGCGTGGCGAGCTGTGCACCAAAGGCTACAGCGTGATGCTGGGCTATTGGGACGAAGACGCCCGCACCCAGGAAGCCATCCAGGACGGCTGGATGCACACCGGCGACCTGGCAACCATCGACGAAGAGGGTTACTGCAACATCGTCGGCCGCGTCAAGGACATGCTGATCCGCGGCGGTGAAAACGTCTACCCGCGCGAGGTCGAAGAGTTTCTGTTCCGCCACCCCAAGATTTCTCAGGTGCAGGTCTTTGGTGTGCCCGATGCGCGTTATGGCGAAGAGGTCTGCGCCTGGGTGGTGCTGAAGGCCGGCGAGAGCGCCACCGAAGCCGAGATTCGCGGGTACTGCAAAGACCAGATCGCCCACTACAAGGTGCCGCGCCATGTGCGCTTTGTGCCAGAGCTGCCGATGACGGTGACCGGCAAGGCGCAGAAGTTCATGATGCGCGCCAAAATGGTTGAAGAACTGGGGCTGAGCGAAGCACGCTGACCCAACGCCAACCCGACTTGATGGAGTGCCCCACAGCGTGCTGAACGAAGCCGCAATCGTTGGAATCGTGACCCTGGTTGCCCTTGCTGCATTTTTCTGGAAGCGAAATGGCATCGGCTCGGGCCGCGCATTCGGAAATCGAATTGCTGCGCACATCGGGATTCCCAAAAGTCTGTTTCACTCGCTTTTGGAACATGGTGTGGTGGGGTCGTCCCGCGACCTGTTGGCATCTCTCGAAAAGTCGCAGTTGAGCTTGAATCAGGCGAGCATCGAACTCGGGCCAACATTGTCCAGAGGGGCCGAGCGGCTGTACGCGCACTTTGGTGCCCAGGAATCGCTCACGCAAGCGGAACCGATCGTGGCCAAACTCCTGTCAGAGTATGAACGCAAGCAATCAGCGCAAGCAATCATCGCAAGCAATCAGCGCAAGCAATGAGCTCTGATGAGGCGACGCGCGGCGATGCCCAAGCTCTCGCTCAAGCGCAGCGGCCATGGCACCCCACCCCATGAACCCCCTCGGTCCTGATCTCCACCGACCCAAGGAATGCGAAGACGTTCTTCGCTCTCTTCCTGGCTGGTTCGGCATCGAAGAGTCTCTTCTGATGTATGCGAACGACACAGACAGGCTGCCAACCTTTGCCCTCGAACAAGAAGGAAAGGTGGTGTCTTTTCTGTCACTGGTGGAGCACTTCCCCGCGGCATGGGAGGTGCACTGCATCGCGGTGCACCAGCAGTGGCGCAACAAAGGGCACGGCACTTTGCTGTTGGCGGTCACCGAGAGATGGCTGGCAAGCAAAGGGGTGCGGTTCTTGCAGGTCAAGACCGTCGCAGAGGCCGGCAACAGCGCGGAGTACGACGAAACACGGCAGTTCTACCTGGCCAAAGGGTTCACGCCGCTTGAAGTGTTCCCACTGCTGTGGGCACCGCAGAACCCAGCGCTGCAACTCATCAAGACGATCCATTCGGCATCGCCAGCAGCCCCGGCACCGCCGAGCCGGCCTTCTTCTGCGACAGCACCACGCCGTTCTTGACCGCCACGATCTCGGCGACGATGGAGACGGCGATTTCTGCGGGCGTGCGTGAACCCAGGTCCAGCCCGATGGGGCCATGCAGGCGGTTGATCTGGGCGTCGCTCAGCTCGAACAGCTTCAGACGCTCTTGGCGTTTGGCGGTGTTGCTGCGTGAGCCCAGGGCGCCGATGTAGAAGGCGGGGGACTTGAGCGCTTCCAGCAGCACCAGGTCGTCCAGTTTGGGGTCGTGCGTGACGGCGATGACGGCGCAGTGCGCGTCCAGTTGCATTTGCAGCACCAGGTCGTCGGGCATCTCTTTGCTGAAGGTGGTGCCGGGCACCTCCCAACTCAGGTTGTATTCCTCGCGTGGGTCGCAGCAGATGACCTCGAAGTCCAGCGCCAGCGCCATCGGTGCCACGGCGCGGCTGAGCTGGCCGGCGCCGATGATGAGCAAGCGCCAGCGTGGGCCGTACAGCGCGCGCAGCTGCTTGCCGTCGAACTCGAAAGTCTGGCCGCGTTGTGCAGACTCGATGCGCACGGCGCCGCTGGCCAGGTCCATCACCCGCGCCACCAACTCGTGCCTGGCCGTGCGCTGCAGCACCTCGTCGATCCAGGCCGTGTCGTGCAACGGCTCTTGCACCAGGCGCAGGTTGCCGCCGCAGGGCAAGCCAAAACGAGCGGCTTCGTCCTTGCTGACGCCATAGGTGACGAGCGACGGTGTAGCCACCCGCTCGCCATGGCGCACGCGGTCGATCAGATCGTCTTCGACACAGCCGCCGCTGACCGATCCGACCACCAGGCCGTCGCCACGCAAAGCCAGCAAGGCGCCAGGTGGTCGCGGGGCTGAGCCCCAGGTTTCGATGACGGTGACGAGCCACACGGGCTGGCCTTCTTGGTGCCAGGTGCGGGCTTGTTGAAGTACTTGCAGATCCAGACTGTCCATAGGGAGTCTCCTTGTGCGCGAGGGCAAAGTTCAATGATTTGAAGCACCGCCTCAAATCACGGAACACTGCCACGTTAACGCTGCGCCGGCGGGAATGGCAATGGCGCCGATCGGAGCAGCGGCACGGCAGTAGTGGGCAGGTCGGCTGCCGCTTGAGGAGGCATCGACACCGAGAGTTCGCGCAGCGAGGACCGGGCACGCAACGGTTGACGCAAGGCCTGACCCAGATCGGCCAGGCTGCGCAGGTTGTGTACCGGCAAAAAATGGTCCACATGCGGCAGCATCGCCTTGATGCCGGCGGCTCGTGGCTCAAAGCCTTCAAAACGCAGCAAGGGGTTGAGCCAGACCACGCGGTGCGCCATGCGGTGCAGATGCGCTGCAGCCTCGCTCAGCGCGCCACCTTCGTCGTGGTCCAGGCCATCGGTGACCAGCAGCACGGCTGCATTGGCGCCCAGCACGCGGCGCGCCCAATGGCGGTTGAATTGTTGCAGCGTGCTGGCAATGCGGGTGCCGCCTTTCCAGTCCTGCACTTGCTCCTCAGCCATCAGCAGCGCCTGGTCGGGGTCGCGGTGGCGCAGGCAGCGGCTGATGTCGGTCAAGCGGGTGCCGAAAGTGAAGGTGTGCACACGCACATGGCGGCGAGTCAGGCCATGGATGTAGTGCAAAAACAGGCGCGCATAACGCTCCATCGAGCCTGAGATATCCAGCAGCACGACGATCGGCGGCACCACCTGGGCTTGCTGCGTGAAAGCAGGCGCCAGCGTGTGCGGCTGGCGGGCCATGCCTTGCAGCGTGCGGCGCAAGTGGATGCGGCCACGCGGTGCCGCCTGCTGGCGGCGCAGGCGCACCAGAGGCACCGGGGGCGGCAGTTGTTGTGCCAGCTTGGCGGCCCAGGCGAATTCTTCGGCCGTCATGGTTTCGAAATCGGCGCGTTGCAGACGTTCACGCTCTGAAAAAGTGAACAGCGTTTCGAAGTGCAGTTCTTCTTTGGCGGTGTCGGGCGGCGGGGGCGGCGGCGGCGCGGCCTCACGGGGCGCGGCCAGCGCCTCGGCCAGGCGGTTGCTCCGCTTGTCTTGCGCCTTGTCACCGCGCCCGTGGATCTTGGGCAGCAGCATGTGCATCAGCTGCTCCATCAACTTGGGGTCGCGGAAGAAGGTGTCGAAGGCGGCGTCGAAGATCGGCTGCTGGTCGTGGCGGTGCAGCATCACGGCTGAGAGCGCAGCATGCAGATCGTCGCGCCGCGCCAGCCCCACGGCTTCGACGGCAGCCACCGCGCTGAGCACCCGGTCTGGGCCCACCTGCAATCCAGCAGTGCGCAGGATGCGCGCAAAGTGCATCAGGTTGTCCACCAGCAGCGAGGGTTTCTTGGCAACGGCTATGTTCACGGGCGAAAGATCAGCCTCAGACTCAAGCTGGGCTTCAAGGGTTCAACTGACGGTGGGCAGGCGGTAGGCAAGCGGCGGGCAAGCGTTCAACTCGCGCATCGGCAAGGCTTTGGCTGGGTCAATCGCGGCTCAGAGATGGCTCGGCGCATCCAGCACCGCCCTGGCACGCAACTCGTCCAGCAGCCTGGCCACCTCGGCACCTTGCACACGCACGATGTCGTCCTGGTACTTCAGCAGCACACCCAAAGTGTCATGCACGCTGGCGGGGTCGAGCTCCAGGCTGTCCAGCGCCACCAGCGCGTTGGTCCAGTCGATGGTTTCTGCCACGCCCGGGCCCTTGAACAAATCCAGCGTGCGCAGGCGCTGCACAAATTCGACCACCTGCAGGCCCAGCCGGTCGGATGCACCGGGGGCCTTGAGTTTGACGATGCGGCGCTCTTGCTCGACATCCGGAAACTCCACCCAGTGGTACAGGCAGCGGCGCTTCAGCGCATCGTGCACTTCACGGGTGCGGTTGCTCGTAATCAACGTGATCGGCGCGGTGGCTGGGTCGGCGCGGATGGTACCCAGTTCGGGCACGGTGATCTGGTTTTCTGCCAGCACCTCCAGCAAGTAAGCGTCAAAAGGCTCATCCGCACGATCGAGTTCGTCGATCAGCAGCACGGGTGAGCGGTCCTGCGTCAGCGCTTGCAGCAGTGGCCGCTCCAGCAGCATGTCGCGGCTGTACAGGCTCTTGACCAGCGCGTCGCGGTCCACCTTGTCGCCGCCTGGCATGTCTGCTGCATTGAAGCGCCCGGCTTCGGCCAGCCGGATCTCGACCATCTGGCGGCCGACGTTCCACTCGTAGGCGGTCTGCGCCATGTCCAGGCCTTCAAAACACTGCACGCGCAGCAGTTTGGTTTGCATTGCCGCCGCCAGCGCTTTGGCCAGCTCGGTCTTGCCCACGCCAGGCTCACCTTCCAGAAACAGCGGTCGCTGCAGCTTCAGGGCCAAAAACAGCGCAGTGGCCAGGCGTCTGTCACACAGGTATTGCTGCTCAGCCAAGGCCTGCATCACGTCGGCCACCGAGCCAAAGGCTGCTGCAGGGGACGGCGAGGCGTCAAATTCTGAACCAGATGTAGGGGACGAACTCATGTCAAAGACAACCGCTGTTGAAATGTAAAGACCCTGCGCGACCCCAGGCCGTGCCCGGCATCACGTGAGTCGGGGCAACAAGACAGCCCGAAAAACGAACAGGCGCCGGCCCGGCGACGGGCGGCGCCTGCGAGACCGCTGCAAGCAGCTTGCCCTGCAGCCGGCTGCTCAGCGAGCCGCAGCAACAGCCACCGCGCGGCCAGCCATCACGCTGACCATTGCAGCGCGGTATTCTGCCGAGCCGTGCAGGTCGCTGTTGACGCCTTCGGTACCCAGCGCCACCGCTTCGGCGGCGGCGGGAGTGAAGCTGGCATTCAAGGCAGCCTCGATCTCGGTGGCGCGGAAGACGGCGCTCTTGACCCCCGTCACCGCCACCCGCACGCCACTGGCGGTTTGCGCTGCAAATACGCCGACCATCGCGAAGCGCGATGCCGGTTGTTTGTATTTGATGTAAGCCGCCTTCATCACCGCCGGGAAGCTGACCGAGGTGATCAGCTCGCCGTCTTCCAGCGCCGTGCTGAACATGCCGGTGAAGTAACTGTCAGCGGCGATCGTGCGCTTGTTGGTGTGCACCGTCGCACCCAGGCCTAAAACGGCGGCGGGGTAACAGGCGGCAGGGTCGGCATTGGCGATCGAGCCGCCCAGCGTGCCCATGTTGCGCACCATCATGTCGCCAATGCCAGCGGCCAGATCGGCCAGCGCCGGGCAGGCTTTGCGCACCAGGTCTGATGCCGCCACCGTGGCATGTTTGGTGGTGGCGCCGATGACGATGTTGTTGCCGTCCATGCAAATGCCCGACAGCTCGGCCACCGCGCCCAGGTCGATCAGCCGCTCGGACTGGCTGATGCGCAACTTCATCGCCTGGATCAGCGTCTGGCCACCGGCCAGGTAGCGGGCGTCGCCTGTGAAGGCTGCAGCGGCTGCGGCCGTGCTGGTGGGTCTGTCAAGTTCAAAGCTGTACATGTGTTGTGCTCCTCAATGGGAAATCCAGGGCCGAATCGATGGGTGATCAGGCTTTGCCATGCATCGCACGCCACACGCGCTCAGGCGTGGCCGGCATCGCAATGTCACGCACCCCCAGCGCATCGGTCAGCGCGTTGATGAAGGCCGGGGGTGAGCCGATCGCGCCGGCCTCGCCGCAACCCTTGACGCCCAGCGGGTTGTGCGTGCACGGCGTGCAGGTGTGGTCGACCGTGAAGTTGGGCAGGTCGTCGGCACGGGGCATCGTGTAGTCCATGTACGAGCCGGTCAGCAATTGGCCGGATTCGTTGTCGTAGACGCAGCTTTCCAGCATCGCCTGGCCCAGGCCCTGGGCGATGCCGCCGTGCACCTGGCCCGAGACGATCATCGGGTTGACGATGTTGCCAAAGTCGTCCACGGCCACGAACTTCTCGACCGTGGTGCGGCCGGTCTTGGGGTCGACCTCGACCTCGCAGACATAACTGCCGGCGGGGTAGGTGAAGTTGGTCGGATCGTAAAAGGCGTTTTCGTTCAGCCCCGGCTCCAGCTTGTCCAGCGGGTAGTTGTGCGGCACATAGGCCGTCAGCGTCACGCTGCCCCAGGGCACCATTTTGTCGGTGCCTTTGACCCTGAACTCGCCGTTCTCGAACTCGATGTCGGTGTCAGCGGCTTCCAGCAGGTGCGCCGCGATCTTCTTGCTCTTGGCGATGATCTTGTCCACCGCCTTGACGATGGCCGTGCCGCCGACTGAGAGTGAGCGGCTGCCGTAGGTGCCCATGCCAAAAGGCACGCGCCCGGTGTCGCCGTGCACGATCTCGACGTTTTCGACCGGGATGCCCAGCTTGGCCGCCACCACCTGCGCGAAGGTGGTCTCGTGCCCCTGGCCGTGGCTGTGTGAGCCGGTGAACACCGTCACCGTGCCAGTGGGGTGCACACGCACTTCGCCGGCTTCGAACAATCCGGCACGGGCACCCAAGGCGCCAGCGATGTTGCTGGGCGCCAGGCCGCAGGCTTCGATGTAGCAGCTGTAACCCATGCCGCGCTTCATGCCTTTGGCTTCGGATGCCTTCTTGCGCTCCGGGTAGCCAGCCACGTCTGCAATCTGGATCGCCTTGGCCAGGTGCGCTTCGTAGTCACCGGTGTCGTAGGTCAGGCCCACCGGGCTGGCATACGGGAAGGTGGTGACGAAGTTCTTGCGCCGGATGGCCGCCGGGTCCATGTTCATGTCGCGTGCGCAGGTCTCGACCAGCCGCTCGACGACATAGGTGGCCTCGGGCCGGCCGGCGCCTCGATAAGCATCTACCGGTGCGGTGTTGGTGAACACCGCTTTGACCTCGCAATAGATGGCCGGGGTCTTGTATTGGCCCGACAGCAGCGTGGCATACAGGATGGTCGGCACGCTGGAGGCAAAGGTGGACAGGTAAGCGCCCATGTTGGCCACCGTCATCACCCGCATGCCCAGGAAGTGGCCCTGGTCGTCCATCGCCATCTCGGCGGTAGTGACGTGGTCACGGCCGTGGGCGTCGGTCAAAAAGCTCTCGCTGCGCTCCGCCGTCCACTTGATCGGCCGGCCCACATGCTTGCTGGCCCACACCAGCGCAGTTTCTTCAGCGTACAAGAAGATCTTGGAGCCAAAGCCGCCGCCCACGTCGGGCGCAATCACGCGCACCCGGCTCTCGGGCAGGCCCAGCACAAAAGCGCACATCAACAAACGCTCGACGTGCGGGTTCTGGTTGGCCACATACAGCGTGTAGCTGTCGTCGTGCCGCGTGTACTGCGCGTTGGCAGCGCGCGGTTCCATCGCGTTGGGGATCAGCCGGTTGTTGGCAAAGCTCAGCTTGGTGACATGGTGGGCCTTGGCAAATGCGGCCTCAGTGGCGGCCTTGTCGCCGTGGCCCCAGTCGTAGCAGATGTTGCCCGGCACGTCGTCGTGCACCGAGCTGGCTGCGCCGGCTGCCGTAGCGGTGTCGATGACGGGTGTCAGGACTTCATAGTCCACCTCCACCAGCTCGGCTGCATCACGCGCCTGCGTGTAGGTATCAGCCACCACCAGCACCACCTGGTCGCCCACATGGCGCACCTTGCCTTGGGCCAACACAGGGTGCGGCGGCTCTTTCATCGGGCTGCCGTCTTTGCTGTGGATCAGCCAGCCGCAAGGCAGGCCACCGACCTTGGCTTCGGCCAGGTCAGCGCCGGTGAAGATCTTGATGACGCCAGGTGCGGCCAGCGCAGCCTTCAGCTCGATGGACTTGATGCGGGCGTGCGCATGCGGGCTGCGCAGAAACACGCCGTAGCTTTGGTGGGGCAGCACCACGTCATCGGTGTACTGGCCGGCGCCGGTCAAGAAGCGCTGGTCTTCGCGGCGCAGCAGCGGCTTGCCGATGGGGGAATTGGACATGTCGGTCATGGCGGGTACTCCTTAAGCTGTGGCCGAGTTGGACTGGCAATGCTGGATGGCTTTGACGATGTTGTGATAGCCGGTGCAGCGGCAGATGTTGCCCTCCAGCCCTTCGCGGATTTCCTTTTCAGTGGCGTTGGGCTGGTCTTCGAGCAACTGAATCGAAGCCATCACCATGCCCGGTGTGCAAAAGCCGCACTGCAGGCCATGGCATTGGCGGAACGCTTCCTGCATCGGATGCAGTGTTCCGTTTTGGGACAAGCCTTCGATGGTGGTGACGCTCGCACCTTGGGCCTGCACGGCCAGCATCGAGCACGCCTTGACGGCGCGGCCGTTCATGTGCACGGTGCAAGCACCACATTGCGCGGTGTCGCAACCGACGTGCGTGCCGGTGAGCTGAAGCTGCTCACGCAGCAGTTGCACCAACAACATGCGGGGGTCTACAGAAGCCGATACGGCCTTGCCGTTGACGGATAAATTGAGGTTGACGCTCACGGGGGGTCTCCTGGTTTTGGGGCGTAGGGGATGCTGCGCAATCAGCCCCCATTGTTTTTCGCGCAGGGGTGGCTGGACAGTACAGGATTACCCTATGCAGACGCAGAAGGCCATCAGCGAGCGAAGATCTGCGCAGCGCCGCAGTATCAGGCTTCTGGCTTGACCTGCGCTGCCTGACGGTCTACCCGGCGCATCCTCAGGGTTGAGGGCTGCCCCGCGAGAACCGAGCCATGAAATCTTGACGGCGCAGTCGTTGAGGCAGATATTCCCATCTCCCGTCGCCGCGGATGTTCCCGAAGAAAACTCAACGACAAATCACGCTGCAGTCATGAGGCGCGGTCAGTCTCAGGTTTGATGTTCACCCCGCAGTGCTGGATCTCATCAGACAAGGAGCCATCATGCCCGTTCTGAGCACCCAGGCAGTCGCCGCCAGTGAAGGCGCCCCGTATGTCGATTTTGTCATCCGACTGGATGTCGTTTCGCTCAACGAAGTGCGCGTCAACTACGCCACCGACAACGGCTCAGCGGTCTACAACAGCAATTCCGACTACGTCTATCAGGCCGGCACGCTGGTGTTCGCACCCGGCGAGCTGAGCAAGACCGTGCGGATCGTGCTGAGCGACGGCACCACCGAAGAAAACACCGAGTTCTTCTGGCTGGACCTGAACACCGCTGTCAATGCCAGCGTGGCGCAGCGCTACACACCCGCCTTCATCTTTGACAACGATGCCAGCCCAGGGGTGCCCAGCGTGTCGATTTGGGACGTCGTGGTGGACGAGAGTGCCGGCTTTGCCGACTTCTTCGTCTACTTGAGCCGCCCGTCCGCAACCCCGCTGACCGTCAACTACAGCACCGCAGACGACATCGCGACGGCCGGGCAGGACTACACCGCCACCAGCGGCAGCCTGAGTTTTGCGCCGGGCGAGGTCGTCAAGACCGTGCGCGTGCCGATCTTGAACGACAGCCTGAGCGAGCTCGACGAGCGGTTTCAGTTGCTGCTGAGCAGCCCGGGCGGCGCCCACCCCGCCAGCGCATCGGCCACCGCCACCATCGGCCGCAATGATGGCGCACCAGCCGCTTTGCCTTACATCAGCGCAACACCCATCGCCGTCAGCGAAGGCGCCACCACCGCCGACTTTGTGGTGCAACTCAGCGCGCCGGCGCTGGATGTGGTCAGAGTCAACTTTGCCACCGACAACATCAGCGCGGTCTACAACAGCAGTGCTGACTACACCTACCTGGCAGACACACTGGTCTTTGCGGTCGGCGAGACCACGCGCGTCGTGCAGGTGCCGCTGAGTGATGGCAGCCTGAGCGAGGCGACCGAAATATTTATGCTCGACCTCAATACGCCGGCGGGCGCGGTGGTCAAGCAGCGCTGCACGCAGGCCCTGATCTTTGACAACGACGGCACCAGCGGCACGCCGGGGATCAGCGTCAGCGATGTGGTGGTGGACGAAAGCACCCAGACGGCCAATTTCTACCTCAGCCTGGACCGAGCCTCGGTGAACGCGGTGAGCGTGGACTACGCCACCGAAGGCGTCAGCGCCCAAGCCGGGGCCGACTTTGTCGCTGCCGGCGGCAGCTTGCGCTTTGCGCCAGGCGAGATGGTCAAGACGGTGTCCGTTCGGCTGCTGGACGACAGCCTGCCCGAGGTGGACGAGGTCTTCAAGCTGAACATCGGCAACCCTCAGAACGCCACCGTGTCAGACGCCAGCGGCACAGCGCTGATCGGACGCAACGACACCGCCGCCAACAGCACACCGCAACTGCTCGTCAAGCCTTTGGTGGTGGGCGAGGGCGACACGCTCGCCACCTTTGTGGTGCAGCTCAGCGCGCCATCCGGCAACGAGGTGCGGGTCAACTACGCCACCGACAACGGCACGGCGATCTACAACAGTTCTTCCGATTACGTCTACACCACCGGCACGCTGATCTTTGCCCCCGGGGAGACGACCTTGACGGTGCCGGTGCCGATGTCCAACGGCACCGCAGCAGAGCCTGATGAAGTGTTCTGGCTGGACCTGAACACCGCCGTCAACGCCAGCGTGCCCGTGCGCTACACCTCGGCCCTGGTGATCGACAACGACGGCCAAAGCGGCACGCCGGCATTCAGCGTGCGCGACACGGTGGTCGACGAGAGTGCGCAGACCATCAGTTTCTTCGTCACCTTGGACAGACCCTCTTCGATCCCGGTCAGCGTCAGCTACAGCACCGTCGATGCCACAGCACAAGCCGGCAACGACTACGCAGCGACCACTGGCCTGCTGCGCTTTGCGCCTGGCGAGGTGGCCCAAACGGTGCGGGTGCAGCTCAACAACGACGACTTGCCTGAAGCCGATGAATTTTTCGAGCTGGTGCTGAGCAACCCCTTCAACGCCACAGTGGCCGATGGGCGGGGCAGCGCCTTGATCGGGCGCAACGACACGGCACCCGTCGGCCAACCCTACATCCAGGTGGCACCGATTGCCGTCGGCGAGGGTGAGGTCTGGGCCCGCTTTGTGGTGCAGCTGAGTGCACCGGCGCAAAGCGAGGTCAGCGTCAATTACGCCACCGACAACGGCACAGCGCTGTACAACAGCGCGTCGGACTACGTCTACCAGGCTTCCACGCTGCGCTTCGCCCCTGGCGAGACGGTCAAAACCGTCGATGTGCTGATGGCCAACGGCACCGTGGCCGAGCCTACCGAAGCCTTCTGGCTCGACTTGAATACCGCCGTCGGCGCTGTCGTCTCGCAGCGCTACACACCGGCTTGGGTGTTTGACAACGATGGCGCGACAGGGGTGCCTGCGGCCAGCGTCAGCGACGTGTGGGTCAACGAAGCCGAGCAGGCCGCCAACTTCTTCGTCAGCCTCAGCGGGCCCTCGGTGAGCCGTGTGTTCGTGCCCTTTGCCACTGCCAGCGACACCGCTGTCGCAGGCACCGATTTTGCGGCGCGCAGCGGCACGCTGGTGTTTGAGCCCGGCGAAGTCGCCAAGACCGTGCGCGTAGACATCTTCGACGACAGCCTGAGCGAAAGTGCCGAGCGCTTCAGTCTGGTGCTGGGCGCCCCCACCGGTGCAACCATCGCCGACGGTGTGGGCGCAGCCCGCATCAGCGCCAGCGATGCAGCATCTGTGGCCTTGCCGCAAATCAGCGCCCTGCCCGTATCCGCCAGCGAAGCCGACACCTTTGCCACCGTCATCTTGCGCTTGTCTGCCCCTTCGCTGAACGAGGTGCGGGTGAACTACCAAAGTACCAACGGAACAGCCCTGTACAACAGCAACTCGGACTACATCTACTCGGCTGGCACTGTGCTGTTTGCGCCCGGCCAGACCAGTGCGGCTGTGCGTGTGCTGCTCAGCAAGGACAGCAACGCAGAGGGCATCGAAGCATTCAGCCTGAGCCTGAACGGCGCGGTCAATGCCACCTTGGGTCAGAGTTCGGTCGCCATCACGGTCATCGACGACGACAACGCTGGCGCCGTTTTCAGCCATGGCGCCAGCAACGACATCTACACCATCAGCAGCTTGCTGGCCAAGGTGGTGGAGTCCGAGAGTGGCGGCATCGACACCGTGCGCGCCAGCATCAGCTACACCTTGCCCGAGCACACCGAGAACCTGGTGCTGCTGTCCGGCGCGCTCAACGGCCTGGGCAATACCAGCAACAACATCCTGCTCGGCAACTCGGCCAACAACACGCTGGACGGCAAGGAAGGTGTCGACACGGCGGTCTTCAGCGGCCCGGCTGCCGCCTACGCCATCAGCGGCGGCAGCGGCTCGTTCAGCGTCGGCAGTGCCGCCGCAGGCACCGATACCCTGATCAGCATCGAGCGACTGCAGTTCAGCGACAGCATGCTGGCCACTGACACGGCAGTCGGCGGCAATGTCTACCGGGCCTGGGCGATGTTCAACGCCGGCTTTGACCGCGCGCCTGCGCTCGGCGAATTGAGCTTGTGGACATCGCAGCTGGACCAGCTGGGCAGCACCACGGCGCTCGCGCAGGCGATGATCAACTATTACGCGCCCGGCATCAGCGACGAGGTGCTGGTGACGCACCTGTGGGGCACGATCGTCGAAACGCCGATCCCGCTGGATGCCTTGTCCACCTATGTGGGCCTGGTGGCCAACGGCACCTACACGCAGGCCACTTTGTTGGAGTTCGTGGCTTTCTTCGAGCTCAACACCGTTGAACTGGCAGGGATCCCTGCTCAGGTGGCGCTGGAACCCGCGTATTTCGCGTTTCCCGGCTGAATCGAGAGCAACTGCGCTGCAACTGCAGGTCGCCCATGGCTCAGGTCAGGCGCATGTGGGCTCTGCTTCCTCAAATCGCACAACTGCGAAACCCTGCGTAGATGCGGTCCTGGGTGGGCGACACAAAGCGACGTGACTTGGGGTGGCGCCAACGCGGCGGGGTGCAGAAACTGGCGCCGCGCAACACCGCCAATGCAATCGCTGGGCCGGGTTGGGCACTTGCAGCAGCCACCCCGGCCTGGGGCCTGAGCGGCAACGTCTCCGAGGTGCCCGCCGGCAGCACGCCAGCCCCGGGCCAGCAGCGTGCGCCCCCCGCCACCCACTCAAAAACATCCCCCCACACCAGACCGCGGCTGCGGCCTTGGCTGACGGCCAGCTCCCACTCGGGTTCGGTGGGCAGGCGGCGGCCGGCCCAGGCGCACCAGGCTTGCGCTTCATGGCGGCTGAGGTGGGTCACCGGCTGGGCGGCTGAAGCGCGGACCATCGACTGTCGCTGCCCATGCCCCCGCTGCAGCACAACCCCACCCTGCAGCTGCTCCACATGGCGGGGCGCACGCCGGCCCTCGGCTTGCACCCAGGCCCAGCCTTCGGGGCTCCACAGCTCAGCGCGGTCGTAGCCGCCGTCCTCAGAAAATTCGATGAAACGTGCCCAGTTCAGCGGCTGCGCATCGATTTCGAACTCGGGCACATCCACCTCGTGCGCCCAGCGCTCCAGGTAGGGCACCAGGCCGTCTTGCCGCTCAGAGCCCAGGCGCCAGCGCTGGGCGCCAAACAGGATCTCTTGCTGCTGCGGCCGGGGCGGCGGGCCGCTGGGCAGCAAACGCTCGGCCAGCATGCTGCCCAGCCGGTCTTCGTGCAGCAGGCTCATGCGAAAGAAGTACAACGCGGCGTCGCTGTCCGGGCTGCTGGCCAGCAGATCCAGCGTGATCTCCAGGGTCTGCGCCAGGTACGCACGCAGCGCGTCGGGCGGCGGCAGGCTGCCGGGGCCCAGCCACTCGTCTACCGCAGGTTCGATGCCGGCCAGGCGCGGGCCGTCTACGTCGCAGGCCTCACCGCGCCGGCGCTGCAAGTGGCGCGACAGCCAGTATTCCTGGTACCAGCCGGCGCGCACAGCCCGGCGCAGGGCGGCAGGTGATTCGTCCTGCGCCAGCAGGTGCAAAAGGCGGTTGCGGCTGTTCATCAGCGCCAGCGACAGCAGATCCGGCCCGGCGTGGCGGATGGCCACCGGGTCGTGCAGGCCCAACGCCGGCCTGGCCGCCGCTGTCGGGTCGTTCATTGGCCGACCAGACCGTTGCGGATGGCGTACACCGTCAGCTCGGAGTTGTTGGCCATCTGCAGTTTTTCGAGCACGCGGGCGCGGTAGACCGACACCGTCTTCGGGCTGAGCATCAGCTCCTGCGCGATATCGGCCAGCCGCTTGCCCGAGGCGATCATCACCATCGTCTGCATCTCGCGGTCGCTGAGCAGTTGGTGCGGGTGCTCGGTGGCTGGCGCGGTCAGGCTTTCGACCAGCATCTGCGCGATCTCAGGCGTGACGTATTTGCGACCCTGCGCCACCGTGCGTACTGCCTGCACCAGCAGTTGCGGGTCGCCACCCTTGTTGACATAGCCGTATGCACCGGCGCGCAAAGCGCGGATGGCGTACTGGTCTTCGGGGTACATGCTGACCACCAGCACCTTGACGGCAGAGCCTTCGTCTTTCAGCGCATGCAGCACATCCAGGCCGCTGCGGCCGGGCAGGTTGATGTCCAGCACCAGCACGTCACAGGGCTGCGACTTGCCCGAGGTGCTCGATACCGAGCGCATCAGCGCACGCAGTTCGCCGTAGTCGCCCGCCTCGCCGACGACACGGATGTCGGTGGCGTCGGTCAGGGTGTCGCGGATGCCGCGGCGGATCAGCGCGTGGTCGTCACACAGGAGCACTTCGATCATGGGTTCGGGTTCACACGTTGGGTCTACAGGATGGCTGAGCCTCAGGGCTCCTCGGCCCACTCGGACGCGGCCATAGCGGCCGCATCCAGCGGTACTGACAGGATCAGCGAGGTGCCGCTGTTGCGGCGCGGGCCGCCTGAGCCGCCTGAGCCGTCCTCCGCGCTCTCGCCGACCCCATGGCTGCTGCTGAGCTCCACCCAGCCGCCCACCGTCAGCGCGCGTTCTTTGAGGCCACGCACGCCAAAGCTCTGCGCTTTGGCCAGGTCCGCCGGGCTGATTCCACGGCCGTCGTCGCTGACCTCCAGCGACAGCACACCGGCGCTGAGTGACAGGTCCACCACCACCCGGCTGGCGTTGGCGTGTTTTTGCACATTGGTCAGCGCCTCCTGCACGCAGCGGTAGGCCACCAGCGGCACCTGGGTGGGCAGAACGTGGGTCGGCAGATCCGGCAGCTCGCCTTCTGCAGGTTGGCAACGCAGTTCGCAAGCGATGCCGGTGCGTTTCTCGAACCCCCGCGTCAGCCACTGCAAAGCTGCCACCAGGCCCTGGTCAAGAATGGCCGGGCGCAGGTTTTGCATGATGCGCTGGCTGGCACCAATGGCGTGGCTCAGGATCGCCAACGCTGACACCAGCCGGGGCTGCAGCGCCGGGTCGTGGTTGTGGCGTCGGATGCTGTCCAGCTCAAAATGCAATGCGGTCAATGAGCCGCCCACATCGTCATGGATCTCGCGTGCAATCGCCTGCCGCTCGGCCTCGACGCTGGTCTGCAGGTGTCGGGTCAAGGCCGAAAGCTGTGCCCTGGAAGCTTCCAAGGCCTCGTCCGCGGCCCACTTGGCGCGCTGGATGGTCGCAGCAGTCAGCGCCTTGCTGACCGCTTGCGCCAGGCGCGACAGGTTGTTCTTGAGCAGGTAGTCGCTGGCGCCGCTGCGCATCGCTTCCACGGCGGTGTCTTCGCCGATCTGCCCCGACACGATGATGAAAGGCACAACGGCACGCCCTGCAGCAATGGCCTGTTGCAGCATCCGAAGCGCCTGCACGCCCGTGAAGCCTGGCAGGTGGTAGTCGGAGAGCACCAGGTCCCAGTGTGTGGCGAGCGCAGACTCAAACTGCTCGGCCGTCTCGACGCGCTGCGCTTGTACCGCAAAGCCCCCTCGATGCAGCTGCGCCAGTACCAGCAAATGGTCGTCTTCGCTGTCTTCCAGATGTAGCAGTTGCACAGGCACTTTCACCACCCAAGTATCGCAAAGGACCTGCACCCGCCAGCGTGGTGGGCGGCGAAATGACCCGCAATTGCCCCGATCTTCGGCTCAATATGCGCCAAGGGTCTGCCGACAATGAGCCATCAGACAAGGCCTCACGGCACCAGTCGCCGGCCCCTGCGGTGACCTGCAACCCGATGTCCTTGACACCCCACACTCAGGGAACCCGGATGCTGGTCCAAGAAGAAGTTTCATCAGCAAAACACGCCATGCCCATGCCGTTGCTGGTGGCCGCCGAGCTGCAAGACCACCTGATGGCAGCCAGCAATGACCTGGAGCGGCTGCAACGGCTGCTGGGCGAAGCCGGCGACAGCTTGATGCTGCACTTTCATGCCGCCAATGGTGAGATGCAGGGCTTGCTGGCCCTTCTGCCAGCCCAGCTGACGGCATACCCGGAGCTGCACACACCCGCGATCGACAAAGCCTTGCAACACATGGCAGGCGCCATCACGGCGCTGCAGTTTCAAGACATGGCAACGCAACTGGTGGTCCACACCATGCAGCGCCTGCGCAGCTGCGCTGACCGGCTGGCCAGCGACACCATGGGCGACGACGAAGACGGCCAGGCGCTGGTCACCGCAGCCCCGCTGCGGCCCAACCCGGTGACGCAGGACGAGATGGACGCAGGCTCCGTCGAACTGTTCTGAGCCCGCCGCATTTTTTTCGTTCAGCACCCCACTTTCTCTTCAAAGAAACAAACGGAGTCCCTCCATGCACTCGATCCTCGCCGTTGACGACAGCGCCTCCATGCGCCAGATGGTGTCATTCACGCTCAAGAACGCTGGTTTCAACGTCGTCGAAGCTGTCGATGGACAGGATGCCTTCGAGAAGGCCAACAGCCGCGACTTCAACCTGGTGCTGACCGACCAGAACATGCCACGCATGGACGGCATCAGCCTGACCAGGAAGCTGCGCGAAAACCCCAAGTTCAAAAGCACGCCGATCCTGATCCTGACCACCGAGAGCAGCGACCAGATGAAGCAGGCCGGCCGCGCCGCCGGCGCCACCGGTTGGCTGGTCAAACCTTTTGACCCCGCCAAGCTGGTGGAAGTGATCGGCAAAGTCATCCGCTGAAACAGCGGTTCCTACAAATTTCGGCATGGATGAGATGGGTGAAATGAGCAACGAAAGCGCGAATGCATCGGCCGGCATCGACCTGAGCCAGTTCTATCAGGTCTTCTTTGAAGAAGCCGGCGAGAACCTCGAAACGATGGAGCAAAAACTGCTCAATCTGGACATCGCCAACGCCGACGACGAAGAACTCAACGCCATCTTCAGATGCGCGCACTCGGTCAAAGGCGGGGCGGCCACCTTTGGATTTTCGGACGTCGCCGAGCTGACGCACCAGATGGAGACGCTGCTGGACAAGCTGCGCCGCCACGAGCTGGCGCCCACGCCGGCGATGGTGGATGTGCTGCTGGCCTCGGGCGATGCGCTCAAGGCCCAGCTTGGCCGCCATCAAGGCAACGGCCAAGCACCGGTGGACACTTCTGATTTGTTGTGCTCGATGCGCAGTCTGGCCCAGGGCCAGGAGGGCCAGCCGCCGTCGCCTGCCAGCAACAGCGCCGGCACGGCTGCAGCCCTTGCCTCTTCATCGGGCATCTCCAGCCCGACACAAGCGGCAGCCCCGGCCGCTGCGACGCGCCCAGGCATGCGGCTGCTGGAGCTGACCGTAGGCCCCTTGCCCGACCCAGAAGCAGCCGACAACCTGGTGGAACTGTTCAAGGAAATCACCGACCTGGGCACCATCGAGCCGCTGGACGCCGGCCGCGCAGCCGACGGCATGCGCCGCTTCAAGCTGACGACGGCTTCGAGCGACAACGATCTGATCGATCTCTTCGGCTTTCATGTTGCGCGCGAACACATTCGACTGGCGCCGCTGGGCGACGGCTACGGTTTTCATGAAGGGGCCCCTGGCGCACCCCCCACGGGAACCGCCAGGGCCGAGGCAGGATACGGATTCTTCGACGATGCCCCGGGCGCGCCCAACAAGGCCGGCGAAGCCCACGACGCTGCATCCGCACTTGAGAAGGCTGCCCCCAAACCCGTGGCCAAGGTTGAAAGGCCGGCGACACCCGAGTCCAGCACCTTGCGTGTCTCGGTCGAAAAGGTCGACCAGCTGATCAACCTGGTCGGCGAGCTCGTGATCACCCAAGCCATGCTGGCGCAAAACAGCAAGGGCATCGATGCAGCGCTGTTTCAGCAGATGAGCTCGGGCCTGGCCGATCTGGAGCGCAACACCCGCGATTTGCAAGAAGCGGTGATGTCGATCCGCATGATCCCGATGAGCCTGGTATTCAACCGCTTTCCGCGCATGCTGCGCGACCTGGCCAGCAAGCTGGACAAGAAGGTCGAGTTGGTGCAGGTCGGCGAAGCCACCGAGCTGGACAAGGGCCTGGTGGAGAAGATCACCGACCCGCTGACCCACCTGGTGCGCAACAGTTGCGACCACGGCATCGAGATGCCTGCAGAGCGCGCGGCCAAAGGCAAACCCGAGACCGGCACCATTTCGCTGATCGCCAGCCACCAGGGCGGCAGCATCGTGATCGAAGTGCGCGACGACGGCAAAGGCCTGAACCGCAACAAGCTGCTGGCCAAAGCCCGCGAGCGTGGCCTGGATGTCTCGGACACCCTGTCCGACAGCGAGGTTTATGGCCTGATCTTTGCCCCGGGCTTCAGCACCGCAGACGCCGTGACCGATGTCTCTGGCCGCGGCGTAGGCATGGACGTGGTCAAGAAAAATATCACCGCCTTGGGCGGCACGGTGGAAATCGATTCGGCCGAAGGCTACGGCATGACGGTGCGCGTGCGCCTGCCGCTGACGCTGGCGATCATGGACGGCATGAGCGTGGGCGTGGGCGAAGAGTGCTACATCCTGCCGCTGTCCAGCGTGGTCGAGAGCTTCCAGGTGCAGCCCGGCATGGTCAAGACCATCGGCGGCACCGGCCGCGTGGTCGAGGTGCGTGACGAGTACATGCCGGTGATCGACCTGGAGCAAGTGTTCAACGTGCCGCGCTTCGACTTCGAGCATGTCAGCAGCATCATGGTCGTGGTGGAAGCCGATGGCGGCCGCGTGGCGATGATGGTTGACGAATTGCTGGGCCAGCAGCAGGTAGTGGTCAAGAACCTGGAAAGCAACTACCGCCGCGTCGACGATGTCTCGGGCGCCACGATCATGGGCGATGGCCGCGTGGCGCTGATATTGGATGTCGGGTCGCTGGTGCGCAGGTCGCGCCATTGAGCCAGATCAACCCCCCACACTGAAAGTTCTCCGATGTTTTCTTCTCTTTCGCAAGCACAACGCACCTCTTTGACACTGGGATCGCTGGCTGCCAGTCTGAGCTTTGCCAGTGCCGGCATCCTCAACGGCTGGAGCCCCACCTTGACCCTGGGCAGCACGCTGGGCAGCGGCGCGCTGGCGTTGCTCGCCGTCTGGGGCAACGCCAGCGCACAGCGGCGCGAACAAGCGGCCATGGCGTTGCACGCGCAGCGCCTGGCCTCGGGTGACCTCAGCCAGGACATCGACCTGCAAGGCCAAGCCGGCGTTGGCGCTTCGCTGGCAGCGTTGCAGCAGTTGCAGACTTCACTGCGCCAGGCCCTGGGCACGATGCGCGGCGGCGCTGGCAACGTCTCGGTGGCGGCACAAGAGATCGCCACCGGCAACATGGATCTGAGCACGCGCACCGAGCAAACAGCCAGCCGCCTGCAGCAGGCGGCCAGCTCGATGAGCCAGCTGAGCAGCACCGTCAACCAGACCGCTGACTCGGCGCGCACCGCCAACCAACTGGCCAGCTCGGCCAGTGAAGTGGCGCAGCGCGGCGGCACGGTGGTGGCGCAGGTGGTCTCGACGATGGATGCCATCAACACCTCCAGCAAGAAAATTGCCGACATCATCGGCACCATCGACGGCATTGCCTTTCAGACCAACATCCTGGCCTTGAACGCGGCTGTAGAAGCCGCCCGCGCTGGCGAGCAAGGCCGTGGTTTTGCCGTCGTGGCAGGCGAGGTGCGCAGCCTGGCGCAGCGCAGCGCAGAAGCAGCGCGCGAGATCAAGAGCCTGATCAACAGCAGTGTCGAAAAGGTCGACTCAGGCTCCAAGCTGGTGGCCGACGCCGGCAGGACGATGACCGAGATCGTGGCGAGCGTGCAGCGTGTCAGCGACATCATTGGCGAGATCTCGGCGGCAGCTGCAGAACAAAGCGGCGGCATCGGCCAGATCAGCCACGCGGTGGCCGAGCTGGATCAGATGACACAACAAAACGCAGCACTGGTTGAAGAAAGTGCAGCGGCGGCGCAATCTTTGAAAGACCAGTCTGTCCAACTCTCTGCTGCCATTGGCGGCTTCAAGCTCAGTGCGGGTGCGGGTGCCAGTACTGGTGCTGGTGCTGGTGCCAGTGCTGGTGCGGGTGCAAGTTCAGCAGGCAGTCGCACCACCCAGTTGCCTGCGACTGCTCGCAGCGGCAGCCCCAAGGTTGCGGCGAGCCAACTGATCAAGCAAGTGCGCAGCAAACCCGCGCAGGCGGCATTGCCGGCCGCAGCCCATGTTGCCCCTCAGGCCCCCAAGCCTGTCGCCAAAGCCAGCGCCAACGGCGACAGCGACGAATGGGAAAGCTTCTGAGCGGGCCCCAATCAGCACCATCGCCTGCGGATCTGGGCGCCTGTTTGGCAATGCCTGTTTGGCCGCGCTTCAGCCCACAGCACAAGAGCCGATATCCCTTCTGAGACCTCTCTCTCGCGCACACCCTGCCTTAGGAATCCCCATCATGGAAATGCTTGCTGAAGCCCACCCATCCACTGCCGCAGCAGCCCCAAACACCCGCCCCAGCAGCTCAGCGGGCAGCCGTGCAGCGGCTCATGGAAAGAGTTCCGGCGCCCACTCGGGTGCAGGCAGAAGCGGTGGCGAATACCTGACCTTTCGCCTGGACGGCGAGGAATACGGCATCGACATCCTGCGCGTGCAGGAGATCCGCTCTTACGAGCCACCCACGCGCATCGCCAACGCCCCCGCCTTCATCAAGGGCGTGGTCAACCTGCGGGGTGTGATCGTGCCGATCATCGACCTGCGCCTGAAGCTGGGCTGCAAGACGGCTGAGTACAACACCTTCACGGTGGTGGTGGTGCTCAACGTGCGTGGCCGCGTGGTTGGCGCCGTCGTTGACTCGGTCAGCGACGTGCTGGAACTGCACCAAGAACACATCAAGCCGGCACCGATGCTGAACTGCGGTGTCGACAGCTCTTTCATCACCGGCATCGGCAGCATCAAAGAGCGCATGTTGATCCTGATGGACATCGAAGGGCTGATGAGCAGCGCCGACATGGGCTTGATCAACGACTGAGCCACCGGCTGCGAAGTTCACCACAAACGGCGTCTGGCACATGCGCCCGCCAGACACCCCGGTTTCCAATGGCCCGGCTGACGCCAGGGCTGCCCCAGGGCGCGCAATCCTCAGGACTCACCCATGAAACGCCTCTTTTCATCTCTCGCCCCGATCGCTTTGTCGCTGGCCCTTGTCTTCCCCGCCATCGCCGACAGCGGCGCCACCAAGGACGACGCAATCGTCATGGTCAAAAAAGGCATCGCCTTCATCAAGGCCAACGGCGTCGACAAGGGTTATGCCGAAATCAGCAACAAGGGCGGCCAGTTCATTGACCGCGACCTGTACCTGGTGGTGTATGGCCTGGACGGCAAGTGCCTGGCGCATGGCGCCAACGCCAAGCAGATCGGCCGCGACCTGATCGACCTGACCGATGTCGATGGCAAGTACTTCGTCAAGGAGCGTGTGTCGATGGCCAAGACAAAGCCCGCTGGCTTCTGGCAAGACTACAAGTTCACCAACCCGGTGAGCAAGAAGGTCGAGCCCAAGGTGATGTATTGCGAGAAGCTGGGCGAGACCGCTGTCTGCGGTGGTGTGTATCCCTGATTCGTTCATTTGCGGGGGGCCACCGAAACGGCCCCGCCGGTGCCTGGCCATTGCAAGAGTAGAAATCCATGAAAATCGGCACACAGTTCCTGGCCGCGCCGCTGTTGATCGCTGCGATCGCGCTGGTCTCCGGCCTTGGCTACGTCGCCATGATCCAGGCCCAAACCACCCAATCGCAGGCAGCACAGGCAGCAGACACGGCGCAGAGCGACGCCTTGAAGCTGATGCGAGAGCAGGTCTCCGAGAGCCGGGCCGAGGTGTTTCGCACGCTGGCCTTGATGGCATCGCTGGAGGAAGCACAGGTCAAGGGCTTCAGGGCTGACCTGGCCGCTCAAATCGGCCAGGTGCAAACAGGGCTGGACCGGCTGAAGTCAGAATTTGCAGCCGACCAGAGCCTGCAGCCGATCCTGGCTACCGCGTCTGCCGAACTGGCGCAGTTCCTTAAGCGCAGTGACAAGGCCATCGATCTCAGCGGCATGGACCCCAACATCGGCGTCGGGGCGATGAAGGCTGCTGAAGACAGCTTCAAGGCCCATGCGGCGGCAGTGGCCGGCGTCTACCAGCACATCGGGCAGTTGCAGGGCGCGCGCTTCGCCGCCAGCGAACACAGCCGCCAGGTCGCTACGCTGACTCTGGGCCTGGTGCTGCTGGGCGCAATCCTGGCGTCGCTGGGCCTGGCCTGGCGCCTCAAAGCAGGCGTCGGCCGCAACATCGCGCACGCAGTGCAGGTGACACAGGCGGTGGCGCAGGGCCGGCTGGATCAGAACATCAGCAGCTCGGCCAGCGACGAGCTGGGTGATCTGATGCGCAGCCTGGCCCAGATGGTGGAAGGCTTGCGCCAAAGTCTGAGCACGGTGCGCCAGGCCAGTGACCAGATCGGCTGTGCAGCGGCAGAGATCACCAGCGGCAACCGCGATCTCAGCCAGCGCACCGAACAAGCAGCAGCTTCATTGCAGCAAACCGCCAGCTCGATGGAAGAGCTGACGGGCACCGTCAAGCAAACGGCAGACGCGGCAGCCACTGCCAACCAGTTGGCGACTGCTGCGCGCAGCGTGGCCGAACGAGGCGGCCAAGTGGTGGCAGAAGTTGTGCAGACCATGCAGGACATCAACAGCAGCTCGCGCCGCATCTCCGACATCATCGGCACCATTGACGGTATCGCCTTTCAGACCAACATCCTGGCCTTGAACGCTGCGGTAGAAGCTGCGAGAGCGGGTGAACAAGGCCGCGGCTTTGCGGTCGTGGCGGGCGAGGTGCGCAACCTGGCGCAGCGCAGCGCTGAGGCAGCGCGCGAGATCAAGGCCCTGATCGGCGCCAGTGTGGACAAGGTCGAAACCGGCACACGGCTGGTGGGCGGCGCAGGCCAGACGATGGGCGAGATCGTGGCGAGCGTGCAGCGAGTCTCTGACATCATTGGCGAGATCAGCGCTGCAACCAGCGAGCAAAGCTCAGGCATCAGCCAGATCAATGCCGCCGTATCTTCACTGGACGGCGTCACCCAACAGAACGCTGCGCTGGTGGAGCAATCCAGCGCCGCAGCGGACAGCCTGCACCAGCAATCCACCCGACTGGCTGCCGTGGTCGGTCACTTTCAGCTGGGCAGCAGCGAGGTCATGCCTGAGGGTTCAGCCGCCAGGGCTTCAGACTCCTCCAGGCGCGGACCAAAGGCCAGCCTCGCAGCCATGCAGGCCAGCTCGGTGCTGCAGCGCGTGGGTGCTCGAGCCAAGCTGCCGTCCAGCCAGGCTGCAAAGAGCAGCCTGGCCGCAGACGCGGCGTGGGAATCGTTTTGAGCGCTTGGGCTATGGCTAGGATTTGCAACGCCGCAGACCGCCCAAAGCAGGGATGCGGGCGCCGCGAGGGACTTGTTCAGCGTTGCCTTAGACCCTAAACCGCACCTGCACGCCGCAGCGTCTCGAGCACCGGCCGCCGCAAAACTTCACGCAGGCCCCACCAGCCGGCCAGCAAAGCCAGGACGGCGCCTGCCACCATGCCGGCCAGCGGCACCCAAGGCGATGGGTTCCAGCTGAACTCGAAAGCGTAGCGTGCCAAGAGCCAGCCCACCGCCACCGCTGCCACGCTGGCCAGCCCACCGGCCAGGGCACCGACGCCCAACAGCTCAGCGCGCTGCACCTGCGACAACAGCCGGCTGCTGGCGCCCAGGGCGCGCATGATGGCAAATTCGCGTGCCCGTGACTCTCGCGTGGCAGTGATCGCTGCAAACAGCACCACCAGGCCGCTGAGCAGCGTGAAGCCAAACAAGAACTCCACGGCGCGGATCACCTGGTCCAGCACACGTTGCACCTGCGCAATGCTGGCCGAGACATCGACGTTGGTGATGTTGGGGAAGTTGCGGCTGAGCTGGTTGTCAAAACCCGCCACCTCGGGTGCGCGAAAGGCGCTGATGTAGGTCACGGGCAAGGTGCCCATGCCGGCTTGCGGAAAGATCACGAAGAAGTTGACCCGCATCGAGCCCCAATCGACCTTGCGCAGCGTGGTGATGCGGGCCTCGGTCATCTGGCCAGCGATGTCAAAGCGCAGGGTGTCACCCAGCTTCAAGCCCAGCTCGCTGGCCAGCCCCTCTTCGACCGACAAGCCACCGGGCTCGTCAGTCACCCAGCGCCCTGCCACCACTTGGTTGTGGACGGGCGGCTCTGCGCTGTGGCTGAGGTTGAACTCGCGCTGCAGCACGCGGCTGCCGCGCTCATCATCAAACTGCATGCTTTTGACGTCCTGGCCATTGATGGCCACCAGGCGGCCACGGATCATCGGAAACCAGTCGTAGCGCTGTACGCCAGCAGCCTTCAACGCGGCCTGGAAAGGCTCGGCCTGATCGGGCTGTACGTTGATCACAAAGCGGTTGGGGGCATCGGGCGGTGTGGCGTTGCGCCAACTGCTGATCAGATCGGTGCGCAGCAGCACCAGCAGCACCAGCGCCAGCAACCCAACGGCCAAGGCCGAGACCTGCAGCACCGCGAATGCGGGGCGCGCTGCGATCTGCCTTGTTGCCAGCACCATCCAACGCGGCGCGTGCGATTGCGGCACCACACGCCGCAGCACCATCACCGCCACCCAGGCACTGAGGGCGAAGACCGCGATCGCCGCAGCAAAACCGCCGACGGCGATCAAGCCCAGTTTGAGGTCGGCCGAGACGGCCATCAAGAGGGCCACAAACCCGCCCACGCCGGCCAGCAAGACGCCGATCGAAGCCGGCTTCAAGCCGCCCACATCGCGCCGGATGACGCGCAGCGGCGGCACCTGGGCCAGTTGCAAGACCGGGGGCAAGCCAAAGCCCAGCAGCAGGCTCATGCCCACCCCCAGACCCAGCAGCAAGGGCCAGATGCTGGGTGCCGGCAATGAAGCATCCACCAAGCCGGCCAGCAGCCAGACAAAGACGAAGTGCACCGCCCAGCCGATGGCCACGCCGATGGCGCTGGCCAACAGGCCCACAAAAGCAAACTCCAGCGTGTAGGCGCCGGCAATGCGGCGCTGCGACAAGCCCAGCACACGCAGCATCGCGCAATCGTCCAGATGGCGTTGTGCAAACTCACGCGCCGCGATGGCCACCGCCACTGCGGACAGCAACGCGGCCAGCAAGGCCACCAGATTCAAGAATTTCTTGGCACGGTCCAGCGTCTGCTGCATCTCGGGCCGCCCGCTTTGCACCGACTCGACACCCACCCCGCGCAGCGGCGCGTTTTTGATGCGCTGCTCGGTCCAGTCCACAAACCGGGCCACCGTGTTTTCGCCCTTCGAGACGCTCCAGCCCTCCGGCGCGGCCACTGCCAGCCGCCAGTTGACCCGGCTCGCCGGTTGGACCAGCGCGGTGGCTGGCAGGTCTACCTCGGCCAGCATCACACGCGGAGAAAACGCAGCAAAGCCAGCGCCGCGGTCGGGCTCGACGACGATGATTCTGGCAATGCGCAACGTGGCGTCGCCCAACAGCAGCGGGTCACCAACCTTCAGCTGCAAGCTGTCCAGCAGTGCCGGATCAACCCACACGGTGCCGGGCTCGGGGCCGCTGGCCACCAACTGCACGGGTGCGTCGATTGCTTCTTTGACTTGCAGCCGGCCCCGCAGGGGGTAGTCGGAGCTGACGGCCTTGACGGCCACCAGGCGGCTGGCGCCGCCCTGGGCTTCGGTGGCACGGCCCATGCTGGGGAATCCTGCCGATGTGGCCGTCCGCAGCCCCAGCGTTTGAGCCTGTTGGGCCAGCTCGGGTGGCGCGCGGCGGTCGCTGCCGACCACGGCGTCGCCACCCAGCAATTGCTTGGCGTCGCGCTCCAGCCCGCTGCCCAGCCGATCGGCAAAGAAACCCACTGCGGTCAGCGCTGCCACTGCCAGCAGGACCGCCAGCATCAGCAGCCGCAGCTCTCCGGCACGGAAGTCGCGCAGGGTCTGGCGCCAGGCCAGGGTGCTGACGGCCGGGGGCCGCAGTCCGGTGGCGCTGTGCCGGCCAGTGGCGCCAAAACCGGGAGCCACTGGGGTGGCCGAGGCTGCAGTTGTCGATTCGCTCATCCCTGGACGTTAGCTGATCGGGCGCACCTCCACACTGAACCCAAGGGGAAACCCTTGAAGCCGTGGGCAAGTTTCAGCGCGGCTCTGCTGGCTCCGGCCCGCATCCGCCAGGTGGGACGCTGAGCACTTGAACCAAAGCGGAGGCGCTCAGCATCAGGCTGATTGAGCAGCGCGCAAGAGGCTTCAGGGGGGCTGCCCGCCACTTGCAGGGTCAGCCACTGCAGCTGCAAAACAATCATCCAGCGCCTGCAACCAGCGCCGCTTGTCGGTTTCAGGCGCAAAGCTGGCGCTCAAGCTGTTGTGCGCCAGCGCATAGGCTTCAGCC
>Ga0105044_10000947_pt1 | contig 37603 bp, 32 predicted proteins | sample MAT01_FD_78092 | JGI IMG/M metagenome (GOLD analysis project Ga0105044, IMG submission 78092) | Freshwater microbial communities from Lake Fryxell liftoff mats and glacier meltwater in Antarctica - MAT-01 | ecosystem: Environmental > Aquatic > Freshwater > Ice > Liftoff microbial mat | place...
GGCGACCGGCTCCGCGAATACGCTCGCACGCAACCTGGCGACACCGCGCAGTTCTACGCGATCCGCACCTGGGAACGCACACCGAAGTGGCGAGCCGAGGCGTGGGACACGGACGTGCCTGGGTACGTCGAGGACGCCCTCGCGGGAAAGCTTCGCGGGAAGTGGACGCCCTGGGACGTGAGCCGGGAACTCGACGCCCTTGCGGCGAAGGCCGATCACTTCAAAACCATCGCCGATCTCGGAGCCTGGAGCCGCGACGATCCACGACTCAAGACCGCGTCCGGGGATTTCCTCTTCCTGCCGCACCTGGCGAGGTATCATGCGGCGAAGACAAGGGCCTCGACTCATCTCGAGATCTTTTCCGCGACCGGTGAGCCGGGCCGCCTCGGGTTCGCATCGAAGCAATTGGACCTCGCCCGCTTGCAATGGCAGAAGGCGGCCGAAGTCGCGAACCTCACTTACTCCACTCGCGTTTCCTTCGGGACATCGCCTACGAACGCTCGAAACAAGTTCGGCCACCACCATTCCGGCAACCGACTCGATCGCCTTGGCGAGTTCGAGGAGGATGCGAAATCGCTCCAGACGCTGATACGGAAGAATGGAAATGACAGGGCCGTGCGACCGTTTCCGGGCGAAACCGAGCCGACGCCGGTGCCCCGTGTCGAGCACACGAGACCCGTAAAGGCGATCAGCGGTGCAGATCTGGAAGTCGTGGCCAAGATTGATGCGGAGCGGCCCATCGAACGTGTCGTGCTTCACTCTCGGCCGCTGGACCAAACAGCCGCATGGACCGGCAGAACAATGTCACTCGGGAAGGACGGCACCTGGGCCGGAACGATTCCGGGCACGTCGATCTCTTCAAAGTGGGATCTGCAATACTACCTGGAAGTTCTTGGTAAGGATGGCGGTGGTCGCAACTGGCCGAACTGGCAGGAGGGCATGCCTTACGTGATCGTATCAACGAAGTGAGGGCGAGTTACTTCAGATCCCTCTTGGCGTTCCAGGCGAGATACACGACGATGCCGCTGGCGAGGATGCCGAAGACATCCACGGTCACGAAGGGGCCTCCGCCGAACGGAATGCCAGCGACCATATCGAGCATGAAAAGGAGTAGCATCAGGACGGCGATCCCGAGTGCTCCATAAACGAGCCTCTTTTCCATTGCCCCGCCTTTCCGAGGAACTGCCAAGGCCATCGTGCGAACCATTCGCGGTAAGACTTTGAGTGGCCGGTAGATTAGAGGATTCCCCTCGCATCGGACACGGCCCAAGGCGACTTACCCTAATTTAAATCGTCCCTCGACTCGATCGCAACCAAGACAGGCCGCGATGGCTCACAGGTGAGCTCCGTCAGGACATTCAGCCGGTAGAACCCTCACAGTCGGCCCGGCATCTTCCGTTCATCACTGAGCCGCGACGCGGCTACGCAGAAGCGATCGAGCAACCCGGGGCATCTTCACCGCGGCGGACAGACCTCACTTCCGATCTACTACGAGACCAACCCGCTTCGTAGACTGATTTCGCTCCGAGATCCTTTCAAGTACAGGCCCAGCGTTGGTGGTGGTGGACCTGGACTCGTCCATCCATAACAGGACGGGTCGATGGCGGAACGGACGGCATCTCTCGAATCCCAGGCCATACCGACGGTTCCAGCGCCGCCCGCGGGTTGGATCGATCCCAATCCGCACCGGCCCGTACCGTTCTGGGCCTCGCTACGGCAGGATGTCATTGCCCAGGTGCCGCCAGAGAAGCGTAATCGCTCGCTGCTCGGGTGGATCTTGATCACCCTACGAATTATCCTGAGGTCATCCGGGTTCAAGGTGGTCTTGTGCTACCGGATCAACCACCATTTGCGGTTTCACCTGGGCTGGCCGGGCCGGGTGATCGCAGGAATCGTGAATTGGTTCCTGCATCACATGTATTTCTGTTCGATTGCCCCGGCGGCCCGGCTTTTTGGAGGACTGATCCTTCCCCATCCCCAGGGCATCATCCTGGGGTCAGGCGTCGTGGTGGGTCCCCAATCCGCTGCATGTGGACGCGGAGTACGCCCGCGGCACCGCGTACGCCAATCGGATCGTTCACGGAGCGTTCCAGGTCGGCCTTGCGTCGGCCTTGATCGGCATGCATCTCCCTGGCCGGCATGTGCTGCTCGCCAACGTCAGTGCTCGCTTCCCTGCGCCGTTGTACTTTCCCTGCACCGTCCGAGTCCGCGGCGAAATCACAAGCTGGCAGGCGGAGACCCACGCCGGCCAGATCAAGATCAGCGTGGTGGAACAATCGCGGCAGGTTCCCACCGCCGAGATCGTGATCAGCTTCACGCTGCACGAACCCGGCCGCCCCAGTGCAACTCTCGCTCCCGCTGCCGCCCCGCGCTTGCCCGAGGCAGCGGGAGGTTCCGATCGCAAGGTGGTGCTGCTGACCGGTGCCGGCGGTGGTCTCGGATCTGAACTCGCCGCGAGCCTGGCGCAGCAGTTTGACGTTCTGGCGGCCACCCGGCAACCGCTGCCGGACCATCTCCTCGCACTCCCTGGGCTTCGCGAATGGCGGATCGATCTTGCGGAGGCTTCGCTCGACCGTGAAGCTTTCGCTGCGATCCTTGGCGACCGTCGACTCTTCGGCATCGTTCACGCCGCCTGGCCGGGAGCGCCTCTGGGCGGGCTGCTCCAGGCTCAGAATGATGTCGTGGAGGGGCAGATCCTCTTCGGGGCCACCACCACCATCCGCCTGGCCAGGTTGCTCTTTGAATCCGCCGGGCCGGAAGGAGGCCGGTTCGTGGCGATCAGTTCGATCGTCGCGTCCCAGAAGCCGGTGATCACACTCTCGGCTTACTCGCTTGGCAAAGCGGCGATGGAAGGAGCCGTCAAACTCCTGGCTCCGGAACTGGCGCGGCGGAACATCACGATCAATGCCGTCTGTCCGAGCCTGATTCCGACAGGGATGAACAAGCACAAGGGTGAGCAACAGCGGAAGATCGAGGCGAGCCGCATCCCCCTGGGCCGCCTGTGTGAGCCGAGGGACATAGGGTCGCTTGTCGACTACCTGCTCTCCCCGGAAGCCGGTTTCATCTCGGGCCAGATCATCGGGCTCTCCGGCGGTCAGCTTTGAGCGAACGTGATCAGAGTCGATTCACTCGGGCGAGCTTATCCGCTTGAGCGAGCATGTTCCTCGGCTGATATTCCACTTCAGAAGAGGGGCTTGAAAGGGCCGGTCGATCGATTCGCCGCAAACTCCGGGAGATTCGGCGTCTCTCAAGGTTGGGGCTGGCGAAGCAACACTTGTCCGGATTTCCGTTTCAACCCACGTCAACTTCACCAGAATCGTAGACGCTTATCGCTCAGTCATGGGACGTGATTCCAGTCACCGCTCGATTCGGAAATCGAGTGCGGTGATGAGGTTAAACTCGATGAGGAATTGATTCCAGCTTTCGACATGATTCCACCAGAGGGTGGGAGGGCCGGCGCTGGAATCAACCGGTATGCAACGAGTCGGCTCGCTCATTGCTCGGACAGTTGTTGAAGCCTTGACCCTTCGCGGAGCGGCCCTCGGGATCACCTGCCGTTTACATCCACGAGCGACCCGCTACCTTGATTGTATCCTTCCACGCCGCCGGATTGCCTTTCGAGGAGCAATCGATGTCTGCTGTTCCGCTGACGCAGTTTGCTGTCCATCTTCGCCCGCAGGATAACGTCGCGGTGGCGATCAAGCCGATCCCCGCTGGGGCCGAACTCCAGGTGAATGGCCATGCGATCACGCTCGCCAGCGCCGTGCGGATGGGGCACAAGTTCACCGTGCAACCCGTGAAGGAAGGGGACGCGATCTCGAAGTACGGCCAGATCATCGGCTTCGCGGCTCGTGACCTCAAACCAGGCGAGCATGTCCATGTCCACAACGTGAAGCTTGGCAGCTTTGAACGCGACTATGCCTACGCAACGGAAATTCCCGCGCCGCAACCGCCGCCGGCGGAGTACCACACCTTCATGGGCTTTGACCGAGGTGCGGATCGACCGGACCACCAGCGTTACGGCACGCGGAACTACGTCGCGGTCATCAGCACGGTGAACTGCTCCGCCAGCACCAGCAAGTACATCACCGACCGCATCCGTGCCATGGGCGTGCTCAAGGACTTCCCGAACGTCGACGGTGTGATGGCGATCGTCCACCGTCAGGGCTGCGCGATGCAGTTCGACGGGCCCGACCACAAGCAACTCGACCGCACCCTCGCCGGCTTTGCCCGGCATCCCAACGTCGCCGCGTACCTCCTGGTCGGCCTGGGCTGCGAAATCGTTCAGGCGAGCCACCTGATCGATAACGAGGGGCTGCAAGTCATCCAGCTCAACGGCTCGATGAACAAGCCCCTTTCCCTCTCCATCCAGGATTGCGGCGGCATCGGCAAGACGGTGGACGCCGGCGTGCAGGCTGTCATGGAGATGCTGCCTCGGGTCAACCAGGTGAAGCGAGTTTCGGTTCCGGCAAAGCACATTATCCTCGGCACCAACTGCGGCGGGTCCGACGGCAACAGCGGTGTCACCGCGAACCCCGCCCTTGGCGTCGCTTCGGATCTGATCGTGCAGCAGGGCGGCACCACCATCCTCGGCGAAACCACCGAGATTTACGGGGCCGAGCACCTTCTCACCAAGCGGGCCGTCAGCAAGGAAGTGGGTGAAAAGCTCGTCGAACGGATCAAGTGGTGGGAGTGGTACACGAGCATCTTCGGCGCGGAGATCAACAACAACCCGTCCCCCGGCAACAAGGAAGGCGGCCTCACCACGATCTACGAGAAGAGCCTCGGCGCCATCGCCAAGGCCGGCAGCACTGCGATGGTGGACGTCGTCCAATACGCGGAGCCCGTGACGAAGAAGGGCTTCGTGGTCATGGACACGCCGGGCTACGATCCCGTTAGCATGACAGGCATTGTCGCGGGCGGGGCGAACGTCTGCGTCTTCACCACCGGCCGAGGCAGCGTCTTCGGTTGCAAGCCGACCCCGTGCATCAAGGTGGCGACCAACAGCCCGCTGTACCACCACATGCTGGGCGACATGGACATCAACGCCGGCAAGGTGCTCGAAGGCGTGCCGGTGGAAAAGGTGGGCCAGGAGATCTACGAGATGATTCTCGCTGTCGCCAGCGGCCAGAAGACCAAAAGCGAACTCAATGGCGTGGGCGAAGAGGAATTCGCCCCATGGAGCATCGGGCCGACGCTGTGACCTCAGCCGTGCGAACTCGAGGAGACGACCATGAGTGAAGCCGCGACGAAGCTACTGGAGCAAATCCTGGCACTGCCGGAAGACGATCGCGCGATGATCCGCAACACGATCGATGAGAGTCTTGGCGACGAAAAGGATTTCTTCAGTCCTGACTACCGCGCCGAACTAGGGCGTCGAATTGAAGCTATCGAGAATGGAACGGCAGAGTTAATCGATGGGGAACAATTTTTCCGCGCCCGGCTTCGCCCGAGGAAAGTGTGACTTATCGCATACTTGTGGAGGCTGGATCTGAAATCGACATTGCACAGGTCTGGTACGAGAGACAGAAACCAGGTTTGGGTGATGACTTCGTAGCGGAGATCTTTGAGGCAGTCCGGCGAATCTTACAGTTCCCTCATTCTTTTGCCCGAATGGATTACACGGCTCGAAACCGTGAGATTCGGTTTCTAAATGTCGACCGATTCGACTACCTCATCGTTTACGAAGTGCTGCCTTTAGAAGTCGTTATTCTTGGTGTTCCCCCATTCTCACTCATCAAGGCGCCCATGGCGAAATCGACTTACCTAGCTATTTTGGAAGTCACGGTCTTGATCGCACATTCCCGCAGAAAGCGACAGGAGTGGCGTCGTCCACTTTAACGATAGGCTTCGTTTTTTATCTCAGGAGGTTCGCCTGTGAATCGTCGCTCGATCGCCCTGTTTATGCTCGCGTCGCTCACGCTATCGATCGTGATCGCGATCCTCTATGATCCCTCGGCTCGCGTCCAGGGATGGGTGGGCGGCGAACCCTTCTACTCCGGTCGGTCTGCCACGGCCTGGGAACGCGACTTGAAATCCACGGACGACGCCACTCGCGCCACTGCCGTCACCTCGCTGAGCAGCGGGAAAGAGAACGCGGTTCCCATGTGCGTCTGGGTGCTACAACGTTCGCCCAGTGAGTCTGCCCGGGTGAGTGCGGCGGATGCCCTCAACAAGATGGGGAAGGACGCACGCCCCGCGGCCGCCGAGTTGGTGGCCACGCTTGCCGATCCCAGCGGCAATGTGAAGGAGATCGTCATCACGGCCGTGGGCAACCTCGCGCCGAACGTTCCCGGAGCCGTGCCCGCCCTGGTCAAGCTCTTCCCCAAGGATCGCGCAATTCGAGCGGTGGGCGAGTTCAAGCAGGGTGGCGCGGAAGCCGTGCCGGCCTTGCTCGAACTGTTAAATCATCCGGAAGTGCTCGTTCGCTGGAACGCTGCGCGAACGCTGGGCAAGATCGGTGAACCGGCTCTGCCCGCTGTTCCCGGCCTGTTGAAGCAACTCGAATCCGATCCTGATCCGCTCGTTCAGGAGCATGCCGCGGAGGCCCTTGGCGATATCGGTGTCAAAGTGCTGGCGAACACGGACGTGATTCCGGCTCTGGCGAAGGCGCTCAAGAACCCCGACCAGCGGGTACGGCGGGACTCCGTGCGTTCTCTCGGAACGATGGGTGCCGCGGCGAAACCCGTGCTCGCGGACATCAAGACCCTGATAACGGACCCTGTCGCACGGGTGAAGGAGGCCGCCGTGGAAGCCGTGAAGAAGATCGAATCGGCTCCTGTTCCCTGAGATGCAGACGGCGACTCACGAAGATCGCCGGGCCTCGAGTTCTTGCCAGCGGGCGTAGAGTCGCTCGACGCTGTGCTGGGTTTCCTCCAAGAGCCGACAGGCTTCCGTTAACGCCGTGTGACCCGCGGTCGCCGCCTGCTCGACCGCGGCCTGTCGCGCTGCGACGGCGGTCTCGGCAGCAAGAACGGCGGCCTCCATCCCTTCCCACTCCTTCTGCTCCTTGAAACTGAGCTTCTTCGTCTTCTCCTTCCCGGCCACGGCCTTGCCCGCCACGGGCCGCTCCGGATCGGCGGCCTTGCTCGGGGATCGCTCGACTGCGGTCAACCACTGACTGACACTGCCAAAACTCGCAGATCCGCCCCGGCCATCGAGGCCGATGATCTCGGTGCAGAGTCGGTCGGTCAATTCGCGATCGTGGCTGACCAGCACCACCGCTCCCGGAAAATCTTCCAGGCTCTCCTCGAGCACTTCCAGCGAGGGAATGTCCAGGTCGTTGGTCGGTTCGTCCAGAAAGAGCACATCGGCCGGCTTCAGCATCAGCTGGGCGATTCGAACTCGGGCCTGCTCGCCGCCGGAGAGTGCGCCGACCTCGATGTCGAGTTGCTCTGGCCGGAAGAGGAACTGCTTGGCCCAACCGCCAACGTGAACCTGGCGATCGCGATAAGTGACGGTATCGCCGCCAGGGCTGATCGCGCGACGCAGGGGCAGCGAGGGGTCGAGAGCGGTTCGCCCTTGTTCAAAGACCACCGTGCGAAGTGCGTCAGCCCGCGCGATGGTGCCGCTGTCCGGCGTGAGTTCGCCCGCGAGAACCTTGAGTAACGTACTCTTGCCGCTACCGTTCGAGCCGAGGAGCCCAATACGAGTCCCCGGAGCGAGAAACACATCGAGCCCGGAAAACAGGGCCCGACCGCCAAGCGACTTGCTCAGCCCTGAGGCTGCGAGAAGTTTTCGGGTCTGTCGGCCCGTGCCGACGAAGTCGATCCCCGCGGCCCCGCCCTGCGTGGTGCGTGCCGTGAGATCGGCGAGTTCGGCACGTCGATCCGCGGCTTCGGCGATCCGTGAGCGAGACTTCTTTCTCTGGGCGGACTCTTTCCGTGAGAGCCATTCCGTTTCCTTGCGGACCTGATTGGCGATGGCGGCCCGTTCGCGCTCCTGCCCTTCGAGGAACCGGTCCCGATTGTCCGCGAAGGCGTCGTAGCCTCCGGCCGAGCGGAACACGCCGCCGGGATAGGAGCGACTGAGTTCGATCACATCATCCGCGACGGCCCGGAGAAAGGCACGGTCGTGCGTGGCAACAATGTATCCAAACGAGGCCGACCGTAGCAAGCGTTCGAGCCAGATCACGGCCGGAAGGTCGAGATGATTCGTCGGTTCATCGAGCAAGAGCACATCGGGATCGCAGGCCAGTTCACGCGCCAGGGCCAGTCGTTTACGCCAGCCTCCGGAGAGCGTGGCGGCCTGGCGATCTTCATCGTCGAAGCCGACCCTTGTGAGTGCAATGGAGGCCCGGGTTTCTCGCTCGTGTTCTTCGAGATCGTCCGAGGTCAGTCGGGCCAGCACGACTTCCCGTGCGGAAAGCCCAGGCTTGAACGTATCGTCCTGAGGCACATAGCCCAGGCGAATGCCCCGGCGTGTCGAGACGGCCCCCTCGTCGGGCGAATCTCGCCCCGCAAGGATCTTCAGCAGGGTGGATTTGCCCGCTCCGTTCGGCCCGATGAGCCCGATCCGCTCACCAACACGAACGTCGAGCGACAGCTTCGCGAACACCGGTCCATGCCCGAATTCCTTCGACAGTTCCCGGGCACTCAGAAGAATACTCATTCGCGGCTCGTCTCATCGGAAGCGGATCCAGCACGAAAGTTCACTCTATGAAATGCGAGTCTTATTTCGTGATGGATGGGACTTCCGTGAAGATCCATCGACGCTCCGCAATGGTCCCGAGGTGGCTTCAGGTGGCAGGCGTGATCGCCTTTCGAATCACCTCGCGCAGGTCTGCAAAGCCGTAGGGCTTCTGAATGAACGCGGCCAGCCCCTTGCCGGCGAAGCGGCTGGTGGCGGTTTGCTCGTTATAGCCACTGGTCAGGATGGCTTTCACATCGCTGCGGATGCGGCGCATCTCTCGAAACGTCTCCTCGCCATCCAGCTTCGGCATCGTCATGTCCAGCAGCACGAAGCGCAGCTTGTCCGCATGGAGGCGAAAAACCTCGACGCCTTCGCGGCCATCCGCGGCGGTCAGCACCTTGAAGCCCATGGCTTCGAGCATGCGGCGAGCCAACGAACGGATCGATTCCTCGTCGTCCACCACCAGGGCCAAGCCTTCGCCTTGCCAGGGTGCTTCGGTGGCGTTGCGAGGTGGGTTCATCAGCGCAGGGAGAGAAGTCGAGGGGAAAAGCACTTTGAAGGTCGTCCCTTTGCTGAGTTCGCTGTAACACTTGAGCGCGCCCTTGTGGCCGCGAACGATCCCCAGAACTGCTGAGAGCCCGAGCCCGCGACCGGTGAACTTGGTGGTGAAGAACGGATCGAAGATGCGAGCCTGTGTCTCTTCGGACATGCCAATTCCGGTGTCGGCCACCTCAATGAAGACGTACTCTCCGGCTTCGAGATTGTCGTCGAGATAAGTCTTGGAGAGATACGCACGATCACAGTGCATCACCCCGGTCGTGACGGCGATGGCCCCGCTGTGGTCGCCGATGGCCTCCGAGGCGTTGATGATGAGATTCATGACAATCTGCCGCACCTGAGCCGCGTCAGCTTCGATCAAGGGCAAGTCCGGCGCCAGGTTGAACTTCACCGCGCACTTCTTGGAGATCGTGATTTGCAGCAATCGCGTCAGATTCTCGACGATCGCGGAGACGTCGAGCGTCTCCACGACGAATCGCCCCTTGCCGGAATACGCCAGCATTTGATTCGTGAGTTCCGCGGCTCGCCGGGCTCCGTCCGCAGCGGCAGCGATGTGGTCGCGAGCCGTGGATTCCCTGGGCAGTTCGAGCAGTGCCAGGTCCGCGAAGCCAAGGACACTGGTGAGGAGATTGTTGAAATCATGGGCGATCCCCCCCGCGAGAACGCCCAGGCTCTCGAGCTTCTGCGTGTGCTGAAGCTGCGTCTCGAATCGCTGGCGTTCTTCCGCCAGGCGTTTGCGTTCCGTCACATCCTGCCAGGTGCCGAGAATGCCAATGACCTTCCCGGGCCCATCCTGGAGTGGAACCTTCGTCGTTTCGATCCAGATGGAACGACCATCGGCCAATGTCAGTGGCTCGAGCATGTTGTAGATGGGCTGGTTCGCCTCCATGACGGCCCGATCGCTACGGAGGAAATGGGCCGCTTGTTCGGGCGTCACTCCGGGGAACTGGCGATCGTCGAGATCGTGCAGATCCGTGGGATTCTCAAATCCATGGGCCTTTGCGACGATCTTGTTGCAGCCGATAAATTTCGAGTTGCGGTCCTTCCAGAACACGCCTTGCGGGATGTGATCGAGCACAAGTTGCAGCATTCGCCGGGCGGAGTCGTTGGCATCCTCGGCCCGCTTGCGATCATCGATATCGTGCAGGAAGGCCACGATCGCGGGCCGACCTTTCCACTGAACGGGACTCGACGTACTCACGATCCAGAAATGCGAACCATCTCTGCGTATTCCTTTCCATGGCCGCGAGAGTGGCAACGTTCGGCCGACATACGTCGAAGCGATCCGCTCCCGCAATAACACGTGGTCGTCCTGCGCAACGATCGTCTCCACAAGGGAGGCATTCAGCAGTTGCTCGGAGCGCTCGTAACCGAACATCCTCACGAGAGCGGGATTCGCGAAGCGTATGCAGTTGTCCTGATTGATGAGGATGCCATGCAAGGAACCCTGAACCACGCTGCGGAAAAGTTCCTCGGAGGCACGTATTCTCGCCTCGGCTTGGCGGCGTTCGGTGATGTCGCGAACCTGCAAGAGCAAGCAGGGTTGACCTTCGATTGAAATGGAGTTTGCCCGAAGCTCGATCGGAATCGTCAGGCCGTCTGTGGTGTAACTGAAACTCTCGAAGTGGTTCAATTCCCCGCGCACAAGCCGCTGGAACTGAGCGAGAATTTCGCCAAGCTGCTCGGGAGGCACCAGATCCCTGATGTGTCGGCCGACGAGGTTCTTTCGTTCGCAATGGTGAAGCTGACACGCGGCAGGGTTCGCATCGAGAACGTAGCCCTTGAGATCCTCCACGAAGATCGCATCGGGCGAGTTGTGAAAGAGATCGCGGAAACGCTGTTCGCTCAATCGCAGGGCTTCTTCGGCATGCTTGCGTTCCGTGATGTCCGATTCCGAACCGGCCATGCGGATGGCTTGACCATTCGCATCACTTTGAGCGAGACAACGACCGTGAATCCATTTCCACGAGCCATCCTTGCAGCGAACGCGGTACTCCGCTTCAAAAACCGCCGTCTTGCCCTCGAAATGAGCCGTCACGGCCGCGAGCACACGGCTGCGATCGTCCGGATGGATGCCGTCGCGCCACTCTTCTTCGCGATCGCTTAATTCATCCGGCGCATAACCGCGAAGTTCCTTCCAACGCGCTGAGAAGAAGACGCGATGGCCTGCGACATCCCAGTCCCACATGGCATCACAGGCGCCCGCGGCCACGAGTTCAAAGCGGTTCGTGCGTTCCTGCAACTCCCGGTTCGCCAGCTCGAGCTCGACGGTGCGCTCCCTCACTCGCAGTTCGAGTTCGTTTCGGCTCGCCGTCAACTCCTCTGTGAGGTCCTGCAACCGCTGGTTCGCGAACTGAAGTTCAAAGGTTGGCATCACCATCGCCGCCAACCGAACCAGGGTGTCCAGATCCGCAGCGGTGAAGTCAGCATCGTCAAACTTGTCCGAGAGATGCAGCACTCCGATCGCTTCACCGCTGGCTTGCACCACCGGCGTGGCCAGCCAGCCTCGCATGGGCGGGTGCTCCAGGCCCCGGGCATCTTTGAGATTGCTGAATCTCGCCCACAAGGGATGGGCGACAAGTTCAGCCTCGGTCATGCAGACGCCCTGCTTCTGCCGAAGCACGAGCGACCAGATCCCCTTCCCTGTGGGAGGGACATCGTAGCTGCGATACTTCGCGTACTTCTCCGACAACGAGACCCCGTGAATCGCCGTGGTGAACTCTCCGCCGGGAAGATAGCTGATCGCGCTTTGATGAGCCCCGATCGCCAGACGGGCCTGGAAAGCGAGAGTGATCAAAGCATCCTGGAAGGAATTCGACGGCGAACCGTCGAGCATCTGCCGACTGGCCTCAAAGACGATCGCAGCTCGATGAGCCGTGGTGGTATTGGTCAATTGGAGTTCCTGGTCGAATTCGGACATGAGCGTATCAGCTGAAGATCGTGCCCATGCACGGGAGGCCATCGAAGTTTCCCTCATCAACGATAGCAACCATTTTGATCCACGTTGAGGATCGATTCAAGAACTTCCTTGCGATTTCAAACGCCGCTGACCAGGAGTGTTCGCGGCGCAGTTGCGGACTTGATCTTTCTGAAGGCTTACACGGCCTTCTCCACTTTCCGGAAACTGGTCTGGCCTGATTCGCGGAATCGGGGTAGTTTCCTCGCCGCTACCACCTGGGCAAAGGACTGCCCGTGCCAAGACACACTCGGGGTCACGGATGATCCATCAATTCACGGCGATTTGGAAGTTCCGTCACTTCCTCATGGCCCTCATCAAGCTCGATCTGCGTCTTCGTTACCGTCGCTCCGTCTTCGGCATCGGCTGGTCGCTGCTCAATCCGATCGCGATGACAATTGTCTTCTGCGTCGTTTTCAGCAGCTTGCTGGGTAACGGCGACTGGCGAAGCTACGCCCCTTACCTGCTCGCAGGCATGGCCGTGTGGGCTTTCCTTCGTGATTCCGCCCTCCAGGGCTGCCGATCACTGATCAGCAATGAGGCGTACATCCGCCAGAGCCCGTTGCCTTATGGGCTCTATCCACTTCGGACGGTGGCAGGGCAGGCGATCCACTTCGGCATCGCGATGTTTGTCGTGCTCGCGCTCTGCCTGATCCTTCTGCCTCAGCGTCTCGAACTCCTGAAAGTCATTCCTTACGTGATACCCGGGCTCGCCCTGGCGTTCATCTTCGCGTGGTCCGTCGCCACGATCACGTCGTTCGTGAATGTGTATTTCCAGGATACTCAGCACCTTCTTGATGTCGGTGCGCAGATCATGTTCTTCCTCACGCCGATCATGTATCCGGCGAGCACGCTCACGAAGCAAGGCCTTCAATGGTTGCTGGATATCAACCCGGCCAACCTGTACCTGGAACTGATCCGCACGCCGCTCATCGAGGGCACGCCGCCCAGCCTGCAACTTTATGCGGTTGGCGTCGTCGTGACCGGCTGCTTCGTCGGCCTGGCCCTGGGCACGGTGGCCTGGCTTCAGAAGAGAGTCATCTTCCATATGTGAGCCCCGCCGCTTACGGATTTCCGACTTCCGCACACAGGAACCGCACGATGGCGAAGATCGATTTGGACAACGTGGGACTGACCTTCACGATCCGCCAGAACAAGCAGATCACGCTGAAGGAATATATTGTCCGCGGGCTGATGTTCCGCTCCGGAAAATCGGCCGGCATGAAGGTGCACGCGCTTAACGGCGTCTCGCTGCAAGCGGCCGACGGCGATCGCATCGGCGTGATCGGCCACAACGGCGCTGGCAAGAGCACGCTGCTCAAACTGCTCGCGGGCATCTATCCTGCGACACGAGGCCGCTGCAAAGTCGAGGGACGAATCTGTTCGCTCTTCGATATTACACTCGGCTTTGAAGGCGACGCCTCGGGTTGGGAGAACATCACCTACCGCTCGTATCTCCAGGGCGAAAGCCCCACGACGCTCAAGAAAAAGATGCAGAGCATCGCGGACTTCAGCGAACTCGGCGAGTTTCTCGATGTCCCCGTTCGGTACTATTCCGCCGGCATGATGATGAGGCTCGCGTTCTCGATCGCCACGGCCGTCGATCCTGAAGTGCTGCTCATTGACGAGGTACTCGCGACCGGCGACCTGGCTTTCCAGGCGAAGGCCCGTGCACGAATGAACGAGATCAAAAACAACGCTCAACTGATGGTGCTGGTCGCTCACGATCTCGACACGATTCGGGCCATGTGCAACCGTGTCCTCTGGATGCAGCACGGTGCGGTTCACATGAGCGGCCCCAGCAATCCGGTGATCGACGCTTATATTCGCAGCGTGCAGAACGCCCCTCCCGTCGCGGCCGCGGCGTGAGCGTCCTTTAACCCCGCTCCCGACGTGGATGAACTGCCTTTCTCAATCTTGATCGTAAACTTCAACGGGCAGCGCCACCTGCCTGCATGCCTCGCTGCGCTCGAAGTGCAGACGATCCCCCGTCATCGCTACGAGGTCATCGTGATCGACAACGCCTCCACCGACGGATCCGCGGAGGACGCGACCGCCCGCCATCCCTGGATTCGCGTCGTACGCCTTCCGCAAAATCTAGGCTTCGCCGGAGGCAACAACGCCGGCCTGGCTTACCTTCGCGGCCGCCATGTGGTGTTGCTGAACAACGATACGATCCCCGATCCGCACTGGCTCGAGGAACTCGCGTCGGTCGTTAAACCTGGCATGGCCGTGGCATCGAAGCTGGTCTTCGCCGACGAGCCCGCCACGCTCAATAGCGCCGGCCTGCAACTCTTGCGGGATGGCCGTGGGTTCGATCTGGGCTTTCGTTCTCGTGATGATGGCCGCTTCGAAGCGACCCGCCCGGTCTTCGCCGGCTGCGGGGCCGCCATGGTTGTGGATCGCCAAACGATCGGCGAGCGACTCTTCGATCCGCGTTTCTTCATGTACTACGAAGATCTCGACGCCGGCTGGAAGGCCCAACTGGAAGGCCGAAGCGTCACGTTCGCCCCTCGTTCGCTCGTTCGCCATGTCCACGGCGGCTCCGCGGGGGACGAGTCGCCTCTCTTTCGTTTCCATGTCGAACGCAATCGCACGCTCGCCAGCGTTCAGAACGGCGACCTTTTCCTCGCGATCACAGCCGTTCTTGGACAGGTCGCCAGGCTCGCACGAGCCGTGCTGCGTCTCGCTCGAGGAGCGGAACATCCCGCACTGGTAAAGGCACAGGCCTTCGCTTTTCTATCGATGCTCCGGCATCTGCCGGCTTCGCTCGTGGTGCGATCCCAGCGACGGAATCAGGAGGCGTTCGCATGCGCGTCCTGATCAACGGAGCGTGCCTCTTTCGGCCTCGCACGGGCGTCGGCCACACGACGGCGAACCTGCATCGCACGCTGGAAGCGACCTTCCCCGACGACACTTTCTGGCTTTATCCCGGCGGCCTCGTCGGCGGAGTCGCGAGCCGTGTCATGCGAGGGCCGACGTTTCGATCGTCCAGGACAGCGACGATCGAAGACAGAGGAAGTGGTTCGATTCGAGGCCTCGTCGGCACGGTCGTTCGCCAGGCGGCTCGCAGCGTTTACCGCTCGCACCTCCAGACCTCCGCACGCTGGGGCCAGTTCGATCTTTATCACGAACCGAACTTCGTGGCGGTGAAGACGAACCTGCCCACAATTATCACCGTTCACGATCTCTCCGTGCTGACGCACCCCGAGTGGCACCCCGCCGAACGCGTGCGATTCCATGAACGCCACTTCCGCAACGGTGTGAACTCCGCGGCTCATGTGATCGTCGTCTCGGAGACGGTTCGCCAGGAAGCGATGGACGTGCTCGGACTCCCCTCGGAGAAGGTGACCGCGGTTCACAACGGGCTCGATGAGCAATATCGCCCACAACCCCTGCCGGTGGTGAACGCCTACCGTGAACGAGCCGCGCTACACGAGCGATACTTCCTCGCGGTCGGCACCATCGAACCCCGGAAGAACCTTGGCACCCTGATGCGGGCATTCTGCGATCTGCCCGCTGCGATTCGCCAGCGCTGCCCGCTGGTTCTCGCAGGTGGCTGGGGTTGGAAGTCGAGTGCCGATCGTGAGTTCTTCGAGAATGTGGCCAGGCCTCTGGGTGCTCGCCACCTGGGTTACGTCGCCCACGTCGATCTTCCCGCGCTCTATGCCGGGGCTGCGACGCTGCTGTATCCGTCGCACTACGAAGGCTTCGGCCTGCCGCCGCTGGAAATGCTGGCCTGTGGCGGAAGCGTGATCGCCTCGACGACTCCCGCTGTGCGTGAGGTGCTGGGTGAGCAGGCTCGCTATGTCGAACCGCGCGATCTCGAAGGCTGGCGCGAAGCCATGAAGCGAGCCGCGATCGAGCCACCGATGGAACCAAACGCGACAAGCATCGCCCATGCGATGAGCTTCTCCTGGGCTCGAGCCGCGGAGCAAACCCGCAAGGTCTACCGCAAGGTGGCCGGCGTCATCAGCCAAGGTGAAAGATAGGAAGAGAATTACCACAGAGTCACAGAGACCACAGAGATCGGAGTGAGGAAGACGAAAACAGGGTGGTGCGTTCGACGAGGATAACTCCGTTGAATGGAGACAGATCGCTGAAAGATCCTATTTCTGAGGCCCTTCATTTCGATGGCAGATCCTTTTTCGAAATCCCTTCATTCGCTCACTCTGATCTCTGTGGCGAAATTTCTTCCTGCCTCTCGCCTCGAGGAGCCATTCCCAGACGATTCATCCCGCCGCTCCCAGCACATAGAGCACCGAGATCAGGTTGAAGAGCCCGTGCACGACCACGCTGGCGAGAATGCCTCGCGTGGCCAGGGCGAGCCAGCCGAGGCCGAGGGCAAAGACGAACAGCGGCACGGGCGAAGGCCAAACGCTGGAATGCAACGCCGCAAAGATGGCTGCTGACGCCACAACGCCTCCCCAGCGACGCCGTCGCACCTGGCCTCGCGGGCCTCGCGGCAGCAGCGGCAACAACCCCCACACAGCCAGGATCAGCGTCAGGAAGACGGCACTTCCGAAGCGATTCACCGCGTTCTCCGCCGTGCTGCCGACCAGGCCGGCGATCGCGATGGCCGCGATTAGCACCGTCCAGGTTCGGTGGCTCCGCCGGGTGGTCCATGGTAGGAGGATTCCGCGGCAGATCCATTCTTCCATGAGCGGAGCCGTCACACACGCCTGGAGCACGAAGAGCACGCGATCCAACCGCCAGCCGCCCGTGGCGATCCGGGTGAGCGGATGATCGTCCGGTGACGATCCAAGTTCCAGCGACAGGGCATTCGCCACGAAGTGAACAAGAAACACCGCCGGCGTCAGCAGCACCCACGCGAAGCTCGCGAGAGCGATACGCGCCGGTAAAGTTCGTGATGGCCGCGACGGCAAGGATCGCCACGTCGGGTAGAGGGCCGTTCGCAAAAGGATGATCACACCGACCTGGAAGGGGAATGCGAACAGCCCGGCCCAAAGGCCCTTCACTGTCAGTCGCAAGGCGAGTTGTTGATGGACTTCGTTCGCTGCGGCGCCTCCCGCGACGCTCGCGGAGGAGGATTCCCGCAAAGTGGTCAGAGGTGTGGTCGTGAAGTCCTGGCCATAGATCTTCTCGAAAAACGAGGCCTGCCCAAGCATCTCGCCCACGACGGGAGGCATCATCACCACCACCGCGATGAGCAGCGACACGTCGAGCCCGCTCCATGGCACCGGCCAGGGCCGCACGCGCGGGACCAGCGGTTCACGGAGTTTGCGACACTGGGCTACGCTCACCACGATGAGCGGCAGCACCGCCGCGGCGACATAGCCGCCGCAGGTCAGGAGCTTCAGGAATTCGGGCCACGTATCGGAAGGCAAGAGAGTCCTCACGAGTTGAGGCTGTAACCGCTAGGATACTCTATCGGTAATCGCCGACCTTCGACGACGGAGTGGAACGGATGGCATCGATTCTCGACACGATCGTGGCGACCAAATGGCAAGAGATCGCAGCGGCCCGCGCTAGCGTCTCCGAGGCCGACCTCGAACGACGCCTCGCCGGCCTCCCCCCGACACGGGACTTCACCGGGGCACTCCATCGGGCGGGTGAGATTCGCGTCATCACGGAGGTGAAAAAGGCCTCGCCCTCCGCCGGGATCATCCGAGCGGACTTTGACCCCGTCGCGATTGCTCGAACCTACCATGCCCACGGAGCCGCGGCCATCAGCGTGCTGACGGACGAACAGTATTTCCAGGGGAAGCTCGCGTATCTCAAGGCGATTCACGAAGCTGTGCCCTGCCCGGTGCTTCGCAAGGATTTCGTACTGGATCGTTATCAACTTCTCGAGGCCCGCATCGCCGGCGCGGACGCAGCCTTGCTGATCGCGGAGATCCTTCCTGGAGATCGACTCGCCGAACTTCAGCGGGAAGCCGTCGCGATGGGCCTGCACACTCTGGTGGAACTGCACGACGCGGAAGAACTCCCGCGTGTACTTGCCGCGGGGGCCAGGGTCGTCGGCATCAATAACCGCGACCTTCGCACCTTCACGACTCGCCTCGAACACACGCTCGATCTGGTTCCCTCGATTCCGCAGGATCGCGTGATCGTGAGCGAGAGCGGCATCAAGACTCATGCGGACCTCGCACGCCTCAGCGCGGCGGGCGTTCACGCGGTGCTCGTGGGCGAATCGCTTATGCGATCGGCAGACATCGGTGCGGCGCTCGATTCACTGCGAGGCGTCTCCAAGCTGGCGTGACAGCGGTCGCTTCCTCGACGATCGATCAGCAATCTCACGGCACACCAGCCCCACAAGCCGACGAGCAGCAACGTATCCAGTGCAAGATGGAGCGGGCCATCAACTTCGAGTTTCCGGGGGGCAGCGTCGCTTCCTGCAAGGAAACCCAGGCTCACGGTGGAGCGTATCTCCGAGGCGATGAGAAGGTTTTCGTAAAGGCCCAGGAGCACCACGAGCGTCAGCGGGAAGGAGTTCACGTAGCCCGCGATGTGAGAGGCGCGGTCGCAGGAACGATCGTCGAGTACGTGTTCGATCGGCACGGATCGCCATTGAAGGATCGTGGCTCGTCCGAAGAGATCGCGATCAGCGACGAGCACCGCGACTGCGATAAAGGAGACGAGCGCATCGTAGTACATGAAGCGGTAGCAGGTGAGATACGCGCCCAGGAAGAGGAATGCGGGAGCGATTCCTACGAATCGGCGTCGATCGCCCCGCGTGAGTGCGAGCCCCACGGTGACCGCCGCCACGCCGGCCCAGAGTGACCAGCCGATGGCCGCCGCGGTGATGTGGTGACGCTCAGCCCTCGGCTTGTGAAAGTCAAGGAGCCAGCGCCTTGGAAGGCCCTGAAGATCGCGACTGAGCCGGATCCAGTTTTCATCCACGTCGTACTCGATGGAAGCTTCGCGACCGACTTCGAGCCAGTCGAGCCAGGTCTGGACGCCGACGACCGGCAGCGTTGCGAGTGCGAGCGAAGCGCCGACGCCACACATGGCAAAGAGGAACCGCCAGCGCCGCGTGAGCAACGGAACGAGGAGGAATGCGATGGCCCAGGTTGGCTTGATGGCGAGCAAACCCCACGCGGCCCCACCCGCCGCCGTCCAGCCTCGGCTCGCGAGCACCCAGCCCCAGATCACGAAATTCAGTGTCAGGGCCGAGTTCTGACCCAGATCCAGGCACGCCCTGCAACCGGGATAGAGCAGCACCGCGATGCTGGCGACGGACCACCACACTCTTCCACGCGACAGCATCGACCCGCCCAGGGCCGCGAGGTAAACGAGGCCGATCCCGATAATCTGAGCAATACGATACGACGCCCGTGGGTCGTTGCCGATCGCGAAGGGAGCCATCACAAACGCATGGATCGGAGGATAAAGCGGCCCACCGATGTGCGGCATCGTGAGATCCGCAACCACGTCGGAGGCGACGCGATCCTTCACGGCCAGCAGCACCGCGAGGGATCCGGGCGGAAAAGGCAGCGGTGTCGAAGCCGCGGCCACGCTGCCTCCGAGGGTCTTCCATTCGGGGCTGTCCTTCCCCATGAACCAGTACATCATCCATTCGGCATCGGTCGAGAGATCCTCATTCCCTCGCGTTGGAAACACACGATGGTGGGGCATTCGCAGCCGATCGGCATTGACGATCGGTTTTCCCTGTTCGATCGGATAAGCCGACCGAACGAGAGGCCAATGTTGCTCACGATGGTAAAGTTGACGGGCGTGCCCTTCGAGAAGCATGCGGCCCATGATCCATTGGCCGCCGAAGTCGATCTCGGCATGCCCGCTGTTGCCATCGACCCGTTGACGCTCGGTGGGCTCGGAAGGTGGATTGTCGAAGGCATGGCGAGCGTGCCAGAGCCGCTGGCCGCCGATGCCCAGAGCAATGAGCCAGAGGAGCACGACACGAACCGACCGGAATCCGAGCCACTGCCAGTAGCGCGGAGCAATCAGGTACGCCCGGCCGTTGTCGGGCAATCTTGGCCCAGGGGGTCGCATGGAAGGTTCTTCAGGTTTGGCGAGTCCTGAGATCGTTTTATAGCCAGGTCAAGAGGCGAGCTTGCGAGTTTGCTCTACCGCCGGTCTCGGCAGCAGCTTTCCGCTGGCGGCCCAGGTCTCCGCCATGGTTGCGAGTCGGTCCATCTCCGCCTGCACCTGGAGGCGATAGGCTTCAAAGTCCGCGGTCTTCACATTCTCCGGCACGCTGATCGCCTTATCCGTCACGCAGCACGCGCGCGTGAAGGGCTTGGGCAGGGCAAAGCGATCCCAGCTACCGGCGCGCCAGGGATTGCGATAGCCCACGCCGATGGGGACGATCTTCATCCTGGCTCGCGAGGCAATGTAAACGATGCCAGGTTGCACGACGCGGCGCGGCCCTCGAGGGCCATCCGGTGTGATCCCGAGGTGTTTGCGAGCATCCGGATCGCGAGTGAGCTTGCGAATGGCTTCAATCCCGCCGCGTTTGGTGGAACCTTGCACGATGCTCATCCCAAGAGAGGTGATGAGCGAGCCAAGAAGTTGGCCGTCCGTGTGCTTGCTGAGGAGCACGGCAACTTCGCTTCGCCCCCAGGTGATCGTGGGCAACAGAAGGTTTTCGTGCCAGATGCAATAGATGAAGCGGTCGGGATTGTCGGTCTGATCGGGTTTAATGTCCTGCCCGAGTTCGTGCAACGTGATGCGAAGCGTGCGGAACAGCGTGTGCATGGCCGAGGAGCCAAGCCATCCCGCGGCGTTGAGCAGATGCCGATTGCGAATCTTCATGTCGCCCTCCCTGGCGAGACATTAACAAGGATTATTGCCCTCGAAGCACGCTTTGCACGGCATCGCCATGCTCATCGATAAACACGATAAGATCTCCGCCTCGGCGATTTACAAAGTCCCTCGCACCGTAATGAATACGCCATTGGCGACCATCGGAAGTGGTCTCCTCCGAAATGGTGATCAGTGAATCCAGCGGGCGAGTGCCATGTGTTTGAGCGGTTTCATTAGCCAACCGCACGGCACGAGCGATGGACATGGCCACACCGTCCAGTTGAATTTCATCAAGCGTTGCCGTTGCCATCGCTACCCCCTTGCGGATGATTCAGAAGCTTTTGGGTGTCACCCAGGCACTCAACTTGACCGCTCCTCGGCACGAGATATACCTTCAATTCCGAGATTACAAGCTCCCCTTCGTACTCCGCGTGTGCGAAGTCCGGATCGGATCCTACAGCGCGGATGTCGGTCAGACTTGGCTCTTGTTGATACCCCGGGCCCACGTTTGGGTGTGTATGAAATGACGCCACGATGATCTCATGATTTCTGCGTCCGCCGTTATGATCGGGCACTTCGATTTCATTGTGCGTCCCGCACTGCCACCGTTCGACTTTTAACGTTCCGCTGGACTCCTGAAGTACAAATCCACCCTCTTCATGCGCGTGCTCTGTTCCAGGTTGAGATTCTATCCAGGCAATCCATAGTGCGTTGCGAATCTCGTGATTTTGTAGAGCACGCACACCCGCTCCTCCAAAAGTCTAGAGATTCTCAAGATTCAGTCTCTCCGTAAAGCCTTCCGATACTCTCACGGATTGCTCACCCCGGGCCATTCGCCGGAGAAAACCTCTGTGGCGGGGCCTGTCATGTAGACGCAATTATCCTTCTCGGCCCATTCGAGTTCGAGGTCGCCTCCAGGCAGATGGGCGAGCACCTTCCGCGCAGAACGGCCCGTGAGCACGCCCGCGACGCAGACGGCGCAGGCCCCGGTGCCGCAGGCGAGGGTGATGCCGCTGCCTCGTTCCCACGTGCGCATCGTCACTTCACCGGGCGAGTGGACCTTCACAAAGTGGGCGTTGATCCGGCGAGGGAAGACCTTATCATGCTCGATCCGGGGGCCGAACTCCGACACCAAATCACGTTCCTTCGTGGTGAAGAACGATTCACCCACATACATCACCGCGTGCGGGTTGCCCATCGAGACGGCCGTCACCTCGAAGATCTGGTCGCCAATCGTTAGCGGGGCGTTCACGGGCGGATCGCCCGGCAGCGTCGTCGGGATCGTCTCGGACACCAGGATCGGCTCACCCATGTTCACCCGCACCCGGCTCACCTTGTCCTGCTGCACTTCGAGATCCACGGCGAGTACGCCCCGGCCAGTCTCGATTCGCAGGGTGGGCTTGCGGGCGATGCCGTGGTCGTGGACGAACTTGGCGACGCAGCGGAGGCCGTTGCCGCACATCTCGGACTCGGAGCCATCGGCGTTAAACATCCGCATCCGAGCGTCGGCCTTGTCCGAAGCGCAGATGAGGATCAGGCCGTCCGAGCCGATGCCGAAGTGTCGATCGCTGACCGCCTGGCTGAGAGCCGCGGGGTCGGCGGGCACGGGGTTGCGGACGCAGTCCACATAGACATAATCATTACCGAGGCCGTGCATCTTGGTGAAACGCATCACGGTTCTCTTGGGGAGACGGTCGGTGCGGATTCTAACAAATCACAGGGTTCGCGGAAGCCCACCCCTGGCGAAGCTCACGGAAGGCTAAAATAGGGACATGGTGAAGCCGGAGACACGACACTCGCGGGTGATTGCGATTGTCCGAGCGCCCAACGAGCACGGCGTGGGGATCTTTCGCATCGACATGGCCGGCCAAGCCACCTTTTACACCTTTCGCGAAATCCCCTGCGAGATCGGCGGCCGAGGCTTTGCTCTGCACCGTTCGGGGCTTGGCACGCTTTACCACACCCGGGTCGGCGAGCCCCAGGATTGTTCCTGCGAGTGCCTCGGATTCCTGCGGTGGGGCCACTGCAAGCATATCGAGGGACTACTGGCCTTGATCCGAAAGAAAATGATCTGAACTAACCTCGCTTCAACCAGGTGGCGAGGTCCGTTTCCAGCTTGTCCACGAACTGGCTTCGCGGCATCACAAGATCGCAACCCGCCTCGCGGGCCGAACGCAGACGGGCCGCATCGACATGCGAACCATAGGCGATCGAGCGAACTCCAATTGTTTTCAACGAGGCGAGCACGGCAGGCAGGTCCAGCGTCTCATTGTGCAAATCCAGCAGCACTCCGCCGGGGTTCGTCTCGCCCACCCGGCGTAGCAGTTCATCGGCGGTTCGCGTCTGCTTCACCACGAGCCCGTTCGCCCTCGCCGTGCCCGCGACCCGGCTGAAGAAAATCAGATCGTCCGACAGCATCACGCCGTTCACGTCACTCACTTGCGGGCCTCCAGCACCAGATCGACGGCTTTTGTCAGCCCCTCATCGAAGTTGCCCGCCTTGAATGCAGTCAGCAACGTCTCCTGAAGCTTCTTCCCGAAGTCCTTGGGGTATTGAGCCCTTGCGTCCTTCGTGATCTCGACATACATCGAGCCAGGCGACTTGCTCACGAGGATGTAAATGCCATTCACCTTCTCGGTCTCGATCCGTTTCAGCACGAACTCTCGGAAGTAGCTGAGCCTTTCGCTCGGGCTCATCTTTTTCACTTTCTCTTCGTCCCCCATCGGCGGCGTGGGTATCGTCTTGATGACGAGGTCCGTCTTCTTGTCCTTGAAGAGCTTTTCGCTCGCCTCCACCGCTTTCTTCCATGCCTCGGACCCAAAGAACTTCGCGGCGTCATCGCTGGGGATCGGCTTGTCTCGCGCGATCGTGATCTTGATCGGATCCTTTGGTTTCTCCTTGTCCGCGGTCGTCTCCGTGGTGGTTCGCATCGCCAGCACCGAGCGACGGTTCAGCAAGCGGCGAATCTCCGAGACATCGATAAACGTACTCAGAAGCTGGGCATCCACGGCCCCGCCCTGTGTCACGCCCACGAGTTCGCCACGATCGTTGACAAGCGGCCCGCCGCTATCGCCGGGGTTGGTCGCGGAATTCGTCTCGATCACTCGAGCCTCGAAAGTCACCACGTTGTTCGGCTCAAGCTGGGCCTTCCACTTCTTCATGTAAACCTGGCGTACCTTGCCCTCTGTGTACACCCACAGGGCTCCGCTGCGGCCGGGGTTGCCGATGGAATGCACCGACTGCCCGGGATCGGGGCTCTCCTTCGCGAGCGTAAGCGATGGCACGTCCGGCGGCAGGCGTTCGAGGCGAAGCAGCGCGAGATCCGCCTGCTTGTCGAGTTCCACCACCTCGGCTTCGATCCCCAACCGACCTCGCCCGTCCTGGTAGAACTTCTTCTCCGTGACGACATGATTGTTCTGGAATGCCGGGAAGTACACGGTCGCCGTCTTGACATTCCCGACGACGTGATAGTTCGTGAGCACCAGCCTTCGGCCGCGGTCAACGAGCGAGCCGGTGCCCGTGGCGATCTTGCCGCCGCCGCGATCGGAGACGACCCACACGGTGGAGCGAAGCACCTTGCGATAAACGGAAGATCCCGCGTCCCCCGTCGGTACGGGCTCCTGAGCGATGGTCGACGTGGGGAACCCCAGCAGCAAGGCGGCGAGCCAGCCAAGAGGGCGACGCAATAGCAGGGTAGGCAGCGTCAGGGTCATGAAGGCCTCTCGATGAGGAGGTACGAATCCGCTCCGTAGGTTCCTCTGTATCTTACTCCAGGGTATTCGCGATCAAGGATGTTTCATTCGGAATCGGTGGTCGGAACCGGTCCGAATTCCCCAGCCCCGGTTCCGAGTTGGGAGCAGCCATGCCCGAAGCTCTGCGTTGCGTGCCGGCGAATGCCATCGTCGTCGGCTGGGATTTCAGCACCGGTGCCGTCAAAGCGCTGGCCTTCGACCTGGCGGGCCAGGTGCTCGCGGAGGTTCGCTTCCCCACGGATCTCTGGACCGAAGGCGGCGTCTCGGAACTGAACCTGATGCAACTCGAGGGCCAGGCTCGAAGCAGCGTTCGCGGCCTGGCTGCCAAACTTCGCGACCTGGGGCGGCTTCACGACTGGCTCATCGGAGGCATCTCGGCGACGCACCACAGCTCTGGGCGAATCGATTCCCACCACAATCAGGTTCGCCGGGCGATCTGCTGGAACGATCAGTCGCTGGCGGCGTACCACGCGGAAGGCCTCCAACGCCTCGGCGGCCCCGAGAAGCCCCGTGAACTCACCGGGGGGCCCTGGGCCGTGCGATACTCGCTCTCGCACCTCGTGAAGGACGAAACGACGCTCTCCGAGGCCGACTGGAAGCGGACGAAGTGGATCCTCGGGCACGGCCCACTCGCCGCGGGATACCTCACAGGCGTCTTTGGCCTCACCAGCGTTTCCTCGGCGGCGTCCACCGGCATCATGGATCTTCGCAGCGAGAAATGGTGCAAGGCGATGCTGGATTCGATCGCCAAGCCCGAGTACCGCGAACTCGCCTGGCACTGCCTGCCCCACATCGTGGACATGAACGAGGCAATCGGCCCGCTGGCGGAGCATGTCGCGCTCGAGGCCGGCATCGCCGCGACGCAGCGGCCGCAGGTCTTCCCCACGCTGGACGATCAGGCCGCGGGCCTCGTTGGCGGCGGGGCCGTGGACGCCGGGCAGGTTGCCGTCATCCTCGGCAACTCGGCGGTGGTCAACTCCTCGTCGCCACAATTGCCCAAGTCTGGCTCGCTCGATGCCATGAAGCTCAACTGGGGGGCTTATCTCTGGATGCGATGCTACTCGAACGGAGCCCAGTTCCTGGATCGCATCGTCGGCTCAAAGCCAGACTGGCCCACGCTGGAGACCGCAGCGCGAAAGGTCCCGCCGCGGTGCGATGGAACCACGATCCTTCCCTTCGTGCTCTCGGAACCGTCGATCGGCATCACGTCGCCAAGGCTGGAATGGCAGCCGACGGAGCCTCGCGATCCGGGCGTGCGCGTGCGAGCGGGCTTCGAGGCCCTTGCGTACCTGATTGCCCTGGGTGTCCGCGAACACGAAGCCGCCGGGCAGAGCATCACGCGAATCACCGTCTCCGGCGGCATCGCTCAATCGGACCTGATGCTCGAGATCCTGGCGAGCGTACTGAACCGCCCGCTCGACCGACTCATGTCGTCCGAAGGGCCCGCACTCGGGGCCGCCGTCACGGCCCTGGCAGGAATGGAGACATCGATGCGAATCGAGAAAGGAATCGCGGAGCCCTTCACCGTGGCGGACGCAGTGGCTGCGATGGTGAAGTTCCGCTCCACGGTGCCACCTCGGGCCGAATGGGTCGAGGCTTACCGAAAAGGATTGGCGGAGTTCGAGAAAGCCATCGCGTAGCCGCAACGTAGAGTCTTTGAAGATCCAAGCGGGAGATGGAAGTGATCGACTTCGGGCCCAGACTCTCGGGAAGTCCACTTTTTTCGAGCAGGCGCCTTGTACTCCGGATTCTGGGACGGTAGAACAGGCCGCATGTCAGGGGCTTTTCAACTTCTGGACGACTCAAGTGCCCCTGTTTGGAGAAATGACGACCCGTCCTTTATTCCCCTAATTCGATCAAGAAAGGTCCGTGGGCATGCAAGCACTTACCGATTTCCTCGGCCAAACATGGGTTCTGGCAGTGATGGTGCTAGCCCTGCTCGGGCTCATCGGCACGATGGTGTTCCTGCGAAAGAAGCCGAAGGACGACGACGACGACGAATGAGTATCGTTGCTCCGACCGTCAGGATATTGAGGAGTGGAGCGGGATCTTCGCCCTCGCTCCGCTCTCTTATTGTCCTTCCCTCAGCGTAGGGCTCCAGCTCACGGCTTGGCCGCCTGCCGTGTGCCCCATTCTCCGATCACCACTTCGAGTGTTTGCAGCCGCCGATCCCGCCACACGCCCAACTTCACCTTCTGATTCGCCGGCAGTGCGGACACCAGATTGATCAGATGGTTCTCGTCGCGAAGCGGCACTTCTTCCAGTTTCAACACCACGTCCCCCGGTTTGAGCCCTGCGGCCTCTGCAGGGGTCGAGGGGTGGACCACTTCAACAAGAGCTCCATTGACGCGATCGAGCCCAAGGCGGAGTGCTTCGGCGGGGTCAAGCGAAGTCGCAAGCTGGACACCAAGATAGCCCCGGCTCACGGCACCCTTATCAAAGAGCTGACGCCCGACTCGCTTCACCAGATTCGCCGGAATGCTGAAGGCCACGCCGCTGTTGCTGCCGTTCTGGGAGGCGATCGCCGTATTGATCCCGATGACCCGGCCATCGAGGTCGACGAGCGGTCCGCCACTGGAACCGGGATTGATGGCGGCGTCCGTCTGAAGGAATTCCTTGATGCGAATGGTCGAACCCAGGCTGATCTGGCCTCGTTCCATGGCCGAGATGATGCCGTGGGTGACAGTTTGATTGAGGCCGAAGGGGCTGCCGAAGGCGAGCACCCACTGGCCCCGACGAACGCGGTCGCTGTCCCCGAGTTCCGCGACCGGGAGATTTTCCTCGCTAACCTTCAACAGTGAGATGTCCGATTCCGGATCGGCCACGATCTGCGTGGGGCGAAGGATCCGGCCATCCGCAAGCGTGATGTAGACTTTCTCGGGCGGGGCATTCCCCACCACGTGATTGTTCGTGACGATGATCGTGCCGCTTTGACCCGGGAAGCGGACCATCACGCCGGAGCCGGACTCCTCGACCGCCTTCGCCTTGGCGGCGCCGGTGGCAGGCGGCGTGGTCGAGGGCTTCACCGCATCCACCGCGACGACGCTTGACATCACCTTGCGTGCGACCGACTCGAAAACGTCCGCGGAGGAACTGCTGGGGCTCTCGAAGGGAATCTGCGCCGCCGGCAGAGGTGAACCCGCCTTGAGTTCCGGAGCGGAGCGCCAGAGCGCGTCGGATGCGAGGCCGCCCAAAAAGGCTGCCGAGCCGACAAACCCAATCGACAGGATACGCTTGACCATGTCCTTACGACCCGTAAGCGTGGAAGACCCCCGCCGACCCTGGCGACGAATACCGAACGATCCCTCCAACGCCTACAGGTTAGGTGAGCGGGGCCACCGGACTGGAGGCGAGTTGGGAGAAAAACGCGAGGTGTGTCAGAGACGGGGCGTCAGAAAACGAATAAAGCCCGCGGACTGTGTATTCCGCGGGCTCGACATGGTTCAGATCGGCTGGCGATTACTTGCTGAAGTTGTGCTCCAGTTCCGAGATCGTGATCTCGCGATCCTCCTGGCCGCCCGCGTCGCTCATGCGTGCCCAGTCCTCGCCGTTGCGGGCTTCGAGCCACGTGGAATCGCTTTCGATCTCACGCTGGCACTGGATGCACACCGTGCTGTACGGCAGGGCATCAAGCCGTGCGACGGGAATCTTGATGTTACAGCCCTCGCAGACACCATAAATGCCTTGTTTAAGGCGGTGAATTGCGCGTTCAATCTGTACCAGTTCCTTGGCTTCGAGCACAGCCATCTGTGAGGCCATCTCCTCGCCGGTGGTCTCGAAGGCGGCATCGGCAACATCGCCCGTCGCGGAGGCGTGTTTGACGTGCCCCATGTCCTCGAGCTGTCCGCCGAACCGCTTGCGGAGAGAATTACGTCGTGTCGTGAGCGACTTGTGTAGTCGCAGAAGAGCTTCTCGTCGGGCCATGGCCCACCCCCTTCAAACGCCGATCTGAGGTATAACCTCGTGGCGTGTTATGCTTACGAACCTCATGGGGAACCGGTTCAGGCCATTTCGGCCTCCCCAGTCCGGCCTCCCCTTACCTGCTACTATATGTGTCCAGTCTTGACAGAACAAAATCTGGCGATCCACTTTTCTAAGACAATTCTCGGCTCACCGTCCTTGTCGGATGATTGGAGCCACCGCGATACCCAAAGGATTCGCAAATTCCCTGCCAAGAGAGCTTCCTCCCCACCTCTAGAACGTATTTCGCCGAAGATCGTTAAAAGCGGCATCCTTTACGAGGGGATATTCGCGGGAAATGAGGCAGGATTTGACAGTCGTGACGATTTTCCTCACCCACGTGCGAAGCCGAGCTGAACTCGCCGATCGTCGGCGAACCCCGAGCGAAAGCGACGGAGTGGCCCTCACAAAGGCTCATGACGGCCACCCGCTGGCTTCCCCACATTCGCGACAGAAACTCAAACGTGGATCACATCGAAAGCATGATCGTCAGGATCCGACAGGCCGCCGAAGAACTGCTGATGGCCTGTGTCGACCCGTATTCCATTCGCGATGCACTCCAGCTCGCGAAGCGCGGGCACTCGTCCCCACGTCGATGGTGAACTTGTGCCAAGCCTCGCGGTTCAGGACGAAGGACATTCGCGTCTCGTCTGACTCCAATTCAGACGTGAGCAGATTCCTCACTTGCCCCGGGCCGCCTTCAGCATTTCCTTGGCTTCCTGGCGCGTCGTTGCGGAGCGGGATTCGCCTCGGAGCATCAGGGCGAGTTCCTCCACGCGGTCGGCCTCATTCGCCAGTGGCACGATCGTTGTGGTCGTTCGCTTGCCGACGGTCGTTTTGCGGATCGACCACTGATGGGCGGCGTAGCTCGCGACCTGGGGCAGGTGCGTCACACAGAGCACCTGGTGGGTGAGCCCCAGGGCGTTCAGCTTCTCGCCGAGCACGTCGCCCAGTCGGCCGCCGACGTTGGCGTCGATCTCGTCGAATACCACGAGGGTGCGGACGGGGTCGTGCACGGCGAGCACCGTCTTGAGGGCCAGCATGGCCCGGGAGAGTTCGCCGCCCGAGGCCACCTTGCGAAGCGGCCGGGCGGGTTCGCCGGGGTTCGCGGTCAGCATCAGTTCCAGATGATCCAGCCCAGTCGCGGGAATCTCAACCGTGAACGGATCGTGGCCCAGATCTCGCTGTTCGAGAACGGCCTCCAGCCTGGCCTTGGGCATGCCAAGATCCGCCAGTTGTTTCTCGGCCGAGGCGACGAGCTTTCTCGTGGCCCTGGCGCGTCGCGTGCTCAGGGCCCCACCCGCCAGCAGGAGTTCCGCGAAGACGGAACTGCCCTCGGCCACGAGCGCCGCGAGATCTTGCTCCTCGCGTTTCAGATTCTTCTCGCGGTCATCGAGCGTCGCACGGTAAGCCAGCAGTTCATCCGGCGTCCGGCCGTACTTCGATTGAAGCTTCTTCAGGAAGGCGATACGCTTCTCGACTTCCTCCAGCCGAGCGGGATCGGCCTCGAATCGCTCGGCGAGATCCCGACACGTCTCCGCGAGATCCTGCACTTCCGGCCGCAGGGCTTCGAGTCGTCGGCTGACGTCTGCAAGTTTCGCGTCCAGGTGCGTCCAGCGGTCGGCGTCCTTGATCAGCTTGCCGAGAACCTCAACGATGGAACCTTCGTTATCGTAGAGCCGTTCGGTGACGTTTCGTGCGAGCCCCGCAAGGCTCTGGGCGTGAACCAGCGTGTCCCGCTCCTTCGCCAGCGAGGTGATTTCGCCGGCGACGAGTTTCGCGGCGTCGATGTCCTCGCGTTCGAAGCGAACGAGCGCCAGTTCACGCTGACGGTTCTGCTTCGCGGCGGAGAGTTGCTGGTAGCGATTTCGAAGCTCCCGTAGCCGCTCGGCTGTGGAGGCAAAATCCTCACGAGCGTCTGTCAGCTTGCCGAAAGCGTCGAGGAGATCGAGTTGGTAAGCCGGTTGAAGCAGCGAGTAGCTCTCACGCTGGCCGTGGACATCCACGAGCATCTCGCCTAGCTTGCGAAGCGTGGCCACGGACACAGGCATCTCGTTGACCAGCGCGGAACTGCGGCCCGAGCGAGAGAGGCGTCGGGTGAGCACGAGCGTGCCGTCTTCGGGTGGTTCACCCAGCACGTCCTTCGCCGCGTCAAACTGTTCGGGGCGGGTGAGGTCGAACGAACCGACAACGCGAAGCTCCTCCGCCCCCGTGCGGATGAGGTCTGCATGGCCACGCTCGCCCAGGAGCAAACCCAGGGCGCCGAGCAACAGGGATTTGCCCGCGCCCGTCTCACCAGTCCAGGCGCAGAAGCCTGGTTGGAGTTCGACTCGTACGTCCTCGATCAGGGCGAGGTTCTGCACTGAGAGTACGCGCAGCATGAGGGAATGTTACTGGTTGAGGGTCATATCGAGCAAGATTCCATGATAGCCGGAGTTTCCCTGGCGATCGAATCGGCCTCGCTTTCTCACTCCGCTTCGCCTCACGGAGGACTGCGCGATAATCTCTAAGAGCACGGACTCCTCCTCTTCCTCATCTTGTGAACGATTCCATGGCCGCATCCAAACTTCGCTGGGGCATTCTGGGCGTCGCAGGCATCGTTGACCGCCTAATGCCGGCCTTCACGGCGTCGAGCACGGTCGAGCTTGCGGGCATCGCCAGCCGCACGCTGGACAAGGCCAAGGCCTATGCCGCAGCCAACGGGATCGCAAAGGCGTACGGGCGGTACGAGGATCTGCTTGCGGACCCGGCGATCGACGCGGTGTATAACCCGCTGCCCAACCACATGCACTCGGAGTGGACGAAGAAAGCCGCGGACGCAGGCAAGCACATCCTCTGCGAGAAGCCGCTGTGCCCCACGGCGGACGAAGCTGCGGACCTGGTGGCGTACTGCCGAAAGAAGGGCGTTCGCCTGATGGATGGCTTCATGTGGCCCCACCACCCTCGAACGCACAAGCTGCGGAAGTTCCTCGACGGTGGAGGCATCGGAACCATTACCGGCGCCACCAGCGCGTTCACCTTCAACCTGAACGGCCTGCCCACCTCGAACATCCGCATGCAGCCCCAGGCCGCGGGCGGTGGGTTGCTGGATGTCGGATGCTACTGTGTCTTCGGCATCCGCTGGGCCATGCAAGCCGATCCCGTGCGAGCCTTCGCGAAGGCCACCTTCGTTAACGACGTGGATGTGGCCCTCGCTGGCGTTCTCACCTTCGCGGATGGCCGCACCGCTCACTTCGACTGCGGCTTCACCAAGCCGCTGCGAACCTGGGTCGAAATCGTCGGCAGCGAAGGGGTCGTGCGAATCCCCAATCTCTGGATCCCGGACGACCGCGCCGCTTACGAAGTCCATCGGCAGAGCGGCACCTTCGATCAGGCGATTGAGATCGTGGAGTCGCCGGGCGAGAACCAGATGGTGCACATGCTCGACGACTTCGCCGCCTGCGTGGCGGAGAAACGCGAGGCCTACCCGAACCCGGATGAGTCGGTGAAACTGCTTCGAGTGCTCGATGCCCTGGCGAAGTCCGCACGCAGCGGGAGAGAGGTCGACGTGTGACGACACAACGCCAACCCGAGGTGTTTGCGTCGACGAGCTACACCGACGCAGACCTGTCGTTCCTGGTGCAGACGCACTACGAGACGGAGCAACTTGCATGGATGCTCGGCCACCTGCGTTCGCACTTCCCGCTGGCTCGCGTGATCGTCCGTTCCGATGGCGACTCTGATCCGCTGTTGCCCGCCCTCGTGGCAAGCCAGTCTGCGGAGTTCTACCTGGACCCCGAGCTTTATGCCCTGGCTCGAGGCGGCGAGGTCTGCCATCGCTGGCTGGAACTTTTCTTCCTTCGCCCCACGCGCTATCTCTTCAAGCTCGATCCGGATACCGGCATTCACCGACGCTTCCATTTCCTCCCAGCCCACCCGGGAATCTTTGGCACCCTTCAGGGGAACTCACGGCTGATCTCGATTCAGGGCGGCTGCATTGGTTTGAGCCTCGCTGCCGCCACGCAGATGTTCAAGTCACGGGCTTTCCTCGATCCCTTGCTCCTCGAACCGGAACGCAGCTGGGCCGCCGATCCCCCCTTGCAGCGACTCGTCCGGTCGCGCACTCAAGTCAGCGACGACTGGCTCGTTGGCTATGTGGCCACATCACTGGGGATACCGATGTTCGGCTTTCCCGAAGTGCAAAGTCTGTGGAAGCAATACATGCCGAACCCGAATCTCCGCTTCGCGATCACTCATCCTTGCAAGAGGATGACGTTGTAACCAGCCAGTCGCGCAACGATCGATACAGTAGATTTCGCTATTCCCTTCCCCCGGAGACTCTTCCATGAAAACGATGCTCACCCTTGGCCTGTTGCTCCTTCCCACCGCGGCGTTTGCGGAGGACCTCGCACCGATCCGCAAGCAGGTGGAAGAGCAGGTGGCCAAGCTGCCGGTGACGGCCCAGTTCGATATCTCTTACGCTGGGAACGCCAACCCCAAGCAGATGCTGGACCTCTACCTACCCAAGACGAAGGCCAGCGACAAACCGCTCCCGGTGGTCGTGTTCATCCACGGCGGCGCCTGGAAGAATGGGGACCGCATCCGCAGCGCCGGGACGGTGCTGCCTTACGTCACCAGTGGGAAGTACGCGGGAATCAGCGTTAGTTATCGGCTCAGCGACGAGGCGAAGTGGCCGGCTCAGATCCACGACTGCAAGGCCGTCATCCGCTGGATCCGCGCGAACGCCGCCAAGTACGGCCTCGACGCCGACCACATCGGCGTGATGGGCTCTTCCGCCGGCGGCCACCTCGTCTCGCTTCTCGGCACCACGGGCGATGTGAGTGAACTCGAAGGCGATGTCGGCCCTCATAAGACCCAGAACAGCCGGGTGACCTGCGTCGTGAACATCTGCGGCCCTCAGGATTTCCAGATGCCGCTGATGATGCGCGACGGAAAGCCCGTGACCGAAGACCCCGCGGTGGCCGGGTTGCTGGGCGGCGCCCTGGCCGAGAAGAAGGTCGCAGTCATCGCTTCCTCACCTATCACATACGTGACGAAGGACGACGCTCCGTTCTTGACGCTTCACGGCACCAAGGATGAGCGCGTCGACTTCAAGCACGCCCTGCGAATCGACGAGGCCCTCACGAAAGTCGGCGTCTCCTCGCTGCTCGTACCCATCACCGGGCAGGGGCACGGCCTCTCGCACCCCCAGATGCACGCAAGGATTGGCCAGTTCTTTGATCGCCATCTTCGTGGCGGGAAGGTCGAGATCCCCGCAGGTGCCCTGGAGCCCGTGGCGAAGAAGTAAGTCACCCTTGTCCATGAACGACTTCGGAGCGGAGCGCGTCACGCATGCCGCGCGGTGTCGTCTGAAGATCACTTCCCTGCTGGCGGGACCGTTGGCAGCTTCGCGGCGTAGAACACCGCACGATGGCGGTTGTCGTCGTAAGCGAAGTATAGCCATTGTTTGTCCGCACTGACGAAGCCGTCCGGATAGTTCAGCCGGCCTTTCGGGCCGTCGCTGGACTCCGCGACCAGCATGCGTCGATACGGCCAGGTCTTCAGGCCATCGAAGCTCACCCACAAGGATAGCGGGCTGCGGTGCGTGGGGTTGGGATTGTGAAGCAGGGCCACGGCATCGCCTCCAAGCGGAAAGAGTGTCGCCTTTGAACCGGGGTTGGGGATGTCCGTCTTCTCGGCGATAGCGGGCCAGGTCTTGCCGCCGTCCTTCGACTCCACACGATAGAGCACCCCGCCCAGGCGGTCCGCGCGGATCAGCATCACAACTCGGCCGTCCGCCGTCTCCGTGATCGTGGGCTCGGCCCAGCCGAAATAGCGGTCGTCGATCGTGAGCTTGACGTTGCCATGCTCGCTCCAGGTCTTGCCGCCATCGCTGCTGATCAGCACACCCAGACGCGGATTGGTGAAGGCACGATCAAGCGGAGCCTTCGAGCTTTCCGCCTCCGGGCCGATGTAGTGCTGGAAGGGGAGAAGAATGCGGCCATCCTTCGTCACGATATGCGGGCGGATGAAGGTGCGTTCCTTCAGTCGACCAGGAAGCGGCTCGGGCTTCGACCACGTCTTGCCCGAGTCCTCCGAATGCATCATCCACGAACGCCACTGAGTGGACCAGTGCTTCGCGTGCGTGGAGAAGAAGAGCGTGGCTCGCTTGCCAACGACGAGCAGTTCCGTCGGCCCCTGGCCGATGGTGCCACCTTCACGCGGAAAGCCGACGTCGACAGGCTTCGCGGCGGACCACGTCTTGCCTTCGTCAGTACTGCGTGAGATCGCGGTATAGTTCTCCGGCGAAGGCTCCTTATCCCCGCCCGCGAGGAACAGCAGCACCCAGGAGCCGTCAGGCATTACTCGCAGGGTGGTATCGCAGACCATGCTGTTGGGCTTCACGCCATCGTGGATGATCGCGGTGCGATCCTGCTTCGCATCGGCCGTGGCAGGTTCCACCCAGTTCATGCCGCGAGCCTTGTGGACGATCGCCCGAGATTTGGCGACCGGGGACTTGAAGGCCGTCGCCAGGATGTCCGCTTCCGTAAAGCGAGCGAACAGGATCTCGCGGTCGGCAGCACGGTTGTGATCGTACACCACCGTGATCGAACCATCCGGCGCCTGGAACCCGTCCGGATACGAGACTCCCGTCCGCTCGTCGAGCAGCAACCCGCCCTGCCAGGTCTTGCCGTCGTCTTCGGAAAGGGCGGCGGTGAGGTGGGATCGCCTCGGGGTGTGTTCTTCGATCTGGCCATGCTTCACAAGCAGGATCCGACCCGAGGCGAGCCGTCGCAGGAAGACACGGGCACTGGTGTGCGGGATCACCGAGGCACGCGACTGCGACCAGGTTTTTCCCTTGTCGTTCGAGAAGCTCTCGGCAAGCCCCCTGTTCGTTCGGGCCAGCATCCAGAGCCTGCCGTCGCGGAGTTCCACGATCGAGTGCTCGTCAAAGGACGGCTGAGCGAAGGCCACTCCGCCACGGCGTTCCCAGGTCTTGCCCTGGTCCGTGGAGACGAGGACATTCGCCATGCGGAGGTCGTCGAGTTCGTGGTGTTCTTCTTTCAGGGAGGGTGGTCGAATCTTGCCGCGATTCCACAGGGAAACGGGCAGCAGCCACTCGCCGCTGGAGAGAACCGTGGGCTTATTGAGTGTGGCCCCGTGCCAGATTCGCCGCGGCTGAGACCACTGCGGCCCCTTCGCATCGGGGTCGTCGCAGGTAATCGCCCAGACACCGGCCCGGCCGTCGAAGTAGCCCATCGATTGATCGTAGAAAAGCCAAAGCCTGCCAGTGGGATCGGTCCAAAGGTTGCCGACGAGAGCCCGACGCGGCAGACCCGAGGGTGAATCGGATGGATCGATCACCAGCCGAGGCTCGGACCAGGTGGCGCCATGGTCGTCGCTGGAGGCCAGGACGACGAGGCCCTTCTCGCTATCGCCGCCCGCGATCCATGCGGCCCAGAGCCGGCCCTTGGGTGTGCGTTCGATCCCGAGGACCATGGCGTAATCGAGGGCCGCAGTCGTGTAAGCCGGGCCCGGTCGCGTGTTCGCTGGCACCGGTTCCATGGCGAGGTTGAGCACATTCGCTGGCACCCGTGCGGGGGGCTCAGCCGTGAATGCGGGGCTCACAAGCGATGCGACAAGGAGTGAGAGGAGTATGCGGAGTGTCATGGAGTGGCTCACATTCGTGCCTGGGAACCGTCAAGGAAGAGATCGGAACGACCCAGCATCACCGGTGTTGTACGAACAACGCCCCTTCTTTTGCGAGGAGAGCGTGACTACACCGTCGATCCTTCTCGCAAAGAGTTGTGGTGGAGGGTGACGTTGAGTTTCTGGGCCTTCAAGGTAGGTCACTCGCTCCGCGAGTGACAGCTTCTAATTGAGAAGCAGGTTGATTTTCAGGAGATCCACCGCGTTCTCTTGAATAAGCAACCACTCGCGGAGCGAGTGGACTGCATTGAAGACCCAGAGAATGTGGATGCACCCGTGGTAGACCTTGGCGCCGCTGAGGTTGACAGGAGTTGAGGAAATGCGTAATTCCGGGGCTTTCCACGGGCGGAGGGTCCATCAATGTTCCGATTCCTTCAGAATGTCTTTCGCCCACAAGAGGGCACGCCTGGCGATCCCGCTCAGCAATTTCAGGACGAGTATCCACTCTCGCTTGCGGGGCGGCTGGAATACCTCGAAGAGCGGCTGCATTTGAAGCGATCGCAGATCCTGAACTTCGCCGGGGCACCCGCCGGTTTCTCACGCGATCCGGCCGTGCGAATGCCGACCTGGGAAGACCTGCTTTCGCAGCAGGCACCGGAGCATCTCGAACAACTCGCTGCCATTGAGGCCGCGATCGTGGATTATCTCGCCGATGTGGGGTACGACTTGACGGCCGCGACAGCAGCCCTGGCCGAGATGGAATGACCCCGAGCGACAGACAATGCCATGTCGCTCGGGAGCGATCGAGGGGCAGGATTACTTGCTGTTCTTCCCATTCACGGGCTTCGCCTCTTCAGCAGGCGCTGCGTCTTCCTTGGGGTCCACCGCGGGCAGGGGCACGATTTGCGGCTTCACCTGGATGCGAAAGTTACCACCCTGGAAAACGCCGGTGCTGCTCATACCGCTGCCACCCTGGGCCAGCTCGGCCGACACCAGCACCAACAGGTCCGAAGCGAACGTCTTGAGGAAAGTCTCGTCCGGCTTCTGATTCGAGCCGGCGATGGCGACGATACCACCCGCTTTGAGACGTTTCAACGCCTCGCTTTTGCTCACGGTCTCGCCACCGGCCGTGTAGGCCTCGAAGTTGATCTCTTCCAGCGGCTTCTTCTCATCGGCCTTGGCAGGCTTCCCAGTGCCATTATTGAGGTCGACGGGAACGCCATTGACCACGATGTTCGCCTGGACAACGACCTTCCCGTTGCCGAATACCACGCCGTTGCCTGGCATCGCTTGATTCGGTTGCATCTCGGCCGTGGCGAGGCGGATCTTGCCGTCAGCGTCTGGCGTCACCAGCGCGAGGCGCGGAGCGGGAGTCTTGACCACGCGAGAA
>Ga0105044_10000948_pt1 | contig 37568 bp, 30 predicted proteins | sample MAT01_FD_78092 | JGI IMG/M metagenome (GOLD analysis project Ga0105044, IMG submission 78092) | Freshwater microbial communities from Lake Fryxell liftoff mats and glacier meltwater in Antarctica - MAT-01 | ecosystem: Environmental > Aquatic > Freshwater > Ice > Liftoff microbial mat | place...
ACGATCTCGCCGGCACCGGACGCCAGGTCCAGCCCGGACACCGCAGCGCGTGAGCCGTAGCGCACAACCAGTCCTGTGGCCTCGACGACGGGTTCGGCACGAGCCGACGACGAGCCGGCCGACTCGGGCCCAGCCGGCGCCCAACCCTCCGGCTCCCGACCCTCGAGCGCGACGCGGAGCGACGCGGCGGCACGCCGGGCATCCCGAATGGACAACGGCAGTGGATCCCAGCCCATGGCCCGGCCGAGGTGGACGACCGGTGGGGCCACAGGCGAATCGATCATGGCCACCGCCGGGTCGGACACTCGCGGGACCGGGCCGTCGACCACCACCACTCGATCGGCCAGATGGATGACCCGTTCCAGACGGTGCTCGGACATCACGACGGTGAGGCCGACGTCGTGGACCAGCCGGCCGATGGCCGCGAGCACGTCCTCGGCCGCGGCCGGGTCGAGCGACGAGGTGGGCTCGTCCAGGATGAGGATCCGAGGCGACGCGGTGAGCACTGCGGCAATGGCCACCCGTTGCTGCTGCCCACCGGACAGGCTCCAGATCTCCCGTGTCCTCAGATCGGCGATGCCCAGCAGGTCCAGGGTCTCCTCCACCCTTCGACGCATGACCACCGGAGCGACCCCCAGGTTCTCCATGACATAGGCCAGTTCCTCCTCGACCGTGTCGCAGACGAAGCTGTCCGCCGGGTTCTGTGGCACGAAACCCACGATGTCGGCCAGCTCCCGGGGCGGAACATCGGAGGTCGAGCGGCCGCCGACAATCACCTGGCCGGTCAACGTTCCGCCGGAGAAGTGCGGCACCAGACCGCACATGAGACGCAGCAGCGTGGTCTTCCCACTCCCGGTCGGTCCCACCACCACCAGCAGTTCCCCCTCCTCCACGGACAGCTCGACGTGGGAGAGCACCGGCGACATGGCGCCCGCATAGGTGAGCCCGACGTTGTCGACCCGAATCGGGATCATCGGTCTGCCGCCGGGGCGGGAGCCACCAACATGGGCGTCAGCGCCACCACCAGGCCGAGGACCAGCGGCCAGGTCATCGTCGGCATGACCAGCGGTTGGGTCGAGGGCATGAGCACCGCAGGATCGAGACCCGCTGCCACCACGCTGGCGACCACGGGCACCACGCCGGACAGGGCGACCGCAGTGGCGCTGGCGGTCCAGGGGATCGGACGGTACCGAGTGCGTCGCGACCCGCGGCCGGCCAGCAGGAGCGAGGTGGCGCACGCCGCCGCACCGAGCGCCAACGCTGGTCCGGCCAGCGAACGGGACGGCCCGGAGGCCAGGACGCCGTAGGCGCCGACGCAGATCGACAGCAGGCCGACTCCGAGCAGAGCGAGCGAACGGAACCGATGAGGACCGGCGGCATCTCGGCGTCCGTAGCCCCGAGCGTCCATGGACGACGCCAGCGTCAAGGCCCGATCGAGCGCCCCCTCGAGCACGGGCACCGCCGTGCCCCGAAGTCCGGCGGCGCCTCGGGTGGGTCGACCCCGCAGGTGGCGCGCCGTGCGCACCCGGCTGACCTCCGCCATGGCCTGTGGTGTGGCGGTGAGCCCCACCGTCACGGCGACGCCCGCCTCGTAGAGCACCGCGGGCAGGCTCTTCAGCAGGCGTCCGGGGGTGGCGAGGGTGTTCACCGCTCCGACGCAGATCAGGACCACGGCCAACCGGGCCGCTGCCGCCACTCCAGCGACCAACGACTCGAGCGTGACCGGTCCGCCCACCGAGATGCCTGCGGCCCAACCCGGCAGCGTGGCCTCGGGCAGGGTGAAGAGCACCGTGCCCGGGAGCCGTGGAGCGAAGACGATCTGCAACAGGACCCGGAGCACGACCACCCAGACGGCCAGGCGGACGAAGACTGCCAACGACAGCTGCTGGGGCGACGGCGTCCGACAGGCCCAGACCACGGCGAGCACCACGCCGACGATGCCGGCCAGCAGGACCAGGTTCGTGGTCCGCGCCGCAACGGCGGCCAGACCGAGGGCCCAGGCCCACCAGGCGCCGGGGTGCACGCGGCGGTCAGTCACTGGGGCCCACCGAATGGTCGTCGGTGGCGTCGGAGCGGCGCCGTACCGCCACGAACCGGGCGGCCATGGCCACAGCCGTGGCCAGCGATCCCGCTCCGGCAATGGTCGCCCACGGGGTGAGGTCGCTGCCCGAGCCAGCACCGCTGCCCGAGACCGTGACGTTGGCCGAATCGGATCGTTGATCAGTGGCCGAGTTCGACGTGGCCGAATCGCCCGACCCGCCCTCGCCCGATCCAGAGGTGTCCTCGGCGGTCATCCCGGCCACAGTGGCTGGATCGCCGGGGTCAGCCGGGCTCCCCGACACCTCCGAGCCCAGCGCCGTGGACGTGACACCGTCGACCCGAACCGGTGGTGCACCGGAGCCCCCAGCCGTGCCACCGCTCCCACCGGGAGGCGGAATCGCCGCGCCCGGCGAGGGGCCGATGGTCGGCTGGGGACCCGACCCCGCCGTCGGCCGTGTGGTCGGCGCAGCGCTCGGCAGGGCGGTCGGCGGTGCGGTCGACCCCGGGCGGGTGGTGGCGGGCCGGGCCGTGGTGGGCACCGGCATGGGACCGAAGGTGATCGACGATGCCGCCACACGCGGTGCGTTGTCCATGCCCGTGCCCGTTCCGGTGATGAAGTGCCAGCCTTCGACGTCGCCGTCTCGCACGATCTTCGAGGCCGGACCGGTGGTGGAGTACCTCCACGATCCGTTGGCCACACCCCAGTACGACCAGTACTCATATGCTCCGCCACTGGACGGGACCCCGCACGCCGGCGGCGCTGGGTAGCCGTCGACCGCACAGAGCAGGCCGCTCAGGTCGAACCGCAGGGGTGGCTTGCCCAGCCGCTGTGCCCGAATGTTCATCAGCTGCACCCCGGTGGTCCCTGGGCCCACGGTGAGGCAGTCGATCGTCGGGGCGCTGCGGCCGTCGTCGATCACCACGGCGACCGTGACCTGTCCCGGTGCGGTCACACACGTGGGAGCCGCCTGCGCGTCGGCGGAGGAACCGACACCTACCGTGCCGATTCCTCCGCCGACGAACACTGCCAGGAGCAGCGCGCCGAGCGTTCCCGCTCGGCCGATCACCATCAGCTCACCAAGTTGGCGGGCCAGACGCCGGAGGCCAGGCCCAGGATGGCGTCGTTGGTGGCCAGCACGTTCGGAACCGGCGGTCCGGAGAAGGGCGGGTAGTAGAACGCGCCTTGATCGGCGGCCGCGGCGCCGGCACCGAACTGGAAGCCGAGCAGCGCGGCCCGAGCGTTGACGTCGGGCGGCGTCCCCAGGGCACGCAGTGCAGCCATGACCAGGCCGGTCGAGTCCGGATCAGTCGACGAGAACGGCGAGGCGTCGAACGCCCAGCCACCATCGAGCTCACGGACCGAGGTGAACCAGGCACCGGCGCTCTGAGCGCCGGCGGCATTCACCGCACGCAGCCCCAGCACGGCCAGGGCTGTGGAGTTGGAGTCGGGTGAGGCGAAGGTCACCGGGTCCGGAGCGCAGGGAACATCCAGATTCGCTCGAGAGGGCATCCAGCTCCCGTCCGAGCACTGTTGGGAACGGAGCCATGCCACTGCGGGCAGCGCGTTGACGCCGCCGGCCCCGGGGGTGATCGTCGCTGGCCTGGGGCTGATGGTCGACAGCGCTGCGAGGGCCAGGCCCTGTCGGAACGCGCCGTCGTAGGTGGCGTCCTGCACGCCGAAGCGCCCTGCGTTCGGGCCAGAGGTCACCACGGTGGCTTCCAGACGGGCCACCAGGTCCGTCCCGCCGAATGAACGGGGGTTCCCGCCCGTCGATCGAACCGCCAGGATCAAGCGGGCCAACGCCCCGGGCTTGTCAGCGCCCGCGTTGTCCTGGGCGTGGACGTTCACCAGCGGGGCGAGCGCGGCCACCGCATCCGACGCAGTGGCACCTCCGACGCCGGCCAGTTTCAAGCTGGTCACGGCGTAGGCCGAACCCCCCGGGTCTGCTGCGCCCGGCACGAACTCGCTGGGGATGAGCTTCGAGGTCGGATCGAACCGGCTGATCAGCCAGTTCGCCGCCGCACTCCGCGGTGCTGCGGCCGGGTCGGCCGGGGCCGGTGGCTGCGGCCACCAGGCGGGGGTGGCGCACGCCGACGCCGTGGTACTCAGTGCAACCAAGAAGATGGCTGCAGCTCTGCGAGGTGATCGCATGGGATCCCTTTCGTCGAGCCGCAGGAGACGTGTCCTGAACAAGCCCCGAAAGGCGTGCTCCTGATCCGCATTCCGACGACGGTTCTGTTGGAGCGTCAGCGGAACGGCGATCCGACTCGTGCAGGGCGACTCCGAGGAGCCGCTGCACCAACGGTTGCGGGACAGCGCCGGATTCCGACCGGCTTCCCCGTACACCACTGACCGGTGCAGCCCACCACAGCAAGGTGGCGACCGTCAACCCAGCCGAACTCCCCCGCTACGAGGTGACCGGTTCGGCCGGGCGGACGGGCTGGCCGCGCAGCGAGCCTGCCGGCGGGTGATCCCCGTGATCGAGATCGACGTCCCAGACCGGCAGCACCAGCGCAGTGGCCATGTCGCCACCGATCCCGATGTCGTGCCCCGCTCCGTCGATCACCGGGCTCTCGAAGTTCCAGAACGGATGGTCACGACCGGGCGTCGAGACACGCACCCGCAGCTTGGAGCCTTCTCGGAACACGTGCGTCACCGGATAGATCGGGACGCGGGATCGGATCCATTGACCCGGGACCAACGGCTGGATGTCCTCCGGTACGAACGTGTAGTCGACGGCCAGCTCATTCGAACGGGTCGGGTCCTCCGACGCGTGCTTGAGCCGGTGCCAACCGCACTGCACGCGTTGCTCCACGTCGCCACCGTCGCCATCTGGGCGGATCTCGGTGACGGTCACCTGCACGCTGGTGTCCTCGGTTCCCGGCCGCAGCCACAGATCCAGATGACCCTGCCCGGCGATCACGACGGGTCCGACGAACGGTTCGGTCTGCATCTCCACGCGGTGTTCGGTGGCGAACCGGGTCCAGGTGATCGGCACCCGGGGCTGGGTGAACCGGTTGAGGTCGACCAACAGCTCCTGGCTGTAGGCCGTGTCCCTGGCCCCGACGTCGTCGAGATAGCGCGCCGTGGTCACCTCACTCGGCGGCTCGTCAGCCAGCGTCCCCTCGGGAGCGAACCACCACGACCGCGCCGTGACCCCGGGCGGGGGGAACGATTCAGTGGTCGTCTCGTAGACGTGCGAGGTGGCGCCCACGACCTCGTGACCGGCGCCGGAGTCGAACAGGATCCGAACCGACGGCTCCGCCAGGTAGGCCGCGAAGGCCTCGTCGAATGAGTCGTACTGTTCGAAGCGATCCGGCTCGAGCACCGCCTGATAGCCGAAGTGCTCGATGAACTGCAGCGGCGCGAACTGGCGGATGAGTTCGTTGACCCTGGGGATCCGCCGGGCCACATGGAAGGACAGGAACTCGAACCAGCGCAGGATCACCATGGGGCTGTACCCGTCCGGGTGGTGGCCGTTGAACAAGGTGAACCGGGTCGACGGGGCCGACGTGAACGACTGCAGCATGAGGGCGAAACGACTGCCGGTCTGCTCGTCCTGCCACGCTCCGGTCAAGTACACCGGGACCTCGATCCGGTCTACAAAGTCACCCGCCCGGCGACCCGCAGAGATCGGGCCATAGGTCTCGATGGCGCGCCCGAACCGCTCGAAGTCGAGGTTCTGACTGCGGATGGCCTGGTTGGCCGCAGCCACCTCGTCGCCCGCCTCGATGATGGCCTGGTCCCACGCCTGGCCGCCGGCCATGGCCTCGGCGTCGCGCAGCGCCAGCCAGGCCCGGGTGAACCCGGAGTTGAAGGTTCCACCAGGCCATTGCTGGCGCCACAGGTCGTCGATCACGGACAGCGGTGTGATGGCCGCGAGGCTGGGGGGACGGGTCGCCGCAACGTAGAGCTGGCTGATGCCCGGGTAGCTCAGGCCGACCATGCCGACCTTTCCGTGGAGCACCCACGGCTGACGGGCCACCGTCTCGATCACGTCGTAGCCATCGGCGGACTGGGCGGGACTGAAGACGTCGAACACCCCACCCGAGCAGCCGGTGCCACGCATGTTGACCCCCACCACGGCGAAGCCCATGAGGTTGGCCAGCAGCGTGCCGGGTTGCGGGAGCTCCGGATGGGAAGGCGAGTACCCCGAGTACTCCACGACCGTGGGATACGGGCCGGGGCCGTACATGTCGGCATTCGGCGGGCGAACCATGACCGAGAGGCGGATCCCGTCTCGAACCGTGAGGTAGCCGTACCCGTCCGCCAGTTCCTGGTCGTAGAGCGAGAGGTCGGGATGATCGTCAACGGCCAGGACGCGCACCGGCTGGACCTCTTTGGTGCTGAGGTCGGTCACCGTGTAGTCCCCGGGTGGGACCGTGGTTCCCGTGGCCAGCGCGCCCACGAGGTCGTCCATGGTGGCGAGCAACCGGTGCTCGGTGGGAGCGAAGGCCAGGTGGGCGTTGCCCGAGGCGTCGGCCACCATCGTGGCGAGCGGGTCGCCCTTGACGTCGTCGATCCGCAGGTGCGTTCCGGGCGTCACCTCGATGATCGTGATCGTCTCCGTACCGCCGATGACCTGCATGCTCACCCCTCGCGTCGGTGCACCCCCTGGCGGACCGGTGCGTGAAAGGTACTCACGTCTGGCAGCCCGGGCCACGGGCATCGGTCACATCCGTCCCCGACGAACTCAGTTCGTCGTGGGCCGGAGGCCGAGGATCTCCGACATCTCGTCGGGCGTGGCGACACCACGACCCGCGGCGTGGATCCGTTGGACCACCGAGGTGACCTGCTCGACGTTGGACGGTCCGTCCTGGTCGTCCTCCAACCCGACGCGAACGTGGGCGCCGGCGGCCAAGGCGGGATCCAGAATCGCGGAGTCCACCAGCGAGCCTCCGACAACCGCCACGGCCCAGACGAGCTCACTCCCCTCGAGCATGGCCCGATAGAGGTCCAGACCCTGTCGGATCGGCGGAACTCCCCAGAGGGGTCGGCCCCTCGTGAGATAGCCACCCGCCGCGAAGTACAGCTTGACGAGGGCACCTGGCGGAAGTCGTCCGGCCTCGGAGTAGGCCAGCACGACCTGCAGGAATCCGGGTTCGAACACGGCGATGCTCGGGCCCAGTCCCAGGTCCTCGCACAGCGCCATGGTCCGACGCGTCTCGGCGAAGGAGTTCCGATAGACGAAGTCCATGTCGGGCGGGAGTCCGTCCCGTCCCGCCCCACCGAGGTTGACCGAGCCCGGGTCACAGAACGACGCCGTGATCAGTCCCTCGGCGGCCAACAACCGCACGTGCTCCAGGCGGGCATCCAGGGTGTCGCCCCAGCCAACCGTCGGGTAGCAACACACCCCTGGGCGCTCGGCCAGGACCGCTCGGAAGCACTCGGCGTAGGTCTCGGCCAACTCCTCCGGCGGCCCGCCCAGACCCTCGGCATGGACGTGCACGACCGTGGCGCCGGCGTCCAGGCAGGCAATGGCGTCCTCGGCCAACTCGGCTGCTGTGACCGGAACGTGGGCGGACCTGGCTCGTGTGGTCACGCCATTGAGGGCGGCCTCGATGACGACGGGCCGGGGGGCCGGGGCGGGAGGCATGAACGGACCCTAGGGCGCCTGCGTACTGGGCGGCCCGGGTTGCGCCGGACGCAGCTCGAGCCGCCGAGGACCGAGGTTTCAGACGCGTTCGAGGTGGATGGCCGGGATCAGTCGGGGCGCTGCGGTGACGATGTACTCGCCGAACTGGGGCATGAGGGCTGCCTGGGCATCGAGGGCCGCCCGACGTTGGTCCTCGGGGAGCTCGACCGCCCGGGCCCGGTAGGTACCGGAGCCGGTCTCGACCTCGATCTCGGGATGTGCCCGGAGGTTGAACAACCAATCGGGTTGCGTGGTGGCGCCGGCCTTGGACGCGAAGACGAACACATCTTCGCCCTGCACCAGGGACACCAACGGGATCTCGCGGACCTCGCCGGACTTCGCCCCGATCGTGTGCAGGATCACCAGCGGCGCATCGCCGAACTGCGCGACCTTGCCTTCGTTCTGCCTGAACTCCTTGATGACTGCGTCGTTCCACTCGCTCATGGGGTGGACCTACCCGAATCGGGCAGCGGCCAAACTCAGGGCGTGAACCGACGGAGCCGCAACGAATTGAGCACGACGAAGACGCTCGACGACGCCATGGCGGCGGCGGCGATCACGGGCGACAGGCGGCCGGTCGCCGCCAACGGAATGGCGGCGGTGTTGTACGCGAACGCCCAGAAGAGGTTCGACTTGATGGTGCGAAGGGTCCGTCGCGAGAGCGTGATCGCCTCGGGCACCGACTTCAGGTCATCGCGCACCAACGTGATGTCCGCGGCCTCGATGGCGGCATCGGTCCCCGACCCCATGGCCAGGCCGAGATCGGCCGCGGCCAGGGCAGGCGCATCGTTGACACCGTCGCCGACCATGGCAACCACTCGGCCCTCCGCCTGGAGGCTCCGGATCAATTCGACCTTGCCCGCGGGCAGCACCCCGGCCACCACCCGCTCGATGCCCACCGCCTCCCCAACCGTTCGTGCCGTCGCCTCGCTGTCACCGGTCAACAGCACCGGCAACAGGCCGAGCCCCACCAACTGCTCGATGGCGGCGCGGGCCGTGGCCTTGGGCCGGTCGCTGAGCGACAGACCGGCGCGGGCCTGTCCATCCCACGATCCGATCACGACCGTCTCGCCCAGGCCGGACCGCTGCGCCGCCCATCCGGCCAGCTCGGCGTTCACCAGCGCCAACGCCTCGGTGGGCCGGCCGACGTCGACCACAGTCCCCTCGACGTTGGCCCGCACGCCCGCGCCGGCGGTGGCCAGGAAGTCGGACGCCTTCCGTCGGACGGATGGCTCGAGGGTCGCGGCGATGGCCCGACCGATCGGATGTTCCGACGACGCCTCGACCGAGGCGATGACCGCCAGATCATCGACTGTGCCCCAGGTGTCCGCCACGGTCATGACACCGGTCGTCACCGTGCCGGTCTTGTCCAACACCACGGTGTCGACCCGCCGCGTGGACTCCAGGATCTCGGGCCCGCGGATCAGGATGCCGAGCTGCGCTCCACGTCCGGTCCCCACCAGCAACGCCGTGGGAGTGGCCAGCCCCAAGGCACACGGACATGCGATCACCAGCACCGCGACCGCGGCGTTGAACCCGGCGGCGAGGTCGTCATTGACCAGCCACCACCAGGCCAGCGTGCCCACGGCGAGCAGGACGACCACCGGCACGAAGACCGATGCCACGCGGTCCGCCAGTCGCTGGACAGGCGCCGTGCCGTTCTGTGCGTCCTCGACCAGCCGGGCCATGTTCGCCAGTTGGGTGTCGGCCCCCACAGATGTGGCAGTCACGACCACGCGGCCGCCGACGTTCGTGGTCCCGCCGATGACCGCGTCACCCACGGTCACCTCGACGGGCACGCTCTCGCCGGTGATGGCGCTGGCATCGATGCCCGAGGCACCCTCGACCACCGTGCCGTCGGTGGCGACCCGCTCCCCGGGCCGGACCACGAAACGATCACCGACCGCCAGCAGTCCGGCATCGACCAGGGTCTCGGTCCCATCCGGGCCCAGAACAGACGCCTGCTTGGCCCCGACCTCCAGGAGCGCGCGAACGGCCTCGCCGGCTCGGCGTCGCGCTCGACGTTCGAGGAAGCGCCCCGTCAGGATCAGCACCACGATCGACACGGCGACCTCGAGGTACAGGTGCGGTGGCGCTCCGGAGTGACCAGCCATGGCATCACCGGTGTCTCCCCAGAGCGACATGGACATGCCCACCCCGGGCTGGCCGGCACCACCGAGGAACAGCGCCCATACCGAAGCGCCGAAGCTGGCGATGACCCCCAGGGACACCAGCGTGTCCATGGTCGCGGCGCCGTGTCGGAGGTTCCTGGCAGCCGCCCGGTGGAACGACCAGGCCCCCCACGTTGCCACCGGCGCGGCCAGGGCGAAGCACAACCATTGCCAGAACTCGAACTGCAGGGCCGGAATCATGGACAGCACCACGACCGGTAGACCGAGCGCGGCCGTTCCGGTCAGCCGTTGACGAAGCGCCTGGAGCTCAGGGTCCGTCTCCGACTCGTCAAGCGTCGTCCCGTCAGGCGCCGGCGAGTCCTGACGCTTCGCTGCGGCGTTCCGGTGTTCGGTGGCGTGATACCCGGCGCGCTCGACCGTGGCGATCAGGGTGGGGACATCGACGGTGGAGGCCGAACCGGGCGAGATGCGCACCGCCGCCTGCTCGGTGGCGAAGTTGACCGTGGCGGTCACCCCGTCGATCCGGTTCAACTGCTTCTGGATACGGCCGGCGCACGCCGCGCAGGTCATGCCGCGTAGATCGAGGCGGACCTCCACATCGGACACTGGCTGGATCGTCGTCATCTCGACAACTCGTATCCGGCCTCGTCGACCGCTGCGGTGAGCGTCTCCCAGCTCAGCCCAGAACCCAGGACCGAGACCGCCTTGGACTCCAGGTCGACGGTGACCTCGACCACGCCAGGGAGCGCGGTCAGCTCGTCGTGGACGGCCGCCACACAGTGACCGCAGGTCATGGCCGGAACAGTGAAGTCAGCGTGATCCATGGGGGGCTCCTCGGAGTTGTGAGATCGGGGTGGCGAAACAAGCATCATCAGGTTCTGAGTAACCGTTCGACTGCCCGCGTCGCTTCAGTGACGACTTCATCGGACCGCTCGCCGCCGGAACGGATCCCGTCGGCGACGCAGTGTCGCAGGTGGTCCTCGAGCAACAACATGGCCACTCCCTGCAGCGCCTTCGTGGTGGCTGCGACCTGGGTGAGCACATCGATGCAGTAGGAGCCTTCGGCCACCATTCGTTCCACTCCCCGGACCTGGCCCTCGATGCGGCGCAGGCGCGCCAGCACCTTGGCTGTGTCGGCGTGATACCCGGGAACGTCCTGATCCATGCCCGTAGTATACCCCTTGGGGGTATCTTCGCACTGTGCTGGTGGTCACACCTCCAGTCGACGCTCGGGCAGAGTGTGGGTCGACACCGGCGATCGAAAGGCAACTGTGCATCGAAGGTCCCGCCGTCGAGCGTCCAACCCGGGCACCGCATCGATCCCCCGTCACATCGTTTCGCCGGGCGCGGCGGCTTGGATCTGCGTCGCGCTCATGACGGGATGCACCCAGAGATCCGACCCGGCGGCTGGACCGGCCGGACGGGCCGACACAGCCGCAGGGAGGGTGAGCTTGACGGTGGGCGCCGCCTCGTCGTTGACCGAGGTCATGGGTGACCTCGGGGTGGTTCTCGCCCAGGAATTCCCCGAGGTCGACGTCGCGTTCTCCTTCGGCGCATCATCCGCACTGGCGCAACAGGTGGCCGATGGCGCGCCGCTCGACGTCATCATCACCGCCGACCCCTCGAGCCTGGAGTCCCTCGTCGACCAGTCCCTGGTTGGAACGCCGACCATCGTGGCCCGCAACCGCATGACGATCCTGGTCCCCGCCGACAACCCGGGCAAGGTCACGACATTGGCCGACCTTGCCCGGCCCGAACTGAAGATCGCGCTGTGCGCCGTCGAGGTCCCCTGCGGCAAACGGGCCACAGAGATCCTGAGCGGTCAATCGCTCTCGGTCACTCCCGTGACACTGGAACAGAATGTGAAGGGCGTGGTCGGCAAGGTCACCTCGGGCGAGGCCGACGCCGGCATCGTCTACGTCACGGACGCGGCCCCCGCCGGTGATGCGGTCCGCAGCATCGAGATCCCCGACGCGCAGAACGCCGACACCGCGTACCCCGCCGCGGTGGTCTCCGCCTCCGCACACCAGGTGGCCGCCGACGAACTGATCACGTTCCTGAACTCCAGAGCGGCCCAGCGGCGTTTCGCCGACCGGGGCTTCGCTCCCTGACCTCAGCGGGGGTAGGTCGTCACCTCGGTGGCCTTCACCACCGCCCAGACCGGGTCGCCGGGCCGGAGCACCATTGCGGCAGCGGACACCGGAGTGATCTCGGCCACCAACGACGGGGCACCCGCCACGTGGACGCGCATCCGCTCCCCCACCAGCGTCAGGTCCGTGACAGTTCCCGGGACCGCGTTGCGGGGGCTGCCCTCGGGCGCACTGCGATGCAGGGCGACCGACCCCGGCGACACCAGGACGAACACCGGTCCGTCCATGCCCGCCACGGTGACCAGTTGCCCCCCGCCGGCCAGCTCGACCACACCAGCTGACGCCTCACCGCTCAGGAGGTTCACACCGAGCAGGTCGGCCACGTAGCGGGACCGGGGCGTCGCGGCCACCTCGGACAGCGAACCGGACTGCACCACCCGGCCGGCCTCGAGCACCACCACGTCGTCGGCCAACGCAAAGGCGTCGACCACGTCGTGGGTCACCAGGACACGTGCTGCCGCCACCGGTGCCAGGTCATGACGGAGCGCTCGACGCAACTCGGTGCGAGCACCGGCGTCGAGTGAGGCCAGCGGCTCGTCCATGAGCACCACCGACGGCCCGGTGGCCAGCGCCCGGACCAACGCCACTCGTTGGCGCTGCCCGCCGGAGAGTGCGGAGGGACGATCGGCCGATCGGTCTGCCAGACCGGCGTCGACCAGCAGCTCGGTGGCTCGTCGCCGAGCCGGTGCGGCTCGCATGCCGGAGCTTCGGAGTCCGAACGCCACGTTCTCCAGCACGGTGAGGTTCCCGAAGAGCAGGTGGTCCTGGAACACCATCCCGACACCACGCTCCCGAGCGGGAACGAAGCGGCCGGCTGCCGGTTCGTCGACGACACGACCACCGACGTCAACTCGACCGGCCTCCAACGGCTGGAGTCCTGCGACGGTGCGGAGCACGGTGGACTTCCCGGCACCGTTGGGCCCCAACAGCGCCAACGTCCGCCCGGAGGGGACCTCGAGCCTGACCTGGACCTCGAAGTCGCCGACGCGCGTGGACCCCTCGACGAACAGGCCCGGCTGGTCGACGGGATCGCCGTTCACCGGGCCACCAGCGCAGGTGTCCAGCGATCCCGCAGGGCCACCAGCACTCCGAACGACACGACCACGAGCACCAGGCTCAGGACGTTCGCCGCGCCGGGACGGGTCTCCAATGCCAGGTAGATGGCCAGCGGCATGGTCTGGGTCCGACCGGGGAAGCTGCCGGCGAACGTGATGGTGGCGCCGAACTCGCCGAGCGCCCGGGCCCAGGCCAGCACCACGCCGGCCACGAACGATGGGGCGACCGCCGGCAACGTGACGCGCCGGAACACCGTCCAGCGTCGTGCCCCCAGGGTCTCTGCCGCCTCCTCGAAACGCCGGTCCATGGTCCGAAAGGCGCCATCGAGCGTCACCACCAGGAAGGGCAGGGCGACGAACGCCTCTGCCACGATCACACCGGCCGTCGTGAACGGCAGCTGCACCCCGAACCACGAGTCCAGGAATCGACCGGCGATCCCCCGTCGACCGAACGCGGCCAACAGCGCCACCCCACCCACCACCGGGGGCAACACCATGGACAGGGTCGTGGCCGCCCGCACCATCCGGGACCCGGGGAATGGCACGCGGGCGAGGACCCATGCCAGCGGGACGCCCAGCACCACGACCACCACCGTGGCAATCGTCGAGCAGAACAACGACAGGCGGAGCGCCTCGAGCACCTCGGGCGATGAGAGCTCCTTCCATGACGTCCCCCACGGGGCCCGCACGGCCAGGGCCACGATCGGGCCCACCAGGAAGCACACCGCGAGCGCGGCGACGGCCACCACCGAGACCGCCGGCCGTGGCCGCCAGGAGGGCCGCCCGGAAGAACCCCACCTCGGAGTGCTCACTCCGACGAATCGGTCACGAGGTGACGGAGGTGCCCGCCCCGGGCTGCGTCGACGCCACCCGCGCAGCGTGCCCGTTGCTCTGCGAGAGGTCGACGTCCGGGTCGGGAAGTATCTTGCCGGGGTTCAGGTTCTGGCCGGGATCCACTCCGTCGAAGAGCGCCCGGACCATGGCAACGCCGGCTTCGGAGATGTCCTGGGACAACCACGCCCGGTGTTCCACACCGACCGCGTGATGGTGGCTCAACGTTGCGCCGAGGTCCACGAAGGACTGTTGCAACGCAGATTTCACCACGTCGTACTGCTCCAACGGCTCACGGCCGGGTGCGGCCTTGAACGCGAACGTGAAGTACAGACACGCGCCCGAGTGATACGAGTGACTCAGGTGACTCATGACGAATCCCTTGACCCCGAGTTCGTCGAAGGCGCCCATCACGGCCTGTCGTGCGCCGTCGTACAGCCCGGCCAGGCGTGACCACGGCGCGGAGGTCTCGCTCACATCCGCCAGGCCCCCCCGGTCCAGCAGGAAATCGCGGATGTAGGGCGTGTCGAACTTCTTCTGGTCGTACATCTCGCCGGGACCGCTGCCGACGCACAAACCGCCGTGGGAACTCACGATGTCCCCGACCAGCTTCTTGTTGATCTTCACGTGATCTGCGCTGCCCTCGAAGCCGATGAACGACAGGCACATGTTCTCCAGCACGAACCCCTTGCGCTTCGTCAGGAAGATCTTGAGCGCGGCCGACTGGGCAGTGTCCTTGAACCCGCCCGGCTTCTTGGTGGCGAACGAGAACTGCGTCTCGTTGGCGTCGGAGATGCGGGTGACCGAGGGCGACGCGTCGCTCTCGGCGATCTCCTGCATGGCGGCCAGTCCGGCGGTGAAGCTGGGGAACAGGTACCCCAGGATCGATCGTTGCGCGGGGACGCGGTGGACCTGCACCGTTGCCTCGGTGATGACACCCAGGCGGCCCTCGCTGCCCAGGATCATCTCTCGCACGCTGGGACCGGTCGACGTGGACGGCACGGGCCGAATGTCGACCAGACCATTCGGGGTGACGACTCGGACGCCTCGTGTCAGATCGGCGATGTCGCCGTACTTGTCCGACTGCATGCCTGAGCTGCGAGTGGCGATCCAACCGCCGAGGGTCGAGTGGTTGAAGCTGTCCGGGAAATGCCCGATGGTCCAGCCCTGGGCGTTCAGCCGGGCCTCGAGCTCCGGGCCCAGGATGCCCGCCTGGACCCGCGCCGTGCGGGACGCCACGTCGATCTCGATCACCGAGTTCATCCGGCTCATGTCCAGGCTGATCACCGGTCGGGTCTCGCGTCGGGGCGCTTCGAGGCTGCCCGAGATGTTGGTCCCACCGCCGAAGGGGATGAGCACGGCGTCGTGGGACAGCGCGACCGCGAGCACTGCGGTCACTTCGTCCTCGCTGCCGGGGTAGACGATGACGTCCGGCAGTCGACCCAGGTCATTCCCCCGAAGACGAACCAGGTCCCGGATGCTCTTGCCGTAGCAGTGGACCACCCGTTCCATGGGCTCCTGGGTGACGTGGTCGAAGCCGACCGCAGCGGTCAGGTCGGCCAGCAGGACACGCGCCGCCACCGGCTCCGCCAGATCGAGATCCTCGAACGCCGGCAACGGTGGACTGGGAGCGAAGCAGTCGATGTCGATCTTCTCCAGGACGAACTCGGCCAGAGCCGGCTTGTCCTCGTGGGTGAACCGGGTGGACTCGTCGCCCCAACCCCACCACTTCATGTGAGCCATCTGAACTCCCTGCTTCGACCTGGTCCCCGAAGGCTAGGCCAGCGGCAGAGCAGCCGCTCCGGCTCAGCCCGCGCTACGCTAGGAGCCGTGTACACCGACCTGCTCCTCCTCATGTAGGCGAGTGTCGCCACATACGGCACTCGTCAAAGCTCCTGCGCCCTCGGGCCGGGAGCTTTCTTCGTTTTCCGAGCCCACCCCGAACCGATGTCAGTTCCCCCCAGTCAGCGAGATCACATGCCTCCGCACCCAGTCACCCCCACGTCGATGCCGTTCTCGAGGTACCAGGCCTTCGTGCCGCTCGAGCTCCCGGACCGGCACTGGCCCGATGCCAAGCTGACCGCCGCGCCGCAGTGGTGCGCGGTGGATCTCCGCGACGGGAACCAGGCGCTGATCGACCCGATGGACCCGGCGCGCAAGCTGCGGATGTTCCAGACGCTGGTGGCCATGGGCTTCACCGAGATCGAGGTCGGGTTCCCATCGGCCAGTCAGACCGATTTCGACTTCGTGCGCCAGTTGATCGAGGACGACCTGATCCCGGACAACGTCACCATCCAGGTGCTGACCCAGTGCCGTCAGGAGTTGATCGAGAGAACCTACGAGTCGCTGCTGGGAGCGAAGCAGGCGATCGTCCACTTCTACAATTCCACCTCGATACTGCAGCGCAAGGTCGTGTTCGGACTCGACCGTGACGGCATCACCGCCATTGCGACGAACGCGGCACGACTGTGCCGCAAGCTGGAGGAGACGGTTCCCGGCACCCTGATCCGCTACGAGTACAGCCCCGAGAGTTACACCGGGACCGAGGTCTCCTACGCCGTCGAGATCTGCAACGCAGTGGCAGACATCATCGAGCCGACCCCCGAGAAGCGGCTCATCATGAACCTGCCGGCCACTGTCGAGATGTACTCCCCCAACGTCTACGCCGACACCATCGAGTGGTTCCTGCGCAACGTGGGGAACCGGGAGTCCATCGTGTTGTCCCTGCACCCGCACAACGACCGCGGCTGCGCCGTGGCTGCCGCCGAGCTGGGTGTGTTGGCCGGCGCCGACCGAGTCGAGGGCTGCCTCTTCGGCAACGGCGAACGAACGGGCAACGTCGACCTGATCACGCTGGCCCTCAACCTGTTCAGCCAGGGCGTCGACCCGGGACTCGACATCACCGACATCGATGGCCTGCGGCGGACCGCCGAGTACTGCAACCGCCTCCCGGTGCACGAGCGTCATCCCTATGTGGGCGATCTGGTCTACACCGCGTTCTCGGGCTCACATCAGGACGCCATCAAGAAGGGGTTCGCCGCCTTGTACGCCGAGGCCGAGGCGGCCGGGCGGGACCGCGAGGACTACCAGACCTGGGGAGTGCCCTACCTGCCCATCGATCCCGCTCATGTGGGCCGGTCCTATGAGGCCGTCATCCGCGTGAACAGCCAATCCGGCAAGGGCGGGGTGGCGTACATCATGGAGACCGAACACGGCTTCTCCCTTCCGCGCCGTCTACAGATCGAGTTCAGTCAGACCATCCAGGCAGTGGCCGAGGACACCGGGACCGAGATCACCCCGGTCGCCATGTGGGACGAGTTCCAGACCATGTACGTCCCGTCCGAACCCTCCCTTCGCCTCCGAAGCCACGAGTTGGTCACCCGGGAGGATGAGACGACCACGATCACCGCACAGCTCACCGTCGACGGCGAGCCGGTGACCGTGACCGGCGGCGGGAACGGGCCGATCGCCGCGTTCGTGGACGCGCTGCGGGCAGGGCTCGGAACCGAACTCGACGTCGTGGACTACTCCGAGCACTCCATGGGCCGGGGGGCAGATGCCACCGCGGTGGCCTATGTGGAGACCGTGGACGCCGAGAACTCCACCCGCTGGGGGATCGGGATCGATCCGAACATCATCACCGCTTCGTTGCGCGCTGTGTTGTCCGCCGCCGAACGGATCCGCTCGCCCGGGGACTGAACCCGGCGCACTGATTTCTCCAGTCCGGCTCGAGTCCGACCGATCCGACCGTTCCGACGCTGATCGGGAATAGAGGACACCGGACCATGAGCGCGACAACGTCAACGACAACGCCAGCAACGCGGCACCTGCTTCGTCGAACCGTGGCGGCCACCGTGGCAGTCGGCTTGGCCGCGCTTGCGCTCGAGGTCGTGGAGCCGGAGCTTGCGGCCGCGGCGACCCCACCCCCAGGATCGCTGGTGGTGAGCCTGCCCCCCACGGTCGCCACCTTCGTGGACCAGTTCGTCCCGTCCAGCATCCTCTGGGGAAGCCCCCAACTACTCATCGGGCGCGACTCGGCCGGCGAGACCAACACGCTGCTCAAGTTCGACGTGTCGACCATCCCCATCGGGTCGAACATCGCCAGGGCCGAGCTGAAGATGACGTCGACGTCCCGGACGGGCACGGTGGCCCCGAACACCATGGTGGTGTCCCGAGCGACCTCGAACTGGACCAGCGCCACGACCTGGAACAGTCGACCGACCTCAGCCGAGTCGATCGCCACGACCATCGGTACTTCCGACGTCACCCTGATCAACCGGTACGTCGACCAGTGGGTCAACGACGGGTTGCCGAACCGCGGGGTGGTCGCTCGGCCCACCGGCGACGTGACCGGCTACACCAACGGTTATAGCGACGAAACTGCGGCGACATCCAGCGAACGGCCGGTGCTGGTGGTGACGTACACCCCGCCCGACCCGAGCACGTTGACAGTTGCCTCGGAACCGGTCTCTGGCCTGCTCGACGGCAGTTGCGGTTTCAGTGAGATCACGCAGTCCCGGTACTTCGCCACCCGCCCCGGCGTCGTCGCATCGACACTGACCACCGGACAGGTGTCGATCGGTCAGGACGGAACCAGCCTCAGCGTGTGTGTGACCGGCGTAGCGGGTGACAACTCAGGCTGGGACACCCAGTGGTTGGGTGTCTCGACCGGAGACAGCCATTCGGTTCCGGACGGGCGGGACGTCAGATTCGAGGCGACTCCGTCTCTCGCCCCGGTCGTCCGTGTCGGCAACGGGGCCGGCGGTTGGAACGTGACCAACCTGCCCGGCTGGACGACGTCGACACAGCGCACGTTCGTCACAGCCGCCGAGTTCCGGATTCCCTTGAGCTCGCTCGGCTGGAGCTGCGGACCATTGTCTCTGCGTTTCATGGGTGCCGTGGTCGACATCGACGCCGGAGGCGACAACCGGGCGTGGCCCAGCACGTCGTCGATCAACAATCCGGGCCTGTGGCATCCGGTCGCGCTCACCGGACTTCCGGCTTGTGCCTCGACGCCTCCGACGCCCCCAACGATTCCCACCGGCGGTTCCACACCCGGTGCCGCTGGCCCGGGGAGCGCAACGCCCGCCCCGCAGCTCACGTCCGCTCAATGGGCCGCGCTGGTCGCCTTCGTCAACGCTCTGCGATTTGCCCAATTCGTCGAGCTGGTCCGCAAGTCCCAGCCGTCACGATGCCGGTCGGTCAGACGGGCCGGGCGCGTCGTCAGGGTGTGCGCCCCGGTGCGCTCCGCTCGTCGCTGACGATCGGGGACTCAGATCAGGTGCAGCACCAGGCCGACGACGTTGGCCACGAGCACCAGACCACTCAACATGGCGGGACCCCGTCGGTCGGTTCGCACGCCCAAGCGAATCCCCCGGATCGCCAGGGTGATCCCCAGGATGTAGAGCGCCACCATGATCGGCGTCGAGATCGAGCTCCTGATGCCGAGGACGGGTGCCAGTGCCGGAATGAAGACGTAGGTGAACAGGCACCGCACGGCGCTGACGAAGATCGATGCGCTGGCCGCGCTGGCCGCCTTGTCCACGTGCGGCTCGGCCGTGACCTGCGCCTTCGCTGTGGTGCGTCCAGCTTCCGGGACGGCCGGATCGGTCGAGAGCTCGGTCACGACCACACGCTACCGATGACGACCCACTACCGACACGTCGGCGGCTCAAGCGGCAGCCCGGGTACGTCGCAGGAGCGGGTCGGCCAGCCCCAGGGCACGATCGGCTGAGCGCATGGCCCACCCGCCGGCGCCCGGGGTGTCGGAATCGACCAGGTTTCCCATCACCTGCAACGTGATGTTGGCGATTCCCTGGGTCCCCACGGCGAACCGGAGTCCGGTCCGCAGGATCCACGGATGGCCGATGAGAAAGGAGAACCGCCGGCCGGTCCGCAGGAACGCGTCGAACCGGGCGCCGATCTCCGCGTCGTAGCGCTCGGGAGCGGTCGACGGGTCGGCACTGAAGAGGTCCGCCGCCAGCATGCCGGACTCCAGGCCGTAGTCGATACCCTCGCCGTTCATCGGGTTCACCAGGCCGGCGGCGTCACCAATGGCCACCCACCCTGGTCCGTGACGTTTGATCGAGCTCATGGGAAGGCGCCACGCCCGCGGTCGTTCGAGGTCAGGGCCGAGGTCCCAGTCCCGCTCCACCAGCGACCGGTAGCTCTCCTGGAGGCGGTTGAGGTTGAGGGAGTTGAAACCCTTCATGGTCGACAACGCCCCGACCCCGATGTTCACCGTGCCGTCCCCCGCCGGGAACATCCAGCCATAGCCGGGAACGGGCACGCCGAACGAGTCCTTCAGTGTCAGGCATGCCTCGAGGTACCGCTCGGCATGGCGGGGCGTCTCGGCGTAGGTGCGGATGGCCAGGCCGAAGGGCTCGTTCGGATCACGGGTGGCGCCGACCATTCTGGCCGCCGCTCCCGGAGCTCCGGTGGCCAGGACGACCAGCGGAGCCCGCCACTGCACGCCATGGGATTCGACGCCGATGACGCGACCGGACTCGATGACCGGGAGCGCCTCGGCCTCGTAGCGCATCTCCGCACCCGCCTTCTCGGCCAGTTCCATGAGCCGGGCATCCAGCCGGCGGCGGGTCCACACCGCGCCATGCGCCGGGAACGGTGCGATCCCGGGCCAGTCCAGTTGGCGGACGGTGCGGTTGGCGATCATTCGCAACCCGTCGATCCGGTGCGCGTCGTCCAGGTCCACGCCCAGTTCACCGAGGGCCTTCACCGCTCGGGGCGTGAGCCCGTCGCCGCAGATCTTGTCCCGCCCGAACGCCGCCTTCTCGAACACCGTGACGCGAACGCCCGCCGACGCGGCGCGAATGGCGACCGCGGCCCCGGCGGGGCCTCCGCCGATCACCAGGAGGTCGCGGCGTTCCAGGCTGTTCACAGCTCGTGCCTCGTGTTCACAGAAGCCAGTTTGCGGCGCGACCTCCCACTGGAGAAACCGCGGGAGCGAGTACCGAGCGGGAATCCACCCAGGGCTGTGCGCACCACCGTCGGTAGCGTGGTCGAGATGGTGGCTCCGATCCGTGTGACCCAGGACGTCGCCGCCTCCCCCGAACGTTCGTGGAACGTACTGGTCGACACCCGATTGTGGGCTCGCTGGGGACCCTCGATCACCGCAGTCGACCTGCACGGCGACGGCACGATCATCAGCGGAGGGTCAACAGGACGGGTCCTCACCATCGCTGGCATCTGGCTCCCGTTCGAGATCACCGAGTTCGTGGCGGGCCAACGTTGGGCGTGGTCCATACAGGGAATCGGGGCCACCGGCCACGAGGTACGTGATCGGCCGGGCGGATCGCAGGTGGTGTTCACCGTCCCGCTCCTGGCTGCCCCGTATGCCGTGGTGTGCCGGATCGCCCTGGACCGCGTCCGACGTCTGGCCGAGTCGACCGAGCCGGTCGGGGAATGACCTCGGTCGTCGACCGAACCCCGGAACAACTCGACCGGGTCGGTCTGATCGCCGGCATCCTGGCCTACCTCAGCTGGGGAGTCTTCCCCCTCTACTTCCACTCGCTGCTCGGGACGTCGCCCATCGAGGTCGTCTGTCACCGCATCGTCTGGTCGTTGCTCGTCGTCTCCATTCCGCTGGCCCGGCGGGGGGACTTCGGCTGGATCCGGGAGGTGATCTCGAACCGACGCATGTTGCGCAACTGCGCCGCAGCAGCGCTGCTCATCGCCACCAACTGGCTGCTCTACATCTGGGCCGCCACCCACGGTCGGGTGATCGAGGGTGCCCTCGGCTACTTCATCAACCCGCTGGTGGTGATCCTGATCGGTGTCGCCGTGCTGTCCGAACGGCTGCGCCGGCTGCAATGGATCGCCGTGGGACTGGCCGGTCTGGCCGTGGTGGTGCTCACCATCGAGGTGGGCAGCCTTCCGTGGGTCTCGCTGGTGCCGGCGTTCACCTTCGCCGGCTACGGGTTCCTCAAACGACAGATCGAGTTGCCACCGCTTCGCTCCCTCGCGGTCGAGACCGCGCTGATGGCCCCCCTCGCCCTGGTGGGCCTGACCATCCTGGCGGCGACCGGGTCCGCTCGCTTCGGGACCAACGGGCTGGGCGGCGGACTCTGGCTGGCATTGTCCGGCCCGGTGACGGCGGTTCCGTTGGTGCTGTTCGCCACCGCAGCGAGGCGGTTGCCCTTCACCGTCATCGGAATGTTGCAGTTCCTCACGCCCGTGCTCCAGTTCCTCTGCGGGGTGCTGGTGTTGCACGAGGCGATGTCCACAGGCCGATGGATCGGCTTCGGCATCGTGTGGATCTCGCTGATGGTCCTCACCTTCGACGCCGTCCGACATCGCCGGGTGTGACGGATGGCCCTCGGTGAAATGCCACGTTTGATCGGTGGACCACGTACCGTGAACGCCAGCGCCCCACATCCGGGACGCTCCCGCTGATCCGCTCGACGGACCTGCGGCCCCCGGGGCTGCACCGTTCACACGAGTCCTGAGTCGGCGGACCTCAGTCAGGAGTACCCCCATGGCGGATGACCGCCCCCACACCTTCGCGTCGCTCGGCGTGCCCGCCCCCCTGTGCCAGATCCTGGCCGAGGGCGGCATCACCGAGCCCTTCCCCATCCAGGCCGCAACGCTGCCCGACTCATTGGCCGGACGCGATGTCCTCGGCCGCGGTCGAACCGGTTCCGGCAAGACACTCGCCTTCGTGTTGCCGGTGCTCACCCGCCTCGCTCAGGGCGAGTCGACCCGCATGGCCGGCACCCCCCGCGCCCTCATCCTGGCGCCCACCCGTGAACTGGTCGCCCAGATCCACGCCGCCATCACCCCGCTGGCCAAGCCGCTCGGCCTGCACACCGTGACCATCTTCGGTGGCGTCTCGCAGGGACCCCAGGTCAACGGCATGCGCAAGGGCGTCGACATCATCGTGGCCTGCCCCGGTCGTCTCGAGGACCTCATCGGCCAGAAGCTGGTGCACCTCGACAAGGTCGACATCACCGTCCTGGACGAAGCCGATCACATGGCCGACCTCGGGTTCCTCCCCGTGGTGAAGAAGTTGCTCGACCGCACGCCCCGAGACGGCCAGCGCATGCTCTTCTCGGCCACGCTGGACAACGGCATCGACGTGCTCGTGAAGCGCTACCTCTCGTCGCCGATCACCCATTCGGTCGACTCGGCACAGTCACCGGTGGGAACCATGACCCACCATGTGCTGCACATCGCAGCTGGCGACCGCCTGAACGTCGTGACCGAGCTGGCTTCGGCGCCGGGCCGGACCATGATCTTCACCCGGACCAAGCATCGGGCCAAGCAGCTGACCAAGCAGCTCAATGCCGCCGGTGTGCCGGCGGTCGAGATGCACGGCAACCTCGCCCAGAACACACGGACCAGGAACATGGCGGCGTTCTCCGAGGGGCGCGCCACTGCGCTGGTGGCCACGGACATCGCGGCTCGCGGCATCCACGTGGACGACGTCGAGTTGGTCGTCCACGCCGATCCACCCATCGAACACAAGGCGTACCTCCACCGTTCCGGGCGGACCGCCCGAGCCGGCGCCGAGGGAACCGTGGTGACCCTGGCCATCGAGGACCAGCGCCGCGACGTCGCCCAACTCGCCCGCAAGGCCGGCATCAACCCGACGGTGACCAACGCCCGATCGGGCGATGCGATCCTGACTCAGATCGCCCCCGGTGAGCGCCAGCTGTTCACCCCGGCCGAGATCGCCGCCGCGCTTCCCACCACCGGACCGTCCCAGCAGCAGGGCCGAGGTGGCGGTGGTTCTGGGGGCGGGCGACGTCGGCCCGTCAGTTCCGGTGGTGGTCGCTCAGGCGGCGCTCGCCCCGGTAGTGGTCGCTCCGGTAGTGGTCGTCCCGGTGGGCCCGGCAGTTCCGGCGGCCAACGTCGCACCTCGTCATCCGGGGGCAGCGCCTCCCGCTGAGCAGTTCTCACGCTGCCTAGGCTGCGAGACATGACGGGCCCGACCCGAGTGCTCGCAGCGCTCATCGTGTGTGCGGTGGTCGGCGCCGCATGCTCCGACGCGCCAGACCGGGATCGGTCGGCCGACGGGACCACGACCGTGGTCCCCGACGGCACCGAACCCGGGCCGGTTGCGTGCGATGACACCGATCCCGCAGCCTGCCTGCTTCCGTGGCCGAACGATCGCTTCACCCGAGCCGATTCCGACACCCCGACGGGTCGGCGCCTCGACCTGCCGGCCGACGGCATGCCGGTCAACGCGCGAGGTGTCCGGATCGGCGTCGACGAGTGGAACCGCAGCGACGGCTTCAGTCCGTCGTCGATCGGCTTGACCGTCGTCGCTTCGGTGGACCTGGCGGCCTCCCGTGTCCCCGACCAACGGGACATCGCTGCATCGCTCGACCAGGACTCGCCGCTGGTGATCGTGGATCTGACGACCGGCGAGCGACTGCCGGGTTGGGCCGAAGTGGACCCCAGGGTCGAGGACCCGTCGAAGCGGCTGGTGCGAATCGTGCCGGCCGCTGGCCTGTTGGAAGGCCACGAGATCGCCATCGCCCTGCGAGGCCTGGTCGACGAGTCAGGCGATCCGGTGCCGAGATCGGACGCAACGACCGAGGCCCTCGCCGCGCCAACGGCGACCTTCGGGCGGATCCTCGAGGCCATCGGTGGGCCGGACGCCGGTTCGGCCGGCGAGTTGACCGTGGCCTGGTCCTTCACCGTGGCGTCAGCCGACGGACTCTCGGGCCGACTCCGCTCGATGTGGACCGAGACGTCAAAGGAGTTGGGCGACGGCGCGCCACCGTTTCGAGTCGACTCAGCGCTGGTCCGCGGGGGAGCCAAGATCGTGGCGGGGACCTTCGACATGCCGAAGTACCTGCAGGGCGACGGTGGTCCCGGCTCGGTCCTGGCCAACGACAGCGACCCCAACGGCGTACCGACAGCTGACGGCACCATGGCGAACAACTTTCTGTGCACCTTGCCGGTGGACCCCGGCGGGCCGGTTCCGATCGTGCTCTACGGCCATGGCCTGCTGGGGAGCCGGGACGAGGTGCTCGGTCTGGGCACGGTCGGAGCATCGGCGAAAATCGGCTTCTGCGCGCTGGACTTCCTCGGCATGAGCAGCGCCGACGTGCCGACGGTGCTCGACGAGTTCACCGATCTGACCCGATTTCGCACGCAGCCGGACCGGCTACAGCAGGGTCACCTCGGGTTCCTGCTGCTCGGCCGTCTGTTGGCCAGCGCCAAGGGTTTCGCCACTGACCCGGCCTTCCAGTCCCAGGGCGTGTCGATCATCGACCCTGGCCGGTTGTCGTTCCTGGGCGCCAGCCAAGGGGGGATCCTCGGCGGGGCGCCATCCGCTCTGGCGTCGGACTGGAACCGGGTGATCCTGGCCGTCGGCGGCATGGGCTACAACCGCCTGCTTCGGCGCAGCATCGATTTCGACAAGTTCGTGACGGCCTTCGAGACCAACTATCCGCATCGAATCGACCAGGCGTTGGCCCTCGAGCTGATTCAGGTGCTGTGGGATCGAGGTGAGAACTCCGGCTACGCCCGCCACCTCACGACGGATCCGTACGAGGGGACGCCCGGCCCGCGGACCGTCCTGCTCCTTCAGGCCTTCGGCGACCACCAGGTGGCGAACGTCAGTACCGAGAAGCTGGTCCGGACGCTGGGGGTCAAGAGGCGCGCCCCGACGCTCACCCCGGGTCGGTCCACGGATCCGGAACCCTTCTACGGAATCGATCCACTGAAGACGCTGCCATGGCCGGGGTCAGGGCTCGTCGTGTGGGACTTCGACACGCCGGCGCCGCCGATCGGTGAGGTCCCTCCGAGAGCCGGCGAGGACCCGCACGGCAAGCTGAGCGATGTCCCCGCGGTGCTGGCCATGGTGGCCGCGTTCATCCAGCCCGACGGGCAGATCATCGACATCTGTGGGGGCAACCCCTGTCGAACCCCCGCCTGATCAGTCGTCGGTGGCGAGGAGCCCTGCGGTGGCGGCGAGCGCCGCGGCCAGATTGGCCGACCGCTCGTACACCACGGCGAAATAGTGCTCTGCCACCTGCTCACGCCCACTGAGCGGCGCGGTACCCAGCGAGCGAACCATGGCCGACGGGTCGGTCGAGAGCCGAATGGGCGACAACTCGATCTCGTCCGGAGCGGTGCTGTTCCAGAAGTCGCGACCGCCGGCGGCGCCACCCTTGCGGCGTCGACTCCGGGAGCCCTTGCGGCGCGGTTGTCCGTTCACGTGGTCACCAGTTCCTGATCATCGGCGGTCAGATCTCCCATGAGGACCTCGTCGGGACGAAGACCCAGGGCCATTCGGAGTTGATCGGTGTCCAGGTCCGCCAACGAACTGGACTTCGGGAGCACCATGTCGGCGATCCGACGCTTGCCGGCGACCACTTCCTCCACCCGCTCGTCGACGGTGCCGGGACAGATCAGCCGGTGACAGATCACCGTTCGGGTCTGCCCGATGCGCCACGCCCGGTCGCGGGCCTGGTCCTCGACCGCCGGATTCCACCACCGGTCATAGAGCACCACATGGCTGGCGGCGGTCAGGTTCAACCCCGTACCTCCGGCCTTGAGCGAGAGCACGAGCACGCCGGGACCCTCGAGCTTCTGGAACTCCTCGATGATCCGATCTCGGTGACCCCGCGACAGGCCGCCGTGGTAGCACTCGACCGGCGTGTCCATTCGCTTGGTGAGATGGGCCGCCAGCTTGACCCCCCACTGCGCAAAGTGCGTGAAGACCAGGACCCGCTCGCCCGAGGCGAACACGGCGTCCACGATCTCCTCCAGCCGGGCGAGCTTTCCCGACCGGCCCGGCAGCCCGCGATCGTCGTCCTGGTAGGCCGCTGGATGGTTGCAGATCTGCTTCAGGGCGGTGATGGCCGCCAGAATCGCTCCCTGCTTCGGGGCCTCCCCCAGCTCGGTGGCCGTCCCGGTGACCAGGGTGTCCAGCACCGCCTGGTAGAGCCCGACCTGTTCGGGGGTCATGGCGCAGTGGTCCAACTGGTCGATGCGGTCCGGGAGCTCGGCGGCGATCGCCGGTTCGGACTTGGTGCGACGGAAGACCAGGATCCCGTTGAGGGCGCGCATGGCGTCCTCGGCTTCGACCCGGGTCGAGTTCTCGTCCCGCGACAGCTGGGCGATGAAGGCCGGCCGCGTTCCGACCAAGCCGGGGTTGGTGAAATCGAGGATGGCCCAGAGGTCGCCCAGCCCGTTCTCGATGGGTGTCCCGGTGAGTGCGATGCGGGTCCGCGCTCCCAGCCGCCGCAGCTGTTGGGAGGTGTCGTTGGCCGGGTTCTTGATGGCCTGGGCCTCATCGAGCACCAGTCGGTTCCACTCGATGGTCTCCAGCGCCTCGATGTCCCGCACGGCAGTGCCGTACGTCGTGATGACCAGGTCGGCCTTGGCCACACGCTTGGCCAGCAACGTGGAGTCGGCCCGACCGGCGCCATGGTGCACCAGCACCTTGAGACCCTTGGCGAACCGGCGGGACTCGTTCGCCCAGTTCCCGACAACCGCCGGCGGCGCCACCACCAGCGACGGCCCATTGGCCGCCCCGACCAGGAGATGGGCCAGCAGGGTGGGGGTCTTGCCCAATCCCATGTCGAGGGCCAGGCAACCACCCAGCCCGACCGAGTCCAGGAACCCCAACCAGGCCAGGGCCTCGGACTGATAGTGCCGCAACTCGCCAGCGAAGCCGTCGGGCTCGGGCGCCGGCTCAGTCGATACCTCGGAGGCCTTGGCCAGCAGTTCCGCCGCCCAGGCCTGACCGCCGATCGATACGCCGCCGGCCAGGGATGAGCCGTCCAGACCCAGTGCGAGCCGGAGCATCTCGCCGCCGGTCATCTGCGTGGTCGACTCGCGTTCGGCCAGGGCCTCCGCCGCAGCCTCGAGGTCGGCCTTGTCCAGCGCCACCCACTTGCCACCCGAACGGATCAGCGGCCGAGCTTCACGGGCCAGACGCCTGATGTCCTCGGCCGACAACTCGACGTCGTCGAACAGCGCCGACCAACGGACGTCGGCCAGCTGGTTCGCTCCGGCCACGGAGTTGGATCCCTCTGCGAAAACCCGAAGAGATGGCGTGGCCCGCTTCTTGGACAGCAACGGAACCCGCACGTCGAAGCCGGCGTTGGCCAGCTGCGGGCCGGTGCTACTCATGAGCTCCCAGGCCTCGTCCTGACTCAAGATCACCAACCCGCGACGCATGCCCCCGGGGCGCAGGAGTGCAGGCACCAGGCGTTCGACCCGATTGATCTGGTCCTCGATGTCCCGTGGCTTGGCGCCGGGCTGGGCCATGGCCTCCTCCACCGCCATGGGCGCTCCACCGGGACCGGGCGCCAGGACCGAGAGGTGCCAGGCATTCCCGGCGTCCGGCGGATCGAGCTGAACGATGAGTCGAGGGTTGCTGTTGGTCACTGACCTGGACCATCGCTCCAACCCCGCGATCACCCCGCCGCCGATGCGCATCGGCGCATCGAAGGGACTGCCGTCGAGGCGTGCCAGATATGACTCGGCGACGTCGTTCGACGTGCGCACGACCGGCGGAGGTGCAGGGACTTCGATCCGTCGGGCTGCATCACGGCAGATGGCGTCGACCATGCCGGTCAACGCGCTCTTCACCACCGAAGCTGGGTCGTTGCTCTGATCGAGCACCAACACCGATCCGGGAGCATCGGCGGCCAACTGTTTCACCCGCACCGGATCCAGCAGGGCGGGCATCCAGCGCACCGAGTACGACGCAGTGCCCTCGGCGCCGCCCTGTCGACCGCGTTTGCGTTGACGGAGCAGTGGGATCACCGATCCGCTGGCCACCAGCTCCACGGCCCAGATGGCGAGGCGTCCCAACCAGCGCACGCTGGCGCCGAGCGAGGCAGCACCGGTGTCGTCGCCCTCGACGGGTTCGTCCACGTCGGCCTGATCGGCGCCGGCCGCCACCAGCCAGCCCAGCACCTCGCCCACCGGGATGGCCAGAGCGTCGGCAGTCGCTCCGCTGGGCAGCTTCACCGAACCGTGCTTGGTCCAGCTCCCGGTCGGAGCGCCGGCGGTAGCGAGCATGGCCTCCACCAGTTCGTGATCGGCGGTCGGAGTCCGCGGACCGGCGCCCCAGGCGATGACCCGACCCGGGTCCCAGGACACCTGCAACTGGAGCTGCCCCGGCTCGCCGTCGTCGTCGTCGGAGCTCCGTTCCGCCCCCGCCGACTGACCGGATCCATGCGCGCCGTCCGCCGGGGTGCCGACGAACAGGATCTCCTCGGGTTCCGGCTCTCCGGTCAGACGGGCGAACGCCCCCGACAGTCGCAGCAGGTCCTCGTGGAGATCGGCCAGGACCTGCTCACGGTGGTCGCCCGTGGTCCGGCGCGCCTCGGCCAGATGGTCCTCGGCGTCTCGGACCATTCGATGCAGGGTCGACCGCCAGCGCAACGGATGCTTCGCCAGCAGCGCCGTCTGGTCCTCCGTCGCCGCCTGGTCGGCGTCGGCATCCACTGCCAGTTCGAATTGCCAGGCCGGAACGGCCAACAGGCTCTCGGTCACTCGATCTCCACTCATCGGCGGCGGGCACGGCATCGTGGGGCACGACACTCCGGAGGACGCCACGAACGGGGGCCCCCAGCCCGGGGGTGTCCGCTGATGGCGGTTCCGTTCCTCGCTCCCCGAACTGTTCCAGGGGCCTGAACCGCCCTTTCACCATAGCCGGAGAAACCCCGGCCGCCTCAGCCGTGTTGCCAGAACCTGTTGGCCAGACTTCGAACACCGCTCAACGACACGGCATCGATGGCGGCAATGTCGACCTCGGTGAGCGTCCACCCCAAGGCTCCGGCGTTTCCGGTGGCCTGCATCGCGTTCTTGGCGCCCGGAATGGGGACGGCCCCCTTGTCGATGATCCAGCGGAGCGCCACCTGGGCCGGGGTGCGGCCACCGTGCTCCTCACCGATGCTGCGCAGAACGTCGACGATCCGATCGACCCGCTCCATGGGGTGCGCCGAGAAGTTCCGGCTGGACGGTGGAGGGTTCTTCGCCGAGTACCGACCCCCCAGGCGACCCTGACCGAGCGGCGAGTAGGCCAGCACCACGACCCCGAGCGCCGCGCAACGGCTCAGGAGGCCGGACGTCTCCGGAGACGTTCGCAACGGCGAGAACTCGATCTGGTTGGAGGCCAGCGCCAGGTTGCGCTTGGCCAGCTCGCCGTGGATCGAGGTCATCTCCTTGATCGAGTAGTTCGAGACCCCGACCGCTGCCACGATGCCTTCGGCGTGAACCGTGGCCAGCGCCTCGGCCAGGGCCGCCTTGGACCGCAGGCTGATCGGACCGTGGATCTGGTAGAGGTCGATGACGTCGACGCCCAACCGGTCCCGCGACGCCAACGCGGCCGATCGCATGGCCGAGACGACGTCGAGTTTGTTCGGCGACGGCATGAACTTCGACGCCAGCACCGCCCGGGAGCGGTCCGCTGGAGTGGCGGCCAGGAGCCGGCCGATGATCCGTTCGCTCTCCCCCTTGCCGTACACCTCGGCGGTGTCGATGAGCGCCACGCCGGCATCGATCGAGGCGCGCCATGCCTCGGCGATGGTCGCCTCGGTCAGCGCGGGGTCATAGCCGCCCATGCCCCAGGTCTTCTCGTCGCCCCACGCCCAGGTTCCGACCCCCAATGGTGGCACCTTCCGGTCCAGCCCGGGGAAGGCAAAGGTCTCGTCAGGTCCGGTGCTCATGGAGCGCGACCCTAGGGGCGTCGGCCCCGGTCGCGATGCCCCCGTCATGCATGGTGACGAGCCGATCTGCCGTGGCGGCGACCAGAGGATCGTGAGTGACCATGACGATGGTGAGGCCGGTCTCGGCCCGGAGCGACCTGAACAACTCGAGGGTCCTGGCGACCGACTCCGAATCCAGACTCCCCGTCGGTTCGTCGGCCAACAGCAGCGCTGGCCGATTGGCCAGCGCCCGGGCGATGGCGATCCGCTGCCGCTCGCCACCGGACAACTGCGGGGGCTTGCGGTGTTCGCGGCCGTCCAGCTGGACCTGATGAAGGAGTTCACGAGCGCGTGTCCGCTGTTCGGTTCGACCCATCCCTGCGCCCATCAAGGCGATCGCCACGTTCTGTTCTGCTGTCAGATGAGGCAGGAGGTTGTGGAGCTGGAAAACCAGGCCGATGTCCTCGCGACGGAAGCGGTTCACGTCACGCGGACGATCGGAGTCGTAGCCGAGGACCTGAACACGACCGGAGGTGGGACCCTCGAGCGCCGCCAGCATGTTCAGCAACGTCGACTTGCCACAGCCCGATGGCCCCGTCAGCGCCACCAGCTCACCCGACTGCACGGTGAAGTCGACGTTGTCGAGGGCCAGGACGCGACCGCCGTCGAACGACTTGGTCACCCCGGTGACCGTTACCAGGTTGCTCGGGGCGCTGGAGTCGTCACTCACGGCGCAACGCCTCGAGCGGGACCATGAACGCGGCACGCAGCGCTGGGTAGATCGCACCGAACAGGGCCATTCCGCCCGCCAGGAACAACGCTCGACCGAAGATACCGTTCGAGTACTGGGGCTCGAGGATTCCCCGGAGTTCCGGAAGGCGCTGGAGGATCCGCACTCCCAGGAACGACAACCCCACCCCGATTCCGGCACCGCCGATGCTGATGACCAGCGCCTCGCCGATCACCAACACCATGACCCGGCGCCGAGACCAGCCGAGGGCGCGGAGCAGCCCGAACTCGCGAGTGCGCTCGAAGAACGACAACAACATGGTGTTCATCACGATGACGGCACCGATGACCAGCGCCACCGGCGTCGAGGCCCGATCGACCGCCGTGATCAGTTGCAGGTTGCGGTCCACCCGACCGAACTCGGTGGCCAGTCGCACGGTGATCAACTGTGGGTTGTCCCTTTCGATCTTGGTTCGAAGGCGGTCGACCTCGGTGCCGCGGGTCACCCGGGCGAAGATCAACGTGACGTTGCCCGGGAGTCGAAGCGCCGCCTGCAACGGCACCAGGGGGAACATGGAGGCCGAGTCCCCGATGGCGTTGCCGGTGGAGAAGAGCCCGACCACCGTGTAGGTGTCGCCATCGACCACCAGGGTGTCCCCCACCTCCTTGCCGAGGTCCTGCGCGGCGCGATAGCCGAGCATCATCTCGCCTGTTGCCCGATCGGTGTACGGGCGGCCCCCGAGCAACTTCACCCCGAAGACGTCGAGGTCCGTCGCAGGCAGCACGATCCGGATGAAGATCGGATGGTCCGGATCGAGCGGCACCGTGGCGATCAGCGCCCCGACGGCGGTCTCGACCCCGGGCGTGTTCTGGATGGCGGCGACCTCCTCGGCACCCATGGAACTGTTCATCACGTCGGCGACGCCCTTCTGAGCGACGGTGAAATCGGCGCTGCCGGTGGAGAGGATGGCGGCAGCGGACTCCCGGATGCTGCTCGTGACCACCCCCAGGGTGATCACCGTGGCTACACCGAAGGCCACCGCGACGGCGGTGATGACCGAACGGACGCGGCGGGCGTTGATGTTGTGCAGGATCAGCCCGAGGAACGACATGACAGGCCCGACCGTCGCGCACGGGTGGCGCGATCAGCAGGGCCGAACGTCACCTTTCTCAGACAATTGGTGACCTTCGCCCCTGTCTGCCCGAACCCCGCCGTGGTCCGATCCGGTCATGGGACCGCCAGCAGTCGGAGTTGGTCAGCCCGCCACTGAGGAGCCCGCCACTGAGGAGCATGGCCTCAGCAGCACCGCCGCGGCCCAGCGGCTCGGCTCGGACGGCCCCAACCGGCTACCCGTTGCTTCCCGACCACCCGCGTGGCGGGCGCTGCTGGCCCAGATGGTCCATTTCTTCGCACTCATGTTGTGGGTCGCCGGCGGGTTGGCCTTCGTCGCCGGGTTACCCCAGTTGGGGGTGGCGATCTTCCTGGTGATCCTGATCAACGGCATCTTCGCCTTCGTCCAGGAACAGCGGGCGGAGGCGGCCGGGCAGCGCCTCAGTGAACTCCTGCCCGTTCGAGTGGTCGTTCGGCGCGACGGCTCGCCCGTCGAGATCGACGCGTCGGAACTGGTCGTGGGCGACATCGTCGTGCTCACCGCCGGTGACCGAGTGGCCGCGGACCTCGACGCCGTGACCGCACACGACCTGCACGTCGACGAATCGACGCTCACCGGCGAGAGCGCTCCGGTCACCATCGAACCCGACGCCCACCTGTTCGGCGGGACCTATGTGGTGAGTGGGGAGGGAATCGCCCGCGTCGTGGCGATCGGCGCCGACACCCGGCTGGCCGGGATCGCAGACCTCACCCAGACCGTCGAACCGCCGCCCAGCCCGCTCTCCCAGGAGCTCAACCGCATCGTGCGGATCATGGCCGGCCTCACCGTGGGCGTCGGAGCGGCGTTCTTCGGCCTGAGCGTGATCATGGGGACCCCGACGCGAGACGGGTTCCTCTTCGCCGTGGGGGTCACCGTGGCGCTGGTGCCGGAAGGCCTGCTGCCCACCGTCACGTTGTCGCTGGCCATGGGCGCTCAGCGCATGGCCAAGAAGAACGCCCTGGTCCGCCATCTCGAAGCCGTCGAGACACTGGGTTCGACCACGTTCATCTGCACCGACAAGACCGGCACGCTCACCCGCAACGAGATGACCGTGGCCGAGGTGTGGACACCAGCCGGCCCGGTCTCGGTCAGCGGCACCGGCTACGAGCCGACCGGCGACGTCACGGGCAGCGACAACGCGGTGAGCGCGTCCCGGACGGTGGGGACCACGGCCCTGGGCTGCTCCCAGGGGCGCTCCATCGAGCGCGACGGTGTCTGGGTTCCCGTCGGCGATCCCATGGAAGCGGCCATCGATGCGTTCGCCCGACGGGTGGACCCCGGCATCACTGCTCCGGGTCAGCCCGATCGGCTGTTCGCCTTCGATCCCATCCGCCGACGCGAGTCAGCCATCGTCGGCGGATGGCTCCTGGTGAAGGGCGCACCGGACTCGGTGCTCCCCCGCTGCGTCGACACCGACCGGCCCGGCTCGCTGGCCGAGGCCGTGACCCGAGTGGACGAACTGGCCGAGCGGGGCCTGCGCGTGCTCGCGGTGGCCCGCCGGCCCGCCAGCGATCTCCCGACCGACGACCTGACCGCGGACATGGCCGAGTCCTCGTTGGAGTTCGTCGGACTGATCGGGCTCCAGGACCCACCTCGTCCCGAAGCCAGCGCCGCGCTGGCGGCGTGTCGGTCGGCGGGGGTGCGGGTGGCCATGGTGACGGGCGACCACCCCACGACTGCTGCCGCCATCGCCCGTGAGGTCGGGCTGTTCTCGGGCGACGAACGGGTGATCCTCGGAGCGGATCTCCCGGCTGACCTCGAAGAGCTGGGCGCACTCATCGACCACGACGGCGTGGTGATCAGTCGTGTCACACCCGAGGACAAGCTGCACATCGCCCAGGCGCTCCAAGCCCGCGGCCACACCGTGGCCATGACGGGCGACGGGGTCAACGACGGACCGGCGCTTCGGGAAGCCGACATCGGCGTGGCCATGGGACGGTCGGGAACCGACGTGGCCCGCGAGGCGGCCGACCTGGTGCTTCTCGACGACAACTTCATGACGATCGTTGCCGCCATCGAGGAGGGCAGGGCCACCTTCACCAACATCCGACGGTTCCTCACCTATCACCTGACCGACAACGTGGCAGAGCTCACCCCGTTCGTGGTGTGGGCCCTCTCCGGTGGGCGATTCCCGCTGGCCATCGGTGTCCTCCAGGTCCTCAGCCTCGACATCGCCACTGACCTGCTGCCTGCACTGGCGCTCGGCGCGGAACCTCCGAGCCCCGGACTGCTCGGTCGCCCACTGGTCGGGCGACACGTCATCGACGGACGACTCCTCCGGAGGGTGTTCCTCGTCCTCGGGCCGACCGAAGCGCTCATGGAGATGACGGCGTTCATGGTGGCCCTCCTGGCGGTCGGCTGGCGGCCCGGTGATTCGTTCCCGACCGGCCGCGCCCTGCTGGCAGCCTCGGGCGCGGCCTTCGCCGCCGTGGTCCTCGGTCAGACCGCCAACGCGCTGGCCTGTCGGAGCGAGACCCGGCCGCCTCGGAGATTGGGCTGGTTCTCGAACCGCCTCCTCACCGGAGCGCTCGCCGTGCAGCTCACCCTGCTCGTCGGGTTGATCTTCATCGGACCGGTGGCCCGAACCCTGGGCCAAGCCCCACCGCCGATGGCCGGCGCCATCGTTGCCGCGCTGGCCATCCCGGCTGTCCTGGCGGTGGACGAGATCCACAAGGCCGTTCGCGCAGCAGGACGGGTCAGGGGAAAACGCCGCTCGGCGTGACGATCGTGCCAGCGGTACCGGCCAAGATCGATCGAACGTCAGCCAGGGCGCCGATGGCAGCCATGCCACCGGTCCGCTCGACGAAGGAACACACGGCGTCCACCTTCGGCCCCATCGACCCAGCCGCGAACTGGTTGCCCCGAAGCTCGGCCGGGGTCGCTCGGGTGATGGCCGGAGCCAACGGATCGGTGATGTCGGTCGACACCGCGGCCACGTCGGTCAACAGGATCAACGCCTCGGCCGACAACTTCTCGGCCAACAGGGCCGAGGTCAGATCCTTGTCGATCACCGCTTCGATCCCGACGAGCGCACCCTCGGGGCTCCGAGCCACGGGGATACCGCCGCCGCCGGCGCAGACCACCACCGCTCCGGCCGCCACCAGCTGTTCGATGAGGCCGAGCTCCACGATTTCCCGTGGCCTGGGCGACGCAACCACTCGGCGCCAACCGGTGCCGTCGGCCGCAATCGTCCACCCGCCGATCGCTGCCAACTCACGGGCACGGGCCTCGGTGTAGACAGCACCGATGAACTTGGTGGGCGCCGAGAATGCCGGATCGTCGAGCGACACGACCGTCTGGGTGACCAGCGCCCCCACGTCGGTGCCGGGCAGGGCATTACCCAACGCCTGAGCCAACCAGTAACCGATGAGACCCTGGGTCTCGGCGCCCAGTGCGTCCAGCGGATACGGCGAAGTCAGTGCGCTGTCCGCCGAGGATTCGAGCGCCAGCAACCCGACCTGCGGCCCGTTTCCGTGCGTCAGGACCAGATCGTGAAAGAGGGCCAGCGGGGCGAGTGCGTCGACCGCTCGGCCGATGTTGTGCAGTTGTGGCCCGGCGTCGAGTGGTTGGTTCCGCTGGAGCAACGCGTTGCCCCCGAGGGCGATGACGATTCGTCGGCGTCCCACCGCTCAGCGCCCCAGGGTGGCGACCAGAACGGCCTTGATCGTGTGCAGTCGGTTCTCGGCCTGGTCGAACACCACGGACCTGGGGGACTCGAACACGTCGTCGGTGACCTCGAAGGCGGACCGCCCGGTCTGCTCGGCCAGCAACCGGCCGACGTCGGTCTCGGTGTCGTGCAGCGCGGGGAGGCAGTGCATGAACTTGACCAACGGGTTCCCTGTTGCGGCCATCACCGACGCGTTGACCTGATAGGGACTGAGCAGCTCGACACGTTCATCCCAGGTTTCTGCCGGCTCGCCCATGGACACCCAGACATCGGTGTACAGGAAGTCAGCTCCACGAACGGCGTGCTCGACCTCCGCGGTCACGGTCACCCGGGCGCCCGTGGTGAGCGCAATGGCGCTGGCCTGACGGCGGAGCTCCTCATCCGGCCACAGCTGCTCGGGCGCGGCCAGGCGAACGTCCATACCCAGGATCGCTCCGGTGATCAGCAGGGATCTCGCCGTGTTGTTCCGGGCGTCACCCAGATAGCAATAGGCCGTCTCGGTCGCCTGCTTGGCTGTGTGCTCCCGCATGGTCAACATGTCCGCCAGCATCTGCGTCGGGTGCCACTGGTCGGTCAGGCCGTTCCACACGGGGACGCCTGCGAACTCGGCCAGACGCTCGATGGTGTCCTGGGCGAACCCTCGGTACTGGATCCCGTCGTACATGCGGCCGAGCACCCGTGCAGTGTCCTTGACCGACTCCTTGGAGCCGAGCTGCGATCCGGACGGGTCGAGGTAGGTGACGTGGGCGCCCTGATCATGCGCTGCCACTTCGAAGGCGCAACGCGTCCGGGTCGAGTGCTTCTCGAAGATGAGCGCGATGTTGCGTCCCACCAATCCGGGCCGTTCATAGCCTCCTGCCTTGGCGGCCTTGAGGTGCTCGGCCATGTCGATCAGGTAGCGGAGCTCGTCTCCGGTGAAGTCGAGCTCCTTCAGGAAGCTCCGGCCATGGAGGTTGAGCGGCACGTCAGACCGCGTCGCGCTGGATCGGGCAGGTCATGCATCGGGGGCCGCCCCGACCCCGGCCCAGCTCACTGCCGCTGACCGCCACGACCTCGATCCCGTTGGCCGCCAGCATCCGATTGGTGGTGACGTTGCGGTCCCAGCCGAGCACCACTCCGGGCGCCACCGCCAGAAAGTTGGTGCCGTCGTCCCACTGCTCACGTTCGGCCGCTCGGATGTCCTCATCCGCGGTCAAGACGGTGACCTTGTCCACGTCGAGGCCCTCGGCCACGGCCGACCAGAGATCGGTGTTCTCCAGAATCCTGGCACTGGCACTGGCACTGGCACTGGCACTGGCACTGGCACTGGCACTGGCACTGGCACTGGTGAGGGTCCAAGATCGCAGGTTCTGGTCCAGGTACGGGTAGGCGATGAAGGTCGCACGGTCGACCATGCTCATCACGGTGTCGAGGTGCATGAAGGCGTGCGAGTGCGGGAGCGTGATGGCGATGACCCGCGTGGCCGCGCCGTGGGCGAAGAGCTCGCTGGCCAAGAGTTCCACCGCCATGGGCGATGTCCGTTCGCCCATGCCCACCA